>ENA-UOXV01003915-UOXV01003915.1-marine-metagenome-genome-assembly--contig:-NODE-3915-length-17569-cov-9.373473_pt1 | contig 17569 bp, 22 predicted proteins | sample MGYA00238165_ERZ766961 | MGnify/ENA primary metagenome ERZ766961 (study PRJEB28924, sample SAMN03173240) | marine metagenome | biome: Marine; feature: Water; material: Subsurface seawater | place: North... | reverse complement strand
TATCATAATTAATGGTGTTGTTACACTTTTCAACAAATCATAATTAATTATGTAATGTCAATTTATAATATAATATAATATAATTTGTATAATATAATTTGTATAATATACTTTATAATTATATACTTAATATAATAAATATAAAAATCTAGATGGAACAGAAAAATATATTAACTTACTTAACAAATAATCATTTGTCAAAAAATCAATTGGTCGAAAAATATAATGAAAAAATAAAACAAAAAAGTTATCTTGAAGATGAGTTTAACAATTTAGCTAAGAAATATAACGAATTAAATCAAAGACACGACAACTTACAAAAATATAGTCAAGAATTAACATATGAGTTTTCCACTGTAAAAGAACAATATGAAAACTTTACAAAAAATATAAATGAAATTGATGGCTGTGACACAATAAATATTTTAATTGAGATGAACGGTGAACTTGAAAAAAAATACTCTAATACAGTTGAAGATGTAAAAGAAAACATTACAGAATTATTAAATGTGATTGATGACATCAAATGTAAAATAACTAATAATGAATATCTATTATGTATGGATTACTTAAAAAAGATAAATGATGTCTTTATAGAAAATGATACGAGCGATGACGAATAAAAATGTTAAAATAAACCATATCTTATAACAAAATATGTAATGTTTATTAATAATAGTAGTAGAAATCCTACAAAACCTCTACATATATAACACATGTGATACATAAATAAAACGCTAAATATTGTGTGTAACAAATCTGATATAATGTTTTTTATACGTTCTTTTTTATCAATATTTTTTTCAGGAACAGCTATATTATAAAATAAAGAACATATTATGGTAAAAATATAAAAACCACAGATGATTCCCGGTCCCCTTTTAATCTCGCCTGTTTTTTTATACAAACATTTTGTATCAAAAACAGAATTAAGCAGTTTTAAAATAGATAACATATAATTATATGTATAGATATTACCTTCTTCTACGGCTCTTTTTTTTAGTTTTTCTTCTACGGCTCTTTTTTTTAGTTTTTCTTCTCCATCCTCCACCCTTTTTATTAGATTTTATAAAAAGATTATGACCATATCCATGGATAGGGTCTTCAATATGAAATTGTCCCATAACTTCCATATATCTTCTTATCATTTCTTGAACATTTGTGGCCTGTTCTCTTTTTCCAATATTTATACCTACATTTTTTAATTTTTGTCTTGTTGTTCTTCCACGATACATACGTTGAATTTGTGTAGCCATTTGTTGTTTCATTAAATCATAGTCTGGATTACTCGGTATACTATCAACCGAACTATCATTTGAAATAGTCCTTAAACCTCCATTTTGTTCTAATAAGACAACAATCTCATTTTTACGTTGTAGTTCTTCGCCGATAGGTTCGCGATATAAAAAAATACTATCAGCAAGATCAAGGGCTGTGTTTCCAAAAGACTCTTTATTAGGATCAGCGCCCCAACCTAATAATATATCTACTATTTCAACTTGTAATATCGAAACCGCAAATGTTAATAATGTATGTCCTGTTACACTTTGATAGTTTGGATCGATAATATCTAAACTAATATATTGATCTATTTTCATAAAATCATTTTCTCTCACAGCATCAAACATTTCTTTATAAACAAAATCATCACCTCCTTCATCTTGGAAGTAATCGAATATATTATCATAGTCACTCGGTTGTTCTCTTATGTAATAATCATTATTCATTATATATATATTAAATATTATTATCCTAGAATTACAATTAAAAGAAAGTTTGGATGTTTTAATTTAAAAATATAACATATAGTATTTTTAAATGACACACGTTGATCTTATAGAACTTATACAAAAAGAAAAACAAAAAAGACTACAATGGTTAAAGTGGATATACAATATCTATTATCCTTTTTAAACAAAAAATATCATATTTATAGTGATTTTTATTTCATGAGTTAATTTGTATTTCTTCCGCATCCATCATTCTTCGTATAAATCTTTCTTCCACAGCGGGGTGGCCCCAGCCGCGCGCAGTATTGTAAGCATGGCGAGCATCTTCTAAAGATATACCTTCCATTTCTGCTGTAAGCCTTTGTAGATGACCGTCTAGAATAAAGTCACCTACAAACTTATCCTTATCTCTATCTCCAAAACCATACATTGTACACCTAACAAACGCTTGATTACTATAAGGGTATGACTTGATACGTATGCCTGCGATGTAAAGCTTACTCGTATCATGTATCTCTAAGAGTCTATCAGGGACGTCTAGTAACACACGGTCATCGCGACATCGGGACCATACTTCCCTACGCATTTTTGGGATATGTTCATGTCTCCTAAATGTCATGAAACCAAGGCGCATGGGCATGATCTCATAGTAATTGCCAGGAGCCCACGTTAGTCCATGCCGATCTATGAGGAAATCTTTGTTCTTTTCGTTTGCTCTCGCGATGAACTCGTCCATGGAATGCAAGACATGTCTGAACTTGTAATTGTTCTTCAACACTTCGCTGATGATGATCTGGATGTCGAGGGGTGCTTCTGAGAGTAGGTTTGAGAGGGTGGTGAAAGTGTCTGCCACCATTGTCTGTGAGTAGTTTTCAAATGAAATATACTACTATTCAAATTTAAAAAAAAAATTGTGGTGTCTCCCATAGAAACGCCAGCATTCAGATCACTGACGATGTGATCCTTAGCTCCGGAGTTCATTCCCCGGTTTAATCTATGGGACGCGAGTGTTGTCAACATCCACCGCTCATCCGGTACGTGGTCGTAATCCTTCAGGACCACAAACATGACATTCTTTCTGGTTTGATGACTCGCCAAGGTCTAAGCTAACTGACCCACACCAGGATGCTAACCCCAATTCAGCGCCCGGAGAAGATTCAGAGTCTAGACGACCCTGCCCCGCTTACTCGCTTTCTCTCTTTAAAGCAGTTTCAAATTTATAGTGTTTTCAGGATTTACAAGGTTAGTCAAAAATTTGAAACTTCGTTTGAGAGAGTCCTAACACATCACACTGAACAAACGCACTAAGATGCCCACATTTCCACGAAACAAGCTCCGCCTACGCCTCACGAAGGATCATCCACTCTACAAGAAGAAGACCAACGACAAGAAGAAGAAGATGATATTGAAAAATCTCTACAACCTCCCACTCACAGTCAAGGTGAAGATCTTCAAGATGGCTCTCGCCTCCAACATGATCACATGGGAACAGGAAAACAAGGTTCTTTTCTACGATGCTTTAGAGTTCATAGACTCTGGACACGGTGAAGACCCATACAGGGAGTATGGAGAAGGCCAAATAACACATCCTCCTTGCGTAGCTCCCCCAAGGGGGATTGAGAAGAATGGCGAGTGGTTTCCAGACCACTACTGGGCGGCGCGGTGTGAGTATCATGCAGAGGTCCCTAAATTCACACCAATCACAATTTGCATGAAGGCAAAAGCACTAGGAAATCTAGCAAAAGATCAAATAACACATGTTCAAATAAAGTCGTATATGCACCACCACCAGATCATTAGAGAGAGAGAAGGTCACTTTAACAGATACGTAGAACCTGCGACGGGTATGCCGGACATACCTTACTCGGATTTTGGTATCTACTGGTATCACAATAAATGTAGGTGCTTCCTTTGCGATAAAGTAAGATACGCAACATATAAAAATGCTCGTTGGAACCTTCCAGAGGATGATAAAAAAAAGGTTGAGGGTAAATTCTGGGAGATAGATATCCATTCCCCACACAATGACCGGGGAATACACCGATGGTGTTCTATGGACTACGCCTTGAAGACAAATAATTGTCGTTTACCCTTACCTGTTTACTGGCAATACATCCGAAAGTGGGATGAAAAAGATGGTTGTCCTCCTTCTGAAGAACGCCGAGAATGGGAAATAGCGGACTGTTACAAATAGACAGAGAAAGATATAAACATAATATTTTTGTTAAATTTGAAAGATATCTTTTTTTTATCATAAAAAACACTAAAGATTACTCTCATATGAGGTTGATATCAGCGATTCAATACCTTGATAAAGATGTTGAAAGACATATTGTGGACACCTACTTGACGAAGGATAAGTTTTCTGAAGAAACGATGAAAGACACTATTTTACCCTATATAGGTTCTCTTGATGACATATTCTACAAAAATGGATTTACAGGTGAATTAAAAGATCGTATACATATTGATCGCGTTGATCCAGAAAGATGTGTTTCTCCCAATCTTATGTTAGAAAGGAGGGCTGGCTACTATGAATGGTATAGAGTTAGAATGAGAGTGAAGAGACCAAACCCTGTCCTTACAAGGGGTATACTAACATCAAAAGGTTATACAAATGAGTCAGATAAGTTAGCAAGGCTACAGTTTATGGCAAAAGTCCTCTCAAAACAGGTCAAAGAATTTGTTCGCGTTGATGAAATAGAAATTCCAGGTGTAAAGATGATATTCAAGACCAAGTATCATGGATTTGATGTGAAGTGGAAAGGTATGAAGATAAAGTTTTCAAGGAGGCCATTTACAGTTTAACCCTTAAGTTTTCTCTTAATAAATCTAAAAACAGTAATTCCATATATTTTTTACATTGTTCTAATATCTCTTCACTAACTTTTCCTTCTAAAGATTGAAAGAAAATGTAATGTTTTTTCATTCTCATGAGAATTTCATCGTTATCCATTTAAAAATATTTTAGAAAATAAGGATAAAAGATGAACTTACTCGAACTATCGGATGATATACTTGAAAAAGTATCCATAGACCTAAAATATATAAAAAAACAAAAGTATTATGATAAATGTAAAGTATGGTTAATGAAAGAAGTATCAAATCTTATGGATATTGGATATTATATTGAAGTTGAGAAAAGTTTTAAAACCCTCCATGAACATGGTCATCTTTGTGGGATAGCAGACACAAATTTTAATAGAATCGTATTATTGAATGAACTTAAATATTATTTTTTTTAAAAAATCTCAGTCACAATGTCACCTTCCCTTTTATAATTAGCCTTTTCTAAATTGACAAATCCATAATCATATGTATTGAATTTTTTGAGATCGTTGATAACTCTCTCGGTTCCAAAAAATGGATGACCAATTACCTCTCCAGTAATTCCATGTCCGAGGGTAGCATAAGTAAAACCTTGTACAATGATTGGAAAGCGATTTTGAACAACAACTGTATAAACTCCTTCACACTTTCTTATCTGTGGAGGATTGAGACTAATTGGAAAAGTCCATTGATAACTTTTAGTATTTACTATTGGATGATAAGGTGTTAGTGAAAGTCTTGTTGCTTCATTAGATACCGTTGAAAGAAGTTCTTCTTCATTATAAGATTTTGTAAACACTAGACACTCAATAGGACTAATAACTGTTTCATCTACATTATTAGGATCACATGTTAATACTAAGTCACCCTTTTTAAGATCTTTTATTAGGCGAATAGTTTTATCAGCCATAAGGACACCACTAGAACCAATACAACATCCTCCACTGGAATTGTTATAAACAGACATACTTCTTAGAGGAGATCTTGATACAGATTGTTCAGCAAAATAAACACCACCGCCCCTTGTTCTTACTGTAGGTTGTCTTTTTACAATATCAGGTTTAGGTGGAGGAATAGCTTCAAAAACGGTTGACACTGTATCGCATTGTCTATCAAACATAGGTGATTTAAAATTCCATATACCTTTATCTTTAAAATTATTACATATTTCATTGTTGTATGCCCCCATTAAAGAAAGGAGATAATGTCTCCCCCACCGATCAAACCAATTTTCTTGAGCTCCACGAGTTGTAATATTGAGGGCTTCTTTTATTTGACCATCAAAATCTTGAATAATATTCTGAATATATACGTCTTTGGAAGAGTTATGAAAGTCTTTCATTGTCTTACAAAACCCGTTTATATAATCTTTTACACCACTATCACTACATGATTGCATTGTAGATGCTTCTCTAATAGAATTAATAGCATCAACTCGGAACAGCTGTCTTTTGACCATACCGACATTGAATGTATTTTGGTTTATATTAAATTTCTTACCATTAACAAGAGTAAGAGTTACATCGGAAAAATTCTGGGTAAGTTCTTCAGAAGTATCTAAATCAAAAACATAGTTCTTTGACCTACCATATTTGAGAGAATCAATTTCTATTTCTTGAACATGAGAACCATCTTCAAAAAGGATTCCATTTGAAAGATGGACTTGTAGTTTAGGATAATTCGTGGCTGTTGTTAAAATACTACTAATACCATTAATAAAAACACTCCCTAGGATTGAAGCATCTGGAATAAAAGAAAACCCATCTCCACCTGAAAGGTTAGAAATATTCGCAAGAAGATTTGAATCTAGATTATAACCAAAACCATAGGTTGTAATTGGACATCTAAATTTTTCTGATGTAAAATATCTTTCAAGAGTTGTTTCATGTCCTCTTGGTGGTTCAACATTAGGCACACCATCCGTGAGGAGAATAATACCTTTATTTTTTTCAGGTGGAGATGTTTCTTTAAGAATATCTAAAGAAGCGACAATCCCAGACCACATGTTTGTATTTGCTATTGGCTTCAAGCTATCGAGCTGTTGACTGATAAGAGATTTATTTTCAGCTGTACATGATTGATTACTGACAATAGTTTCAGCATGTGAACTGTATGTTACAATTGAAATATTATCATCATCTTCAAGGCTATATAAGATAGTTTTAGCGGCTGAAATAGTGAGTGAAAGGACCGAAATACCATGACTTATCTTTTCATTTTTCGCTCCTTTAAGAGTAGCTTCATCAAACATAGAGTATGATACATCTATACAAAGGACAATATCAATGGGTGGTCTCTTTTCAACTTCTGGAGTATTAATAGACACAACAAGCTTACCCTGAGTATAGTATTGATCAATTGTAATTTCATCAAGTTTACTCATATATGGTTCAAGAGTTTCTTCGCATAATCTGGAATCAATCTTTAGTTGATCACTTTGAATCTTATGACGAATAGAATCAATGCTACGCTTTAGCGCTGTATTATCGGATAGCATGGTTGGTTCGAGATATTCTCTTGTAATTGGCGATTCTTTTTTTGTAGAAAGCCATTTGAGAATACTTTCTTTTTCATAAGTATGTCCTGCCGGATCAGATACAGGATTTTGTAAAAGGTCCCCTGTGATAGGACAATAAAAATCGGGTGGAATAAAAATTCTTTCTTGTGGTTCTGGTTCAGGTTCCATAATAGTTGTTATACTACTATAACATTGAGAGATGTATTTAAATAATATTAATTCACTATTTTTTTGTTTTTATGTTTATTATGAAAATAAGATAATAAAATGTAAAAATTACTTAAAATAATACTCCTTTATAAGAATAAAAGGAACATATGCCTCGTCACCAATATATTGGAAAGCAAACTGAAAAATCAGAAAATTATTTTCAAACAAATGTTACATTTGAAGATTTGGTAAATAATAAAAAGATGAATAATATACGAAAACCAAATTACCAAGGTTCACTTTTAGAAGATAAGGTTGAAGAGATGATAGTAGAATATCTAAAAAAACCAATACTCCTTAAATTGAAGAATCGTATTATTATAGGAGTTTGGAACAATAATTGGTATATTCTAGATGGACAGCATCGTATTGAGATGGGAAAGACTCTATACATAAATCATAAAAAAGAAGATTCATTGGTTTTCTGCTGGTATATATGTGAAAATGAAAATATGTTAAGAGAAATCTTTATTTCGGTAAATAAAGATTCTAGTAAAAATGAATATTATGTGAATCAAAAAGATATCTTTGGAAACACAAAAGAAGAATTTACAGGAAAACTAAAAAAATATCACAATGCTGACTTTGCGAAAAAGAAAAGTCAAAATGGAAGATTTAAAACAATCGAGGAATTTGTAATTGAGCTAGATAATATGAAATATTTTGAGAGCTTTGAAAATGCGCAGGAAGCATATGATAATCTCAGGTATAAAAATAGTGAATTTTTTGAAATAAACCGTTATGAAGTCAATATGATTAATAATGGATCTAATTTCTATGAACCAGAAAAGGAATTAATAAGACAAAAGATAATCTTTACAATGAGAGGAAATAATTTTGTTGAATGGCTTGGAGATGAAACGAAAGCACCTTATCACAAAACGAAAATCAGTAAGTCTAGCATATCAAATTACAAAAAGGGTGTTGTATGGAAGAAAGAATTTGGAGATGAAGTATGTGGTGTTTGTCCTATTAGTTTTTGCGATAATATTTTACGAAAGGGTAAAGGTATCAAAAATGGTTATCAATGTGGACATATAATCTCTGAATTTCATGGTGGAGCTACAGAACCAAATAACATGAGACCTATTTGTGGTGGATGTAATCAATCAATGGGAAGTAAAAACTGGTATGTATATGATCCTATACAATACTAAATTTGAATTATTACCTACTAATTTTATAAAAAAGATATAAAAATGGATCACAACAATCGCTCTTCCAAATTGCGTCAAAACCTCATCAATTCTATCATAGAAGAGTTTTCAAAGGTTGATCCTAACACGGGTGAAATACCCGAACTAAATGGATTGTGGGAAAAAGTAAGGGTAATTTATGACGAAGATACGAAGATGATCATGGAGGTTATGGAAAAGAAAAAGAGAGATGAAAAGATCAATAAGTTTCCTGAAACCATGAGAAAGAAGAGTATAGCGAATTATGCTGACTATTATGAACTAGATGTTGAAAATGTATCAATCTATGATGTGTTTTGTAGTTCTGCTGGTATTAAGGGATGGGCTACAGAATATGGTAATTAAGTGATTGTATAAAATAATATAATAAATTTGAATAATATTTAAAATTTTTTTTTATCTTTTAATATATAATTATGTTTAATGTATCAAAACAATACATTAATCATAGGTGTGGACTACATTTAGCTGAATATCAGCAAAAAGACCCTATAACAGGTAAATTAGGTATTATTAATGGAAATGGTAAGTTTACAGCATGTCACGATCACAAACATATTACACGAGAAAAATATGATGAAGTAATACCTAAGATCGTTGATGAATTTGTAAATGCTGGTTTTTCGGAAACAGAAAAGTTCTTTGAAAAAGAGATATGTCTTTGTAAAGAATATGAACATTTAAAAGGTGATAAGATTAGTCCAGATGAAATAACAGCTCAAAAAACAAGTAAATCAAATAGTATTATTCGAAAATATATGCCACATATTCATGAAGTAGAAGATCATAAGGGAGATAATATTAAAAAAAATTGGACAAGAGAAAAAATTGAAAAAGCATTTAAATCACTTGACAAACCAAATGCGACAGTTAACAGTAATTTTTCAGAATTCAAGAAAAAACTTAAATTTAACCCTGTTACGATCTACTCTCCAATTATGACAAAATCAATCGTAAAGACACTTGAATGTAAAACTGTATTTGATCCATGTATTGGATGGGGAGGTCGTATGATAGGGACAACTTGTCTAGGAGATGATTGTTATTATACGGGATGTGAACCATTTACAAAAACATTTAGTGGTTTAAAAAATATGGTTGATGATTTAGGTATCAGTGATAATGTAAGACTTTACAACAGAGGTGTTGAAACTGTACTAGATGAGATAGGCGATAAACGATTTGATATGTGTTTAACAAGTCCACCATATTTTGATCTGGAGGTTTATTCACATGAACCGACACAATCTATAGAAAAGTATGCAACATACAGTGAATGGATTGAGGGATTTATAAAACCGATTATTGAATATGTATGTTCACATGTAGATAAGTATAGCTGTTGGTCAGTGAAGAATATAAAAACAAAAGAAAAGTATGGTCTTTTAGATGATGTGATTCGTATCCATGAAGAAAATGGATGGAAACTAGATAGAGAATATTCAATTAAAAAAAATACTAAGAATAATAAGAAAGCAGATGGAGATATTACATATGTGTTTTCTAAAAATATTTAGGATTCTTCCATGAATAATATGTAACGTTTTGTATTCTTGACAAATTAATACAATCGTTAATGGATGTTTGATAAACAACTCTTCTCTTATTTTCAGAAATACATTTTTGAAGATTTTTTATTCTATCTTCTTTTAAAATATACTCTTTAAATTTATAGATACAGATAAAATCAGATAGTTTTTTGTCAATTATAGAAATTACAAAATTCGCATTTTCATTATTATAATCTTTTTTTTGTTTTGATATATTATTGATTTTCTTTTCACTATCATCATTAATATTTACAGGTGATCCCATATAATTTTTCCCTGTAATTTTAGTTGGTTTATATTCATAGGGTTCATTTTTTACATCATCATTTCCATCCCAACCATGTTTCGTATCAATATTTCTGATACCTAAAATTTTTGATAATTGATTTTCAAACATATCATTTGATGCGCATGATTCAAGATTTGAAATATAGGATTCTGCCCACCTTATAACATGTGATGGTTGTTTATTTTCTTTAACAGTTTCTATAGCTAGTCTTTTATCATCGGTAAGCGTATTAATAAACTCATCATTAATTTCTAAAGGTTGACTTTTTTCTAAAAAAGTCATTCTGATATGTTGTATATCAACATTTTTTAGGTATTTTTGAGCTATATTAAAAATATCCGTCATTGTGATATATTTTTGTATTTTATAATATTTAAATAATTTATATCAAATTTACTTATTTTCGATATACCAATCATACATTACAGGATCAACCGGAAAGAAGTCTGCTGTAATCTTTCTATCAGATATAATATAAACATCTTGATGTCTTTTACACCTAGAAATTGCTGTATATAGTAAGTGATATTTATTTTCAACTCTAAAGTTATTGTAGTCTATGAAAAGAGGAGCATCTATTGTTTGACCCTGAAGTTTATGAATAGTGATTGCCCAGGCTGGAATAAGAGGAAAAGCATTGATTGTTAGCATACTCAAATCAGGATGTTTGAATGTTGCGAGAGGAACATCTACAACTTCATCTACCTTCTCAAACTTGACTGATATTGAAACTACAACACCTTCATGATCGTGATTGATAGAAACGACTTCACCTAAACTTCCATTTTTAAGTCTTGGATGAACATTATTTGTCCTAAGCATAACTCTTGCTCCAATAGGAAGTTCCAATTCAGTTTCAATAATATTATGACCATTATCTTCATCATAATATTTATGTGAATAATAACCACCTAGATCATCCATATAGTTGACCGCATTATAATAAAGCTTTACCTTTTCTGCTTTAGGACCTTTAATAAATTTATCATTAAGAAAGTTATCTAATGAAACCATTACTTGTCTTTCAATTTTTTCTACATAATTTCCTTTCTTTTTGAGATCATTTATTTCATCAATATTGATTTTATGAACTTTATATTTCAATAAACTAGTCTTTGTGTTTTCTTTATACATCTTTGCATATGATTTTTGAGTTGGAGAAGAAGTTGATGAACCCGAGAAACTATCCATCGCATCAAAGAAATTATCGTGTTCATCTCTATCCTTTTCAATCTCAAAACATTGAGACGAAGAAATTCTCTTAGAATTTATAAATTTCAAAATACTTCTTTTTTCTTGTTCTGAACAAATTTTAAAATTTTCCCTACAACACTCTAGAACTCTACACCATTTTTTGTCATTACATCTATTATTGATTTTAAAGTTAATGATATTGTCGCGCTCCTTATTAAATAGATTTTTAAAGTATGTGTTATTTATAATACGGTCCGATTCATCTAATTCGCGAGATTCTTGATGATTAAGATCTAAATAATTACTTTCAGAATTCTTGACACAAGGGAGCTGTAGCGCGTCCATAAGGAAAATTACTTGTTTATTATGGAAAAGAACACTGCTATCATCTTTATAAACACTTTGAATAGTGAAAACAAGTGTATTGAAAAGACCTGAAATAATCATAGATCCTTCATCTATTACGATTCTATCATAACGATCAAAGAATTCTTTGATCGCTTTCTTCTTTTTAAGAATAAATTTCTTTACTTTTTCCCAATTCCATGCGTTAAGAGATTTTTCCCCACACTTGAGAGTAGAATGAATAGTCATTGCTTTTTCAGGATTCAAATTAAGGGCGGCCATACCAGTAGGGGCAATATAAAGTGTTTTACCATTATCATTTTGCATTACTACAAATGTCTTTCCTGTACCACCAGGACCCATTAAAAGTAAATTTTCACCATTTTTGATACGTCTATCAGCGCGAAGTTGTTCTTCTGTAAATGTAAATGTATCAGGTATTTCTTGAGTGTTTACGGTATAACCACCATCTTCCCCTTGTTTTACATGGACAATTTCATTTTTTGTCATATTTTTTGGAGACTCAAGCATGATTACTTTAATATAGTAACGGGGTTATTTTTATATAATTTTCATAATAAAATTCAAATTTACAATAGAAGGATAAAAGTTTAAATAAATACAAGTATGAGTGTCGTAATCAACGTTAGAAGTATTGATGGCGAAGAAAGAGAAAACTTATCTTTTTGTGATAAGAAGTGTAATTTTTTTATGTCACATCCAATGGTTTTACTGTGGTGTTTTATAATCATAATTTTAGTAATATCAATTAGTATTAGCGAATATGCGAAATAAAATAAAATTTGATTAATATATAAGAGTAAATCTATGGAAAAAGATATCTTTATGATTGAAAATAAAACAAGTCTACATCATATAATAAATGTCGGCGATGGAAAGAACTATAGAAAAAGCGTATATCCCTTTTGGGGGTTATCAGGAAAGATGAGAGTTTATGTAAAAAATTATATGAATATTGGAGATGTTTTATGGTTTTGCTGTGATTTTGGAAAAGGTTTACAAGTTATTGGTATGGCTGAATATACTCATAAATATGATATTATGGATGAACCATTAATACCTATGAATATAGTTGAAAGAGAAAAACAAAATTGGGACTCTTCTGTAAGCAATGAAATACAAATTTATTACAGAGAAATATATGATACATCGAGACAGAATCTAACAATTAAAAGTGTTGAACAAGAAATATTTACATATTCAAATGATTATGGAGGAGATCTATATAAACATTATGGTGGATTCAAGTTTTATGGAAAACCATTATAATTCAGATATGGGAGAATCAGATAAAGTATCACTAAGAGAACCTTCTTCAACACTATAATAAATCATCATCATTTAGAGTTTCTTCCATTTCAAAATCTTCTTCTGAATATTCTTTGTAAAATCCGCCTTTCATTTTAATATTATAATATTATTAATAAGTATAATGTATAGCTTTAGGAGTAATGAGTTAGTCTTAAAATCGGTTGATCTAACAAAAGAAATATTACGTGATAACCGTTTACTAAAAAATAAAGATATTACAATATTTAATAGTTCTGTTTTACCACTACGGGATACGAATGATTTTTTAGTAGCAAGTCGCGGTTGGTTTGGTAATGTTAGAACATGGGATGGTGTTAACTTTATAATTTTAACAACTATGAATTCTAATTATAAAAAAAAGAAACAAAATATCCTTGATATAGATGTAAGCGTTTTAAAACAAAGAAATTTAAAATTCAAAGAATTCAAAAACAAAATTATTGAACATCAAAAAACATTCCTTGAAGGACCAGAAGATCCAAGGCTATTTTATTACAAAAACAATATATTTATGTTGATCAATGAAATTGATGATATAGATAAAGAATCACGGAAAAGACACATGTATTTGTCTACAATTGACGTTGAAACACTAGATTATGATACTCCAAAAACAAAGATATGTGAATTTTTATCAAGCAATTTTGAGAAAAACTGGGGACCTTTTACATACAAAAATAAAATGTATATGCTTTATGATATCAATCCATTAAGAGTTATGGAAGTTGTTGGAGCAAATAAATGTAAAATGGTTCTAAACAAGAATGATAAAACGATCAATAAAATAGAAAATAGTTTTGGAGATTTAGATTTTCATTTAAGAAACAGTAGTAATTTAATCCCCTTTTCAGGAAAACTTTTAGGGATGGGTCATGCTGTTTTAGATTACAAAGGGTCTACAGATTTAAACAAGTTTTTAATACCTACAATTGATTCATCTAAATATGATAAGATTGATAAAGAATATTTCAAGAAATTTTACAAATTATATTTAGGATTTTTCTTTATATTAGATATGAACAAGGGTGAAATAACAAAATTAAGTCCTTTTTTCCAATTACCAAGTAAAGAGGCTAAACAAGAATTAATATTTTTCCCAACAACGATATGTGAAGACAATAAAGGGTTTATAGACATTTCTTATAGTTTGGGTGATAATCGTTCTTATGTTTGTAAATTACATTCCGAAGTAATAAATACTTCTTTATATGACAAAAATAATATTGATATGCATATGAATTACAATGTAAATACAAACTATTATTTAGAATTGATAAGAACATTGAGAATTGTTAATAAGTTTTCCCCTAAACCGGGAGATTTTAACATTTTTGTAGAGGCTTAATTATAGTTTTTTTCATCATCTTTTTTTTGATTCGATTGAATGTTTAAATTTAGGATTTTTAATACATTCAAAGTTTTCATGATAAACACACAATTTTACATTAAGTTAATCAACTTTACAATATATACATATCCACATATTATATTAAATTATAAATTATTTAGATATATTAATCAAAATTAAAGATTAAAAATATAAAATATGGAAAGTGTGATAAGGTTAAAATGAAAATAGGTAAAGCATTATCTATGTTAGATGATTTTCTAGACCATAGTGATCCTGATCTTGATGTACCTAATTCTATCCATGCTTATCAAACGGCTGAAAGAATACGTAAAAATATCCAAATGATAAAGAACTTCAAATTATAGGATTAATACATGATATTGGAAAAGTTCTTTTTTCGTTTGGAGAACCGAGTTGGGCTGTTGTAGGAGATACGTATGTCCTTGGTTGCTATTTTCCAAAATCAATAGTTTATTATGATACATTAAAAGAAAGTCCTGAGTGGGGTAAATATGATAAGTTTGGAATCTACAAACCTAAGTGTGGTTTAGAAAATAACATTATCTTATGGCCATGATGAATATTTATACAATGTTTTAAAAAAGAATAAAAAATCATCTTTTGAGTGATAAATATTTAGATGTAATCATTCATTTTATCCATGGCATACAGAGGAAGAATACAAGCATTTAACAAATGATAAAGACAAAAGAACATTAAAGGATGTATTGGATTTTAACAATATTGACCTTTATTCAAAAGAAGATGATACAATTATAGATTCTCATGTAAAGAGTTATTATGAAAAAATATTAAATGAATATTTCTTTGGTGATTTAGAGTGGTAAATAATATAATATATATATTATATATATATATATATGGATCATAAACAACACGAACATATGACAAATAGACACGAACATCATAAAAACCATACTATGAATCTTAAAAATGGAAGTAATCCTTGTACAGATAGTTTAACTGATATAGAGTATTTAGAACATATGATACCACATCATCAAGTAGCCATAGATATGAGTAATATGTTAATACCACATACAAATAATGCCGAGTTATTACATTTATGTAGAAATATTATACGTAAACAGGCATATGAAATATGGGAAATGAATTTTATGAAAGAAGGTTTGGCAGAAACCGTATTTGATAATGACCCTTGGACGGTTGATAAGGGAGTTACAAAATTAGATGTTTTTGAACCTGTTATGTCAAAATCTAAAGATGGATCATGTAATCCTTTATTTTTTAAACCAAACGATCATTCCGCTCATATGAAAGGGATGAAAATAACAAACAAAAGTTATTTAGAACATATGATACCTCATCACCAAGTTGCAATAGATATGAGTAAAAGATTATTATTACATACAAATAATAGTTATCTTTTAGATTTTTGTAGGAAATTAATTATTGATCAACAAGGTGAAATATTCTATATGAATAGTTTACTACGAAACACTTATAATAATAAAAGTGATATATTACTATTTTAATATAAACATTATAATATGGAAGGTATAATGGAATAAGACCTTATCCTATGATTGATGAATTAATGAAAATAGAAAAATATGTAAGTTACGAAAGAAGAGGATGATATTTAATGTTAAAAAGGATAAAGACAAAGAAGGTTGTTAAGAGACCTTCACTTATTAGGAAGAGGTGATGATTGAGTATTTTGTTTTCCTGAAACTTTCGTAAGAATATTAGTCATCTTTTCTATTGGATGATTTTCGTTTTGTTCTTTGAGGAAATGTAGGATTGTTAGAGAATAATTAATTTTTTTTATTTCTTCTACTTTTTCATCATCTTTGTATAAGAGTGACTTACCATATATGTAATCGGCGTCAAATCTATACATTTTGTCTTTTTATATGAAATATTTATATTTGTGTCAAATTTATTTAAAAAATAAAGAGGGAGTTTATAATGAAGTATGGAAAAAGAATCTATCATAGAACTAATCAAAAGTGAAATCTGTAAATATCACCAAAATACAATTAGTAAGAGGTTTATTGAATTAGAAGAAATGATAGATTTAAAGTGTTCTGAGTATGATGTAGAAAAAAAAATGAGTGATTATGAGAGTAACATAGATGATGTTGTCGCTAGGGTTAATTACTTAGAACAGCTATATTTAGAAGAAACGATTATGGAAATGAAATCTGAGATAAACAATCTAGAGAGTGAAATTTCAGATGTAAGGTCTTCATCCAATGATTATGTTATTGAATGTAGATTAGATGAATTAGAATCTCAATCGGTTAATTTGGATTCAAGAATAGATGAACTTGAGAGCAAAATAATTTGTTTAGAGAGTCAGATTGAATAATACTTAAAGGACTGAGTATCATAAAAATAAAATGGAAAACTTTACGAATACAACAATAACATCAAATGTATCTTTTGATTGCGAAGATTTAACTAACAATGGATTGTACATGATATTTATAGGATATATATTTCCTTTATTTTCACCAACTATTAGAGCATATATGAAAGACATCTTTATTCACGCAAAAAATGTTGGTAAAGTGACTGGTGAAATTGTAAGTTTGACTGAATTTGGTTTTACAAAAGTTCAAAAAATACATAATTTAGAAGACATGGCTACATTTATTGAAAGAATCTGTAAAAATAAGAATCTAAAAGTTATGAAAGATGAATGTTTGGATTGTGCTAAATCATTCGCAGGAGGAGGGGGTTTTAATGAAGGGAGTTGGAACAAATTACTTGTAGAATTAGAAGAACTTCACAGTAAAAAAGTTAAGGGGGAAAAACCATAATAAAAATATTAATATATCATATATATAGACTTACAATATGGCGTCAAATAATGAGTTTTTATTAAAAGTAGTTAGAGATATTGAAACGAAGTTAGTAGAATTATTCAACAAAATTAATATAAAAGAACAAATTGAAGTAGTGTTAAGAGAGTGTGGGAAGACTGGGTTAAATAGTGAAACTAAAGATATTTTTGAATATATAGAAAATTTACGTT
>ENA-UOXV01003912-UOXV01003912.1-marine-metagenome-genome-assembly--contig:-NODE-3912-length-17583-cov-5.956926_pt1 | contig 17583 bp, 20 predicted proteins | sample MGYA00238165_ERZ766961 | MGnify/ENA primary metagenome ERZ766961 (study PRJEB28924, sample SAMN03173240) | marine metagenome | biome: Marine; feature: Water; material: Subsurface seawater | place: North... | reverse complement strand
TCGCAGACGGCATCATGCTGTCTAGCGCCAGCACTGCGGCCGCTCGCACGACTGCCGGCGCGGGGCCCTCGTGGTTTGCAGCGCCGAGCAGCGCCCACATGAGCGCCTCGACTTGCGCGTCTCGCCCCCGCACCATGTCGCCGAGCGTGCGAAGCGCCGCTACACGCGACGCGGCCTGAGCGCCGACGGCACGCGCCGTGCGGATCGCCTCGGCTCGCTGGTCGGCCCACGACGGCAGCGCGGCCACGTCGCGGGTCGGCGGGCTCCCGCGGTGCTCCACCAGCAGCCGTTTCGCTTGCAGGCACGCCCAGCGTGCTGTCGCGTCGGACTCAGCCGCCACTGCCGCCTGCAGGGAGTCGAGCGCGCGCTCCAGCACTGCGTCGCCGCCCTGGTGGACGAGCAGGCACACCGCGCGCGATGCCGCAACCCGCACCGCCGGCTCGGGGTTCTTCAGCTCGACGGTCGCCTGCCGCAGCGCCAGCCCCTGGCCCTGCTTGCTCGACGCAGCGCGCAGAACTAGGCACGCGCCCGCTCGCACGCGCGCATCCGGCTCGCGCAGCAACTGTAGGATACGGAGAGTGGTCCCCGCATCGCCTGGGTGGGTGGCAGAGCGAAGCAGCTCCGCTGCTGCTGCTGCTGCCGTCGCGTCGCCCGTAGCCAGCACAGCCGGCAGATGCTCGAACAGCTGAGGCAGAGGGAGCATCCATCAGCCGCGGTTTGGGGTCAGCGGCGGCGGGCTGGGGCTGCGGAAAGCACCGTCTCGAGCGACGAGGCGTTGCCGCGCGTGACGACAGAACGTCCGGGAAGGTCCCGGGCGCGCGCAAAGCAGCGCCGCACGGCACGCATGACCCCCAGATCCGGCGGAGGGGCGGCGGCGAGCGTGCGAGCGAGCGCAGCGACGAGCTCCGTGTCGTCGGGGGCAGCCAGCTGTCGGATCAAGTCGGCGTGCTCCTCCTGTAGCTTGGCAGTCAGCTGCCTGGTCTTGTGCTCCGACGCACCTTCCCCTGCCACGGACGCGTGCACTTCCGCTGCACGCAGAGAGAGCATCGCCGCACGCAGCCGCTCCACGGTCTTGCTGTCACCCTGCGCCACCATCATGGTGAGACAGATGCCTGCTGCACGCCGCACCTGCTCGTCGGGGTCCCGCAGCCCGGCGCCCGCCACCGCCTCCCCCAGCACGCAGTCCAGCAGCGGCGTATACGCCTCATCTGACCCCTCCACCACCGCCCCCGCCACTTTGAAAGCCAGCGCCCGCACGCACGCCCTCGATACGTGACCTTTCCGCCGCTGCTGATCCAGCGCTGCCCGCACACGCGCGCGCCCCGCTGCCCCAAGACCCACGCCGGCGCGCGCGGTGCCCCAGCCGCAGCCGCCCACAGCGGCAAAGGAGAGGACCTCGACCAGCCCCAGCCCCGCCGCGGCGATCTTCATGTCCCCGAAGGCGCGCGACAAAGCGGCCTTCTCCTTCAACTCTCGCAGCCCCGCAAGCTCCCCGCGCCCAAGCTCCGGCTGCGCCCACTCGGCCACCGCAGCGTGGTAGTCCACCATCACCCACGGCACCGCTGCCCGCCCAATCGCTTCAAGCGCATGGTTCTGCGTCCGCCAGTCTGCTACGCCGACCAACGGCAGCAGCTCCTCGAGTGTCGCCGCCAGCGCCGCAGCCGAAGCATTACCATCGTTCTCGTCGTCAGCCTCACCGGGCATCCCTTTCCGCGGCTTGTCGCGCGCCGCACCCGCCGGCAGCTCGGCAGCGCCGCGTCGCTCTGCCTGCCTCTCGCGTTCGGCGAGCAGACGTGTCTCGGCGTCGGCCGCAGCCACGTCCTCTGCGTACACCATCTCGAAGAGCGCATCGCGGCCGGTCATGAGAATCGCTTCCGAGATGTGCTCCAGCGTCCTGCGCGGAAACATGACTAGCCACTTGCCAAAGTGCATCGAGTGGGAGAGCGTGCCAATCAGCTTCACCCACTCAGGGTGCCGCGCCTGAGCTGCAGCTGACAGCATGACCTTGGCACCAACCCTGCACCGCTGATCCCCTTCCAGAACGAGGTGTGCGGCATCGGGCCGGAAGAAGACATCGATTCCCTGCGGGGGCGTCTCGCCTGCGTTGGCTGCAACCCACCGCGCGATCAGCTCAAAGCCAGACTGCACGTACTGCAGGTCGTAGCGGCCGCCGAGCCCCGTGGCGAGCGACATGTCCGTCGACACGCCTGGAAATCGCACGCTCCACTCGCCAGGCCGCTTGCGCGCAACCAGCGTGCCGACCACCCCGCTGGCATCACGCGCATCATGTCCAAGCGCGCGGCGACGGGTGAGCATGACCCGCCGCCCGGGCTCGCACCACGGCTGATCTTCGCGGACCAGGCGGTGAGGCCACAGCACGCCGTGGTGCTCCAGGTCCGCCAGCCACGTCACGGCTTGCTTGATCGGCCGCTCTACCGCCTCCAGCTCGCGGTCACAGTCGCGCCGCGCGAGGCGTGCGGTGCGCCGCCAGACCTTGGCCTCGGCTGCCAGCCTCGCGCGCTCGACGGGGTCGGCTGTCAGCCCCGCCTGCTCTTCCAGCTTTTGCCGCCGCCGCTGCGCCTCCACCTCCGCCGCTCGCGACCGCACCAGCTCCCGCTCCAGGCGAGACACGGCGTGCACCAGCTCGTAGCGCCCGCCCGCGCCACACGCCGCTTCAACCTCGGGCTCGTGAACCTCCATTCCGGGGAAGTACACCAGCCAACACCCCGGACCCGCTGGCGCCTTGAGCACTCCGATCTGACCCGTGTACAGGCTGAGCGTGTGCGACTCTGCAGCGGCACGCGAGAGCACGACCCGCGCTCCCGCGCAGGTGTCGGCGTCGCCGTCCTGCACCCGCTCGACCGCCTCCTCTGCATCAAGGGCAAGTCGGTACGCCTCGAGCCGCAACACACGCGCCTCTTCACGCTTTGCAGCTGCCGCCCGCCGTTTTTCCGCAGCCTCAGCCTGCCAGTGCCAGTTGGATCAGAGCTGGCGCCACGGTGCCGGGGTGCATCCAGGAGCGGGCCGGGGCAGTTGGTTTAGAAGAGGGTGATATTCAGGGAGCTGCCTGCTTGCTGGGCGCCTCCTCGCCATCCGTCCAGCCCTCCAGCACTGCTGCACGTTTCTCTAATACCGTGGCCTCTTCTGTCTTTTGTGCAACACGTCGCGCCTCCGCGATGGCGCGTTCGATCACCTGCACCGGCAAACCGGCAATTAAAAATGCCACGACTGCCGACGTTTTGTCAGGACGCTGGCTGTCTCCGAACGTGCCACAGCGAGGGAAGACAAAGCTGCCCAACAGCAGTGCTAGTCGGGAGAGTCATGAGAAACCTCCTGGTGCTGATGTCGCAGGCGGTCCTCCTGGAGCTTTACGTTGAGCGTTGCCTCCACCCGTCTCTTCATCTCAAACTCCGCAAACACTGCGTCAAGCCCCGCCTTCAAGCCACCGCCCGAAGGCGATTTTCTCCTGTGACTGGCTTCATGGTGACCGGCAGCTAGCGCTGCAGTGCTGCCACCTTCATCCGCCTCCTTGTCGCCGGGCTTGGCTTCTGCAGCGCCAACTTGACGAAGTGCCCCCCTCAAGCCGTGCATCTTACCCCGCAAAGTATTTCCTATTGCGGTGGAGTCTGAAAGATCACCTTGCCCAGCGGGCAGTCGCTCGTGGCTGGACATGCTCGAATTGGGCGCCTGCCCCCGTGGCACAAGATGGGCCTCTCGGCCTTGTCTCTGGCGGGAAGTTTCCGAATGCATAATAACTTTGGAGCAGCCCGCCTCTGGACCAGGATCGGCCGTCGGCAGTGGGCAGAACATAGGGAGGGGGCTTGTGCGCGATTGAGGCCTTCTTTACAATTAACCCGCGGCGTACGCAGTTTGAGATCAAATCTACTTGGCAGTGGCGCCATCCTTGCTGCGTGGCCCCATAATCATCTCGCGAAGGTCTTCGAAAGAGAAGAAGCCGTCAGGCTTCTTGAAATAGATCATGTCGTTGACCTGAGCGCGACCGAGGGCCAAAAATATCATAACACTGACCTGCGAGTACTGACAATACAACCCAGAGCCAGGCACCTGCCATGTCGGCGCTCGCAGGGCCGCGTGGAGGCACCTGCTGGTCTGTCCACTCCTCTCCCGACTCCCGGCATGCCGTGCGGAGATCGTTGGCCGAAATGAGACCGTCGCCGTCCTTGTCCCACTCCTCTAGCGCCGCTGAAATCGCTTCATCGTCCACCTCAGGCTGCCGAACAGCCCCAATTCAGCCGCACCAACACCCCTGGCAAGGTCGCAGGGGGACTAACAAGTGTCCCCAAGGTCAGGCCCGGCGCACACCGGCGTGTCCAAGGACGCCGCAATCAGACGAGAGACAGTGTTCACAAATTCTGGAAAGTCGAGCACGCCGTTCGGCTGGCAAGACTCATCGTTGATGAACGCCTCGACCTCTTGCAGAGAAAAATTGTTGTTGAACGTCGCCAGGAACTGCACTGCACGAAGTCAGTCTCAGTCGGTTCAGAGGCTGCTTGCGCACTCCTGCACCCGGATCAAGTAATCAATATATGAATTTCACGCCGTTCGTGCGGAGCTCGCACCCCTTGCAGGTCCGCAGCGTCAACCCTGCCGTCGCCGTCGCCTAGTAGCCAGCAGCTTCAGTTCCAGGCACGAAAAGGTAGCATGCGCACGGTGCATGGAACTGTTGCGCGTCAGAGCGCTGGTGGGGAGCACCGTCGAGAATCTGGAAGATCGTGTACAACTGCTTGAGCTGCTCAGAGTTGAGCGAGTCCACCATCCTGCTCGCACGGCTTGGCCAGAGCCGTTGCCTGAAACGCTAAATGAATGGGTGGCTACACCCCAGCCACCTCACAAGCGACACGATAGGCTGGTCCTAGTACCCCTGAGTGTTCTGGAACGATCGCCAAGACCTCCTCTTGACCAGACAAGCCCTCCTTATACGGAGCACCAAGGCCTCACCGCCCCGCCAAACTGTTGCTGCAGTCGCTGTGTGTGAACCGTGCCAAAGTGGCACAGGTCAAAGTTCGTTCTCAGGCCTCACTGTGAGGCCTCACTGTCAAAAGATGCGCTCACTCGAGACTGCCACCCCCGTGTTCCCGAGTACTGATGCCGTCTCTCCGTCTGGACCAGCAGGAGATGGACAACCAGCCAGCCAGGATGCACAAGAGCACGGAAACTCACATGCTGCCTTGCGGTATGCAGGCAACGGATACTGGATGCCGGCCTCAAATCCGCCTCCCGCTTTGTCCTTGGCGACTCACATTCTTGGCACCCGAGTGTCTCCATTGACGTAAAACCCGCTCGCCCCAAACTTTTGGCCAGCGCGTCGGACTTGAACTGCGATATTCGTACACAGGTTCAATATTCTGGTCGGTCACCGCCTTGCGCAACAAGAGTTGCAGCACCCACCTGAGTCAGGATACAACTCCCGTGAGGTATCTCGTGCAGAGGCGGCAGTCCCGGCCCTATCGGGACGCCCGCAAGGCTCTCGTTTGGTCGAAATGTTGCCTGCCGATACGCTTCTGTTGGGAGGTTGGAGCCCCTGCAGTTCCGAAGCGCGGAGTTCCGAAGAGGCTTTTGGCGAGCGGGCTTTGTCAACCTCGGCGGGCTCCCAGCCGCCCTCACCTCCTCCCCTACCAGCCCCAAACGGACCTCTCCTGACCCGCCTCAGGCGCCCACCCTCCCGCTCGCTCCCGCCCATTCCCTCGCGCGCTGGCGCCTGGGAGCAGACGCGGCGTTCCCGGCCTCCGCGAGGGCGCCCGCTCGTTCCACCGTGCGACTCGACACTTCTCGGGGGCTGGTCGACCAGTCCCGAGTCATCGCCCCTTGTGCCGTCTGCCTCCTCCCCGTGCCCGCGATCGCCTCTCCCGGCTGTGCTGGCTGCCGAGCTACGCTCGCTTGCGCGCCCTATCACGCCTTCCAGTTCTCCCGCACTGCCTCAACCTCGGCCAGCGCGCCTATTCCGCTGTATCCCCATGCATCCGCCCCGGCTGGCCCCGGCTGGCCCGCCTTTGCCTTCGGACGACGAGATCGTGAACACTTCGACCTCGCTGACCTCGCCGCGCAATGGGGGCGCGTGGAAGAGGATGCCAGCACGCGCGTCTCAGCGCGGCAGTATCCATGACTCTGAGGTACGTGCCCATTGCCTTAGGTGCCCCAAGCAGAATGAGAGAACCTTAGACAATCTGAACCTCGTCATCATCCAGAAGCAATCGATGACTTCAAGCGCCCACGCTGTCGTGGTGCCGCTTTCACGTGGGCCGAGGCTTTTATCCATTTCGGTGCGGCCTGCCAATTTATCTCGTGCTGTAGGGTGTAATGTGCAAACACGAGTCTATTGGTCCGGCATCACTGGTTAAAAGGATGCGCACACCGTGTAGAAGGCCTGGGCGATGGTACTGACTGGGATCGTTCTCCTGCTGGTGCTCCTGTACTTTTGCGGGTTCCTCGCCCTCGGTATCGTCGACTAAACGTGCATTGCCCTCTGTGCTACCCCTTGTTGTGCTCCTGTGCACTGTAGCCCCCACCCCACTTCGTCTGGCAGGCAGACTCAAGCTCGCGAAGGAGGAAAGTGCTGCACTTTGCAGCATTGTGGGCGCATGGCATCGATGAGCGCGACAGTAGTGTGTGCGCCTAGCAAGTGCAGATGCATATCCACGCAGGCAGCGTTCACAACACCGACGCCGCAGCGTATTTACGTGTGTGCATATATTCGACCTCACGCTTGCACACTGCGGATGGGAGGGTGGCGCTCCAGGCCTGCGACACGGCCTCCTTACTTGAAGAGGTCCCAGGGCTTCTTGGCGCCTGTAGCGATCTGTGCGAGGGTGCCGAGGGGATCGACCACCGCCCCCGCTGTCCCAGAGAGCTGTTCACCCTCCTTGGTGAGATCCTTGCGCAGAAGCACCCCCAGCTCCTTCTGCATCTCTGGCTCGCTCTCAAAGACCAGCTCACCGCCGTCCGGCAGTGTCGCCACTAGCACGACGTCGTCGCAAAACTTGACGTCCAGATTCACGCTCCGGACCTTGAATCCCGTTGATGCATCCGTGACCTTGTCGCGTCCATCTTGCATGCTCGAGTAAGACACCGTCAGGCCCTGTTTGGCCTCAGCTCCCGCGTCCTTGAAGCCCCCCGTGCCCGTGGGCTCTGCGTAGCTCCACGCGCCTCGTAATTCATTGCGCAGGTTCGGAAAAGGCCCCAGAACACGGCAGACTTCTGTGACCGTCACCTTGCCGCCCTTGCTGAAAGACACAAAGAGATCGAGGATTGACGTCCCCGGCAGCTTCCCCAGTCCGGTGCCGAACTCGTGCATCGCGTCAGCAGTGTTGACAAACGCTAGCTTCCAATCCCCCGTCAGTGCCTCTCCCTTGCCTAGGTCTGAACGCAACTCAGAAAGCTTGCCGATCAGTGTCGTCATTTCGCCGAGGTCGCGCTTGTCTGACTCGACGATATCAAACATCGAATCCACCGTCGCATCGATCTCACTGCGGCGGCTCTGCTTCGCCACCTGCTCCTTGGCACGCATCTCCTTCTTGGACTTGTTTTTCTGCTTGCGCCCAATTTTTTGCTGGCCCTCTACGCCAGCCATCATCCTGGTTTCGAGCAATCCTGTCGAAGTCCGTATGCTGGGTGCGCTGGACACGCGGCATGTCGCAGTCGACGTCGGAGCAGTGCTGCGCAGAACGGCCAAATGAGGGGCGAATGCGGATGTAGTCGAGAGCACGGTCACCGTGAGTGCGAGCGGGAACAGAGGTTTGTTCGTCCACATCCTGTTGTTCAGGCCGGCACATCAGTGCGAAATCAGTGCGACATCGGTGCCTCGCGAGACAAGGCGTGCCTCCATCGCTTCGAGAGGACGGTTGCAATTGGCCACCTAAGCGGCAATCTGAACATGGCACACAAAGAGGGCGTGTCACGTGCGGGCTCCACTACCTGCCTGTCACGGGGTCGTTCGCCTGTCAGGGCTTGACTCCGTCTCTGGCCAGCGTTTAAGAGGTCCTCTTTGAGAAGGACTTCACTCCACAACTTTCTCCGATAGATCCACTTTTGAGTGACTTTTTGAGGGCGGGAGCGACGGCTCACGGAAGGTCTTCGCTGCTGCTGCTCGGGATCGGGCGGGGGATCTGGGGTCGAACGAGTTCGAAAAGCGGTCCCTGCTGATTCGCGGAGTAGGGCTGATCTGTGGCCATGGCGACAAACGTCCGCCAGTTCCTTCGCGACATGTGCCGCCGCCCACCTGTGCACAAGGTCCCGCGCCTTCCTCTTTCCAGCGAGCCAAAACCCCAGCCGCGACCCGCGTCCGTGTAGGGTGCCAGCAATCGCTTTCTGTTGTGGAGGTTCATCGGTTGCGGTTGGTGGGTCCGGCAGTGGGAGAAACGGTGGGTGTCCAAGGGAAACGTGATGGTGTACAAGTGGGTGCGCACCTCGGTCCTCTCGGGGGACGGCACCGCAGAACCGATGGCACCCTTTCCAGACTCGCCCATCGATGCGGGTGAGGCAGTAAAGGCTGGCGACGATGCCGTTGCTGCCAACGCGGGGAGGCGCCTCACACGCGGCAAGGTGCTCAGAGCTCCAGCTCCCCTCACTCTCGCCCAAGCTTCCATCGTGCCACGCACTCTTGTGAGGATCAAATTGATGACGAGTTCGGGTGACAGGCGGAGGCGATGGGAATTACAGTGGAAGCAATAGCAGACACGAATGACTCCGGGTTCAGGCCAGTCGCGACGGCTCCGGGTTGGGCAGCACCGCCAGGGGGCGTCCGCAAAGAGAGTGGTGTGGAGGGAGGCGGGGATCGTGAGGGCGAGGGAGAGACATCACGGAAGCGCGCAAGAGAGGATGGGGCGGACGGAGACAGTAACAAGGAGGCGAGAATTGGTGGGTATGACTCGATGGACGTGGACGGTGACAGGTCTGGCGGGGGCGAGAGCTAGGAGCGCCCAACGAGCGCGCAGTTGAGCAGCACCGTGCAACGAAGCCGGCGCCCGTGGTACAGTACAAGTCAGTATCAGCGTGGGTCCGGGAGCAAAAGCAGGCTAGGGGGAATGAACATGCAGAAAGAACACCCACTCGGTTTACCGTGTTGCCCACACCGCAAGCGCCCACAGCACAATCAGCCATTCCCAGACTCCTACGAGGTAACCGCCTCCAGGACGGCCTCGGCCGTCTGCGGAGACTGGGCACGGATGGAGAGCTTCATCTCCACCACGTTGGTGGCGCCGCAGCGAAGGTCGGCGCGAACCAGCACCGCCTGCTCACCGAGCATGACGCCAGAGAGCAGCAGGCGGTGCGTGCGCGCCGCGGAAGAGACCGTCTGCGAGCCCTCGCACGGGTCCATCGCGAGGATGTCAACCAGCGCCGTCACAGCCTCGGCGATGCTCTTGTACTTGTCTAGCCGGAAAACCTGTGTGAGGTCGTTGTCCGGTGTCATGGCCTCCCACGCCGAGCGGAAGTCCGGGAGTGGAAGCGGCTTGGTGTAGTCAGAGATGCCGATGTCGATGTCATCAAGCGGATACTCCTCCTCATCACCCTCATCTGCCACTTCCTCTCCGTCTACCTCCTTGACGATAAAAGTCAACCGGCAGCTCTTGAGCGAAATCGCGTCCATCCCATCTGAAGGACGCTTCAAGCACAGAAGCGCCATCCCGGGCGTCTGGAACTTGATGGCCTCGGCAGGCACAGATGCAACGAGCTTGGCCCCACTGTCGACATCCGCTTCCACCGTGACCTTCTCGATCTGCTGGTCCTCCATCGTGTTCTTAATGGTAAAGTGAAGGACCACATGTTCGGGAAACACGTGCTTGATGACCGACACGAAGTACTCAGCCTCTGGCCCCGTAAGATCCGCGCTCTTCGAGGACGCGAAGAGCTTGCCGATCCCTGCAAGCTCCGGCACCTCGTTGAGCATCTCCTCATACATAACGTTGGACTGCTGTCGCCGGCTCTCAGCCCCCCCGCTCGCCTCCCCGCCCCCAATGTCCTGCATCCCCTTGCCCGCCTTGCCCGACGGCCCTGGCTTGCCTGCCCCGGCCTTCTGTGGCGAAGGCGGCAGCGGCGCGACAACAGCTCGTGCGAAGTTGAAGGGCGCTGAGAAGTCGCCCTCGGCGCGGTATTCGCCCAGTGCCTTCTCCACGCCCGCAAGCTTCATCGGCGCAACGTCCACGATGTACTTTTTGACCAAAGGTTCCGAGTCCGAGGCAAGAACCGCGCCGTAAAAGGTCGAGCGGTCCCGCACCTCGTCGTCCGCGTCATGCACACAGCGCTTGAGCAGCACGATGATGTTGGCGCGCAGCGACGGCACCAAAGCACCGAACTTGGCTAGCGATGTCACCGCCGCCGCGCGTACCGTAGCATTTTCGAGAATGATGCGGTTGTAAATGTGTCGGATGTAGCGGCCCGGCTGCATGGTCTTGGGTCCCTTTTTCCCCAGCACGTGCAAGATCTGGGTGGAAAGATACGTGAATTCGCAGTCCTCGATGAACTCGCAGAGGTGTAGAAGTCCTGGTTCCACTGCATCGGGTATTTCGTTGATCAGAACAAGCATCGTGTCCGTGATCGCTTTTTTGAACTCGAAGCCTCCCTCCTCACGCAAGATGTTTGACAGGAAGTTGATAAGAGTCCGGTGCTTCTGGGGATACTTCAGACAAAGGGCACGGATTGCATCCACCACCATGACCTTGAATTCGTCGGCGATTTCCGACATGAACGACGAAATCTGCTTCATCAGACGGTCAACTGAGGACTCCGAACCAGTTTTAAGGAGCGTCGTGATCGCGAGCGTCGCAATAGAGCGGTTTGAGTCCGAGATCATGTTCTCCAGGTCCAGATTGCACGACGTCACCGTCAGCGGGAACGCCATTGCGACACGATTCAGCGCGCGCACGGCCGCAAAGCGGAGAGTTGGCTTGGGGGAAGAGAGGAAGAGCTGGAGAACGGTGATAGCAGGCGTCAGCTCGCGCTGCGAAACGTTCGGAAGCTGGCAAATCGCGCGCGCGGCTTCAAAGATGACCATCTCCGAGCGGTGCCGCAGGCATGACTCCAAGAATTCGTAGTAAGCACGCTCCTGCTGCTGGCTCTCTGCCATAACGGTGACCGTATAACGGATGAGAAGGCACTGCGCGAGCGGGGACTTGAGCTGGGTGCGGGAAAGTTGCGCGACGAGCTTGGAGACGGCGAGCTTGTCCTGCTTTTTAATCGAGTAGAGTAGCGAAAGCGCGTGGTACTGCACCATTTGTGCGCTCTTGTCTGTAGCTGCCTGGTTGATCTCGTTCACCCACCGCCGGACCACCTCCGGCGAAGTCTTCATGAGCTTCATTCCTGCAACGAGTGCCGCTGACGCAACGAGCGGCTGCTTGTCTACAATTGCTTGCTTCAGGTAGCGTTCGATGTTGGTAAGCATCGCAGTCTGCAACCAAGCCACCCAACCGCGTAAGCTGGCGCTTCCGAAAGGGTTTGGGGTTGGGTTGTGGGACGCACGTCGGTGATGGTGCACAACACGCGGATCGCGTTGGCGCGAAAGAGGTCGTTGGCCGCATTCATGTCCTTGGTAAGCGTAGAGGTCACAATGATAACGCAGTCGGAGTCAGGCTTGAGCTCCTTGATCACGAGGTACATCAGACGCCGCAACTTTTCGTCCTTTGACTGGAACAGCTTGGTCATCGGAAAGAAGATGCTCTCCGTCGACTCCTGCCGGCCAAGTGTCAGCTCAGTCGCTCAGCTCGTCCCGCCACGGACACGCGCCTACAGCATTGGTGCAGTCCCCGTTCTTACCCTTCCCGCCCTCTGACAAATGCTAGAACTATCCCACAATGTCACAATCCACGCCACCCAAAACCATCAGGAGAGCCAGCAGGACCCCATACGAGGTCAGCAGCATGGACTCAAGCTAGTTCGCTACAGCTACCAGAATGATACCTTGGAAGTAAAGTTTTCACCCTTGCCCAGCAGATAGAGCAGCTTGGTCATGAGCTGTGTGCACCTGGGGAGCGGGTCGGACGGAAAACGTAACTATCAGGACTACGCATAGCTTCACAGCTTCCACACCCCTGGGTGCCATCCGACTGTGGTCGGACAAAGCTTCCATTTGACGGAGCCGCCCGAAAATTCAATATTTGGAGGTCCTCGCCAAGCACACGCAGGCTATGCGCATGCGTGCCAACCAGCTGCGCAGTCGTCCTTCATCTAGCCTCTACGCTACAACGCAGTCCAGGCAGGACACGGGATTCCTGGGAAACGGAAAAGGAATTGGATGCTGACCTCCAGGGCTCAACACTAGGGTCGTTGAAGATTCGCGCCTCCTGAATGATGTGCGCCTTGTCCACGCCCCGGAAGGGGTGGACGTAGGAGCCGCCCATCTCGTCATCGTCATCGTCCTTCTTCTCACCGTTGAACCCCGACATCCTGCCTGCTCCGACACACCACCCTGAGCTTCTTCGTTTTTCAGTTGTCCAAAGGGTTTCCCTTGTGCCAGTCGTGCACTTCTGGACCTCAGCGTACCCGAGGCGCGGATCCGGATTGAGTGGCGTGGCAGTGCGCAGTGGCAAACACTTTAGGTGTCCTATGCAAGAAGAAACAGAGACTACGATTGTGGGTGGCAAGGAGCACTACGACAAGGGAGGCGGTGACCTCTCTGAGAAGTCAGCGCTTACGAGCAGGATAGCCGTGTGGGAATCCCCCCGGGAGTCGCGCCCACCCTCCGAGCGAGAGTGGAACCAGCAGCGTGGCGCTGTTGAGTAAAATGCGGGTTGGCTGAAAATGATTTTGATGGCAAATGTTGATGAACGGTGATCTACTTTGACGCGCGCACAGTTCCCGATATGGACGATCCGAGGTCCCCGCCGCCTTGCGAGCGGCGGGAAGAGACGGTTTCGCTACACCGTGTGGTCTTGACACGGGGTTCTGCGCCAGTTTTACAGCGCTCCTTGCGTCGCGCTGCGCTGATCATCCTCTCCCTAGCGCTATGCTCCTGTGTGCTCCTCCTCGGGATGCGCGGCGCTGCTGGGGAGGGCTCGCTGGTGCCACTCGCGCAGATGGAGTCTCTGTGCGGTGGATCATGCCCGATCGTGTCAGGATGGACGAGTAATAGAGCGACTGCTGGCTACTGGGTGCCTGGGATGTGGGTGTGGGAGAGCGACGACAAGTACATTGGAGCGGCTCGCAGCAAGTCAGCCGCTGCTCGACGGATCGCGCAACGTGCAAAGCACTGGGGAACCAGAACGCACGGGGACTACATCGACACTGTTCACGGTGGGCGGTACTTTTCCCTTTCGTCTGCTCGCTCTGAAGCACACATGTCGCCCAGATACATGCCTGCCTTCCACGCTCACCTTGCGTTAAGGCCTGCCTTGATCCTGACTCACGAAAGCTTACGATTTCCCTCTGCTGCAGATACATTCCTGATCCGGCCGTGCGTCACCACTGGGGTACCAAACAGCATAAGAACTACGCAGAAGATGTTTATGCGGGTACTTACACGCCTGACGCACGGGTGGTACACCACTGGGGCACCAGGCACCATGACGATTACGGGGAGGAGGTGTACGGTGCAGCCTATGAGCCAGAGCCGCGTTGGAAGTCTCACTGGGGTGCCCGGCGTCACGGTGACTACATTGATGACGTCTATGCACAGCGATATGCGCCCGACGCCGTGCCCGGCGAGAGTGGCGGTGCGCTTTGGGGCGCTCGGCGCCACAATGACTACATTGACGACGTCTACGGCGGTGCATACCATCCAGACATGCGGTTACGCTACTCGTATGGCACGCGCCCGCACAATGACTATGCAGATGACGTCTACTCGCGCCCGTTCGTGTCGTGGGATGCGCCGTACGGCGTGCAGCCGCCGGCAAAAGCAGGTGCCAAGGGCACGCTCTTGTCCAAGGGCCCCTGGGAACGCAACGTGGCGACGGCTGGCCGCACCTCCGATGGTGACTCGAGTATCCCGTGGGCCAAGCCGACTTGGGGGTCCTATCTCAAGCACTACAACGAACGTCCAAACGTTGTGCATCAAGCTGGGCTCGGGACTGCTGCCAACATGTCAGCGGTCCCGCCCGTGTTTGGGCAGCGCGATGGCAAGGCTGACTGGGGGGGGCAATGGAAGTGGGTCGAGCAGAGGGCGCAATCTCGCGAGTCTAAGGCACAGACTCAGAGCTCGGACGTGCCGCCAGTCTTTGGCGTCAAGAACGGTCGTGAGGACTGGGGGGGTCACTGGGAGTGGGTCAAGCAGGGAGGGGAGAGGAATCAGTCTATCCGGTCGGCGAGCATTGAGGAGGGAACGGGCTTCGAGTCAGCCCAAGGTGCTGTTCCACCGGTCTTCGGCACCAAAAATAGACGAGAGGACTGGGGGGGGCACTGGGCCTGGCGCCCGATAGGAAACAGGGTTGAGTCACATGATGAGGGTGGACGCTGGGCAGTGATTCCGTCCCTGGCGGAGCAAGTGGTCATCGAGCCAAAGCCGGATCAAGCTACGGGCTATCCCGTGCCAGTCAGCAACTAGACGCAGACGAGCTTTGAACTGGGTGGAAGGGGTTAGGTGTGAAAATGTGGTTCTGTAAAAATCTGAGTAGATGAGAAAGGAGTGCAGAAGTTGAAAATTGCATGAGGATACTTCAAGTGATTGCGCATTGAATGACATTACTGAGCTGCTGCCTTGCCCATCGGAGGCCCAATATTGTCATGGGAGATACAGCGACAGAGGGACTTGTCGTGCTTTGGCTGTCAGGCCCACCGTGAACCGATGTGCACATCGGTTCACTCAGCACTTCGCGACAGCCAAGCGAGCGACTAAAACAATAACTAGTTCAACAGCTTCAGACCACCGAAGTTGTGATAGCGCACCTGTGGGCGGGAAACCTTGAGGACAGAAGCGTAATGTCAGTGCGGGAAGCGGGTGTCGGTGTCCACACCTTAAGGACGTAAGGAACGGACGAACTTTCAGTAAAAGCACCAACAACGCCAATCCTGCCATTGATAGAGCACAGTTCGGTGAGAATCCATCAGGCACGAATGCACACGCTGAGACCTTGCAAAACAACAGAAAGGACACACCAGTAGAACGACTGCGCAGGGCCTCGGCCAATTTTGATCTCGTAGGAGTAGGCACACGACTCTAGGTCTGCTGGATCCTGTTGTATCAAATCTATGTAGTTAGTTCATGGCCAGCAAGCGTTCGTTTCTAGTCAAAAAACTTCATGAAGAATCAGATCACTCGATCGACCTTACCTTACATCGATTCAAATCGCGAAATCCAGTCGCTGTAAGAGCTCCGCTCTTTATATCTGTTGCACGTTAGCTAGTGTCCTTAATGCGACCATTGTGTGGGATCAACCATGAGAACAAGAGGAAGAAGACCTGTCATCCATATCGGACTCGGCGGTTGCATGAACGTGATAGGACTGGACTCTCCTTTTTCTCCGGGATTATCGTCGAATATCTGCATCCCAAAGGTCGGGAGCGCGATCACCTTTTATGATATCAGGCTTGTTTGCCAATTGTTGATCCTGATTAGTCTCGGGTTGCTGCGACCTGCCGCATCCAAAGTTCTAGACGATCTTCGGTTGAATTGCCCTCAAGCCGCACCTGATTACATGGCGTGCATGAAAATCTGAAGACTGGGACTGGCGGGAATTGAGGAGGGGGGAAGGGCGAGAAAGGCTTTCGCTGCAGACCTCTACAGTACGGTCACCCTTCCCCTTGCCGTCTGAAACAGCACCAACTGAAGTGCAGTCACGCGTTGCGAGTTCCATACATGAATCAGCTCGCAGGGTAAACAAAAGAGTTGCCCAGCAAGTGGTCGTAGCTGAATGGTTGTGGAAAACTCCCCAGCCTGGATCTGTTGGATCGAGTACGTTTCCCTGTGCGTGAACCCAAGGATGTTTGAGAAAAGTATCCATTTAAGGCTTGGGCTATCGATGTGAAGAAAGTCTGAAGTACGCTAAGTCACACCAGAAGAGGACAATCTGGGTGAGGCAAGGTGAAAAACCGTCCATGGAGGTTGGCGCAACAGGAATGGTGCTTGCATTTCGCTCCATTGCCACTCACGTCCACCGCTGTAAACCCGACTCAGTCTGAAAGGCAAGAATTTGTCAAGAAAATGAAGAATACGTCCTAGATCCTGAAAGTGCATAACACCATTGAGCTCACAAAGCAGGATGGCCAGACTTCAAAAACATTGCAAAAACATTGCTTAGAGCTTCCCACATTGATGCAAATATGCCACAACAAGCAAACAGACTTACGGTTGCTGTTCGTATAGCGCCGGTGTTTGCGTCTCGGTTCCCCAGTCATCCAGAGCCTTGATCTGCCGAGCGAAAGTGCTCTTGCATCTCAGAACATGCAGAACATTCACATGTTCAAGCAATTCCACTTTCTTTGTAATCACTGTGCAGTGCAGGCACCGAAGTGAAAAAGATATTCTCGAAGTTGATCGAAGACTTCTTGAGATTAGCTAGAAGTGATCCATCCTCCACAAAGCGTTGGAATGTCGCTATGGACTCCAACTGGATAAGTGGTGCGTGTAAGTATCATTTTGACCTGCGCAGGCCCTTTTTCCTGTTGTACTTCTTGAACCTGATATTGCTGGTTAATTCCGGAAGCGTTGCTCCGCATTTCGGTGGGAATGAGCATGGCTTCATACCGATTCGACGGCGTTCTGCATGCGTACTCTGAAGATAATTTCCAGGGTTGCCCTGCCGCACGTTTTGTGAAGAGCATGGCTAATAAATTGGGAATCGCGCACGCGCACTCGCCTGAGGATCTCGCAGCGTCAGTAGTGTTGTCCTAGGACGGGCGAAAACGGGGGGAACCACACCCTTGGTTGCTCGCTTTTGCGACCTCCTGTTGGAGCTTGTCGCCATACTCCTTGTACGAGATGTCCTCCATGGAGTCAATGAGCACGCGCTGCTCCACCTTGAGGTTCCGAAGGGAGTTGGACTCCAGGATGATCCGCTCAAAGACCGCAACTTTGAAGCGGTGCAAGCGCGAGAAGTCATCACCACCGTTCCAGAAGTCTTCTCGATGGGCGTGGAGACCAGAGGCGCGTAAAGCAAGGATGAGCCCCGAGTGACGGGGGCAGTGCTCCGGCGTCGGCACGATCTCGATTTCACTCCAACTCGCCAGCACCAGGGAGAGAGAAACAGCCGTCCCCGAAATGAGAAAGAGCGAGGCGAGCAGCACCGACGCCCGCGAAATCTTCCGATTCTTGTTATTCCTGGAGTGCACCCACTTCCATCCGAAGCACCTTTCCGCAGAAAGAAGGGCGCGTCTCAGGCACTAATGGCCCAGATATTCCGCTGTCGCAGCGGAACTCTGACGCAGCAACGCGCAGCGGACAGACGGAGCAAGCATGCAAGCGAGGGAGCAAGAAGTTGGCCGGGCGACAACCAGACAGGGCAGAGGACGAAGCCGCAGAAGAAGACCATCAGCGGGGTTTGCTCGTTTGGCTGCAGAGACCGTAAGTCGGCGAGCGCTTCTAGCGGATTGAACTTCCGCGTCTGCCCTTGCGGCGGCGAAGCGACTGGCACTTTTCGATCTGCACGTGGATTAATTTGGATCAATCAATGCTGCATGCACGGGGAGGGGGGGGGGGGG
>ENA-UOXV01003909-UOXV01003909.1-marine-metagenome-genome-assembly--contig:-NODE-3909-length-17589-cov-12.281168_pt1 | contig 17589 bp, 17 predicted proteins | sample MGYA00238165_ERZ766961 | MGnify/ENA primary metagenome ERZ766961 (study PRJEB28924, sample SAMN03173240) | marine metagenome | biome: Marine; feature: Water; material: Subsurface seawater | place: North... | reverse complement strand
AGAAAAAAAAAATATTGATTTTTTTTCTAAAAATGAGATTTATCAAAAAAATATATCTAATATTGATACCTATAAAATTTTATATAATGAAATTACAAAATATTTGTTAGGTACAAATAAATTATTAGATATTGGCCATGGAGGTAGTTTTGATTATGATACAAGCCAAATCAATGAAATAACTGGACTTGATCTTGATGAAATGATTGACTTAAAATCTTTACCAAATAATATTAAATTAGAAGTGGGCAGTGCTCTAGATATTCCAATAAATTTAAAAAATTTTGAAACCACTTTGTTTGTAATGTTATTGCATCATTTGATTGGTGAAAATGTAAGTCAAAATTTAATCAATTTAAATAAATGTATTAGTGAATGTAAAAAAACTTTGAAAATGAATGGAAAAATTATTATAGTCGAATCTTGTGTACCTAGGTGGTTTTATAAAATAGAAAAAATACTTTTTAAATCAACAAGTTATTTGATAAATAAATTTCTTAAGCACCCACCAGCTTTTCAATATACAAAAGAAGTAATTATTGAGACACTTAAAAAAAATGATTTTAAAAATATTGAATATAAAAAAATTAAACAAGGAAAATTTATTCTTCAGTATGGCTTTAAATTTCCATCAATTTTAACACCTGTAGAAACAGTCATTTTTACAGCAAACAGATAACGAATGAAAAAAATATTGGTAACTGGATGTGCTGGATTTATAGGTAGCAATTTAGTAAAATTTTTATTAAATAAAAGATATCAAGTAATAGGTTTAGACAATTTATCAACTGGAAAAAAAGAGTTTTTGAATGAAGTATTAACTAGTAAATTTTTTACTTTTCATAAAGTTGATTTATTTAAAAATGATATAAAAAAATACTTTAAAAATATTGAAACTGTTTTTCATTTAGCTGCAAATGCTGATGTAAGGTTTGGACTTAAACATAGAAATAAGGATATTCAGCAAAATATAATAGTCACACACAATATTTTAGAAGCGATGTTAAAACATAAAGTAAAAAAAATTGCATTTTCTTCAACAGGTTCTGTTTATGGAGAATCTGATCAAATACCTACTAAAGAAAACTGTCCATTTCCTATTCAAACTTCTCTTTATGGCGCATCAAAGCTTTCTGCAGAATCTATTATTTCTGCCTATTGTGAAGGTTATGATATTAAATCTTATTTATTCAGATTTGTATCAATCCTTGGAGAAAAATATAGCCATGGACATGTTTATGATTTTATTAAACAATTAAAAAGAAATAAAAATGAACTAAGAGTGCTTGGAGATGGAAATCAGAGAAAATCGTATTTAAATATAGAAGACTGTTTAGAAGCAATGCACATTGCAATGAAATATTATAAAGATGATATAAACATAATAAACCTTGGAACTGATGAACATTGTACTGTTAAAGACTCAATAAAAACTATATGTAAAATTATGGGTACAAAACCAAGGATTAAATACAAAGGTGGAAAAAGAGGTTGGATTGGAGATAATCCATTTATATACTTAGACACTAAAAAAATAAGAGCTACTGGTTGGAAACCTAAATTTACAATAAAAGACTCAATAGAAATTACAAGTAACTACCTATTAAGAAGTGAATGGTTATTAAAAAAAAAATAAATGTAATAATTTTTGGAGCATCAGGAAGTATTGGAATTAATATTGCAAAAAAATATTACAGAAATGGTCATAACTTATATCTATATTTAAAATCAAAAAGAAAAATTCCATATATAAAAAAACTATTTCCTAAAAAATTAGATCAGATTATAAAATTTAAATATATTGATTTAACAAACGTAAAACAGTTAAAAAGAAAGTTAAATCAAGATAAGGTAATTTTTACGAAAGCTGATATATTGATTAATACAGTAGGAGAACAGGGAGAAATTAATAACTTTTTTGAGCTAAATCTAGATAATTTTGTTAAAACTTTTAATATAAATTTCTTTTCGTACGTATATTTATTTAAAAATATTTATCCATTTATAAAAAAAAATAAGGATCTTTTGATAATATTATTCTCTGGTGGCGGTGTTACAAGCTTAAGAACAAACTTCAGTCCATACTCTTTGTCAAAAATAGCACTTGTAAAATTAGTAGAAATTTTGTCAAAAGAAATAAAAAATAAAAGTATAAGAATTAACTCTATTTCACCTGGAATTATAAATTCAAAAATGACCCAAAAAATTCTAAAAATTGAAAGTTCATTGATTAAAAATGATGAATTAGTTAATGTACGAAAACAGATAAAATATTCTGATAAGTCATTAAATAAGGTTTTTAATTTAATAGAATTTCTTTATAGCAAAAAAGGGAAAAGTATATCTGGAAAAATGATTAGCTCTAGATGGGATAATTTTAAAGATTGGGATAAGGAAAAGATTAAAAAAATTACTAAGAATGACATTTATACATTACGTAGAAAAATCATTTTATAATGAAAAAAATTATTAATATTGGACTAATAGGTTGTGGAGTAGTAGGACTTAAAAGACTATCAAATTTACCAAAAAATTTTAATCTTATAGCTTGTGCAGACCCAAAAATTAATTCAGTGAAATATAATTTTGCAAATGAAAACATTTTATTAACAAAAAATTGGAAAGATTTAATTGGATTAAAAAACTTAGATGCTGTTATAATATGTACAACACATCAGATGCATTCTAAAATTTTAAAAACGGCAATAAAAAAAAGACTTCATGTATTTGTTGAAAAACCTGCTGGTGTTTCAACCAATGAAACTATGAAGATAAATAATACTCTAAAAAATAGTAAATTTCTAGCTGTAAGAGTAGGGTTCAATCATCGCTATCATCCCTCATTCATAAAAGCAAAAAAAATGATAGAAAAAAATTATATTGGTAAATTGATGTATATAAGAGCTGTATACGGACATGGTGGCAGACTGAATTATAATAATGAATGGCGATTTAATAAAAAACTTTCAGGTGGAGGAGAATTAATAGATAAAGGTTCTCACTTAATAGATCTTTCAAGGTTTTTTCTAGGAAATATAGAAGCTCATAAATCTCTATTAACAACTAGTTTTTGGAAAATGTCCCTGGAGGATAACTGTTTTTTAATTTTAAAAAACAAAAAAAATAATATTGCTTTTTTACATGCATCATGTACCGAATGGAAAAATAAATTTATTTTTGAGATTTTTGGAAAAAAAGGAAAAATTGAAATAAATGGACTTGGGCGGAGTTATGGCAGAGAAACTTTGACTTATTATAAAATGTCAAAAAAAATGGGGCCTCCAAAAAAAAATATATATAATTTTAAAACTGAAGATTATTCCTGGAAATTGGAATTGAATGATTTTTATGATGATATAATCAAAAAAAGAACTTCTGTTCCTGGAATAATAGACGCTTATGAAAATCTAAAAATAATTAACAACATATATAAATCTAAATCATGATAATAGTTAGAAGTCCCTTGAGAATAAGTATTGGTGGAGGGGGAACCGATATTCCTTCTTATTATAAAGAAAAAGGTAGCTTCTTTATTTCTGCTGCTATTAATAAATATGTTTACGTAACAATAACTAAACCTTTTGAAAAAGGAATTTATCTTAAATATTCTAAGATTGAAAAAACTAATAAAGTAGAAACAATAAAACATAAAATTATCAAAGAAGTTTTGAAACAAGAACTAATAGAAAATAAAATCGAAATTACAACATTAACAGATATACCAAGCAAAACAGGTCTTGGATCATCAGGTAGTTTTTCGACTGCAATGATTAAAGCAATATATTCGTTTAACCAAAAAATGATTGGTAGAAGAGAATTAGCAGAAAAAGCATGTGATATAGAAATTAACAAACTAAAACAGCCAAGTGGTAAACAAGATCAATATATATCAGTATATGGTGGAATTTCTGAGTTTAACATAAATAAAAATGGAATAGTAAAAGCTAAAAATTTAAAAATAAGTAGAGAAACCGTATTGGACCTAGAAGATAATCTATTATTATTTTTTACAGGTTTCTCAAGAAACTCATCTATAATTTTAAATGAGCAAAACAAAAAGACAATCAAAAGTGATGTCCAGATAATCAAAAATCTTGATTATGTAAAGTCACTTGGGTTAGAAATTAAAAAAGAACTTTTAAAAGGTAATTGCAATAATTTTGCAAAATTAATGAATGAGCATTGGAATTATAAACTTCAAAGATCTAAAAATATGTCAAATAAAACGATTAATGAGATTTACACCTTTGCTATAAAGAATGGGGCAATTGGTGGCAAATTAATTGGAGCAGGGGGTGGTGGATTTTTATTGTTTTATACAAACACTCCAAATCGCCTAAGAAAAGCTATGGCTCATAAGAAATTAGAGGAAGTAAGGTTTAAATTTGATCATGAGGGTGTTAAACAAATTTTGTGATTAAATATGATATTATTATTTTATCAGGTGGAAAAGGTACACGTGTTAAAAAATTTACAAAAAATAAACCAAAATGTTTAATTGATATAAATGGTAAGCCTTTTTTATACCATCAATTAAAATATCTTAAAAAAAATAATTTAAAAAATGTGATTCTTTCAGTGGGTTATTTATCTGAAATGGTTGAAGAATATGTAAAAAAAAATATAGATTTTATAAATGTCAAAATAATAAGTGATGGCAAAAAGTTGTTAGGAACAGGTGGGGCCATTATAAAATCAATAAATTATATGAAAAAAAATTTTTATGTAATGTATGGAGATAGTTATTTTGATTTTAATATAAAAAAATTAAAACAAAATAATAATCGATCAATAATGGCCATATATAAAAATGAAAATAAATATGATAGAAGTAATATTGAAATTGTGGATAATGATATAATTCATTATTACAAATCTAAAACAAATAATGAACTTTTATATATTGACTATGGTGTGTCATATTTAAATAAAGCTTTTTTTAAAGGTGTTAAGAAAGATAGCAAATTTGATTTATCAGTATTATTTGATAAAATTTCTCGTAGAAACTTATTAAAAGGGTATGTAGTTAAAAAAAGATTCTATGAAATCGGATCATACCATGGCATAAAAGAGCTAATTAATTATTTAAAATAATATTAAATGAAATTTATAAAACTATATAAAGAAAATATTGTAAAATCTTTAAACAAAATAGATGCTACTCTGATCACCAAAATAATAAGCATACTTAAAAAATTAAAAAATGATAAGGGCAGACTATTCATCATTGGTGTTGGAGGTAGTGCGGGAAATGCATCACATGCTGTAAATGATTTTAGAAAATTATGCAATATTGATGCTTATACACCAGTTGATAATGTTTCTGAAATAACTGCTAAAACGAATGATGAAGGCTTTGAGACAATATTTGACACCTACCTAAAGCTATCTTCTTTTGAGAAAAAAGATGTTCTTATGGTTTTTTCTGTAGGTGGGGGTAATTATAAAAAAAAAGTTTCTATTGGCCTAATTAAGGCTATTAAATTCGCTTCAAAAAAAAGGGGAAAAATTATTTCTATTGTTGGTAGGTCAGATGGTTATGCCTATAAAAACTCAACTATTAGCATATTTGTTGATGTTGAAGATAAAAAACTTGCAACACCTATCTCGGAGACTTTTCAGGCATTAATATGGCATTTACTAGTTTCTCATCCAAAATTACAAGTTAACAAGACGAAGTGGTAATTAGAAAAAAAGCAATTTTTTTTGATAGAGACGGTACATTAATTAAAAGTAATTTATCATCAGATAAAAAACCTATAGCCATTAAAAACTTAAGTGAATTAAAACTATTTCCCTCTGTAAAAAAGATATTAAAAAAATTAAATAAAGAATTTTTAATTTTTATTATCACAAATCAACCTGATGTTTACAGAGGAATTAATACAAAAAAGAATGTTATAGAAATTAACAATTACTTAAAAAAAATTCTTCCTATTAAAAAGATATATACTTGTTTTTGTAGTTCAAAGAATTGTATCTTTAGAAAACCTAATCCGGGCATGATGATAGATGCATCAAAAGAATATAATATAGATTTAAAAAAAAGTTATGTTGTGGGTGATAGATGGAAAGACATTGATGCAGGACACAAAGTTAGATGTAAAACAATATTCATTAACAAAGATTATAAAGAGAAACTTAAAGAAAAACCAGCATACACAATCAGATATTTTAGTGAAATTGAAAGAATATTTAAATGCTAAAATTAGATTTTTTTCCATCAGCAAAAAATTGCTGAACCGTTTTTATTGACCATTTTTTTAATGGTAATTTTTTTGTGTTTAGTTTGTCAATCAACGTAGGACTCATTGTAATTATATGACATTTACATTTTTTGGCTTGTTGATAGTTTAGTACTTCCCTAGTGCTAGCCCAAAGAATTTGAACATTTTTATGACTCTTGAATATTTTAACAGCTTTTTTCGTTAAAATTTCGGGATCTAACCCACTGTCAGCAATTCTACCGCAAAATATAGATATTATTACTGGTGTTTTATAATCAATCACTTTTTTAATTTGAGTAACTTGTTCTAAAGTAAATATAGCTGTTATGTTTAACTTAATCTTGCTAGAGTTTAATTTTTGAATTACAGAGGTGAGTATTTTTCCTTTAGTATTTACAATTGGAACTTTCACAAATAAATGTTTACCCCATAATGAAATTTTTTTTGCTTGGTCTAAGATTTCTCTCGGTTGATCAGCAAATACTTCAACAGATAATGGTTTTTTTTTTGTTACTTGTAAAATTTTTAAACAGTGTTTTTTATAATCTTTTACACCATTAGCTCTCATTATTGAGGGGTTTGTTGTTACACCATCAATCTTATATTTTTTAATTTGTTTTTTAATAGTTTTAAGGTCTGCTGTATCTGAGTATATTTTTGTCATATTTTTGTATTATTAAATAAATTTTATCTTATTCAATTCTTTAGTATTTTCAAAGTTAATTTTTAAAAAACTACTTTTATAAAATCTAATTTTAGATTTATTTTTTTTATCTATAATAATTTTCATATTATGTGTTATGCATTCTAGTGTAAAAAGACTATATATGTTTTCTGCTGAAGCAATTGTATATTTTGCTTTAGCCTGAAGTTTAGTTAAATTGTAATTGCTTATATTGCCATAATTAATTACTTTTTTATGTTTTAACTTATCACCAATAATAATAATTTTAAACTTAGCAGCAATTAAATTGTGAATAAATTTATAAGGAAATAGGCTTTTTTTATTTTTATGAACTCTATAGTAAACTATAAAGTCAATATTTTTTTTTTTATTTTTATTTTTATAATTAAATTTTTTAACAATATAATTAAAAATTGATTTTTTTTTAGTTTTTTTTGATAAATAATTCTTTAATAATTCTGTTGCAAAAATAATATTATAATTACGTTTATTAATTATGATTTCACTTATTTTGTAAAAAATTGGAAATAAATAGCTTCTAATAAAAAAAGACTCATCAACAAATTGTGCGCCCCCAGTTATTGGGCCAATTATAGTTCTTGGTGGTAATAATAAAAAAATTAAAAAATTCCAAAGAGGTAAATAATTAATATAACAAACTTTTTTATTTTTTAGATAATAAATCCAACAATAGAATATTCCAACAAAGGGAGATATATATCTATGATTAATAACAGCATTTTTATATGTTTGTTTAATCTTTTTAATTTTATAGTTTTTTTTTAAGTCTTGTAAAAAAAATGAAGCTAATCTTCCTTCTCCCGTGTTATATGAATTATCACACACCCAATAGTTTATTCTTTTACTCATCATTTATTTTAAAGATTAGGTTATTAAATTTTTTATTAATTACCCCTTTTTGATAGTGTAAAAAAGATATAATAATTCTATTTAATCTTCTAAAAAAATCATTTTTTAATCTCCAAATATATTCATACTTCTCAAATTGAACTGGGACTGATGGAATTTCCCCAGATGCAATATTTATAGCCCCACCTACACAAATTATCTTATATTGAGAATTTTGTTTGGCTATTTTTTCTGCAATTATTTCTTGTTTTGGTGTTGGTAGGGTTAATAATATTAATGTGTTCTTGAGTGACTTATAAAATTTAAAATTTTTATTATCTTCTTCTCCATAATATAAATGTGTATGAATAATATTTTTTTTGTATCTACTTATTAAATATTTTTTCCCAAGGTTTGATAAGTTTCCAATAACATGTATGTGCTTAATATCTTTAGGTAAAATAAGTTGATTTAATAATTTAAATCCAGCTACTTTTTTTATATTAATAAATTTTTTTGTATAAATGCCGTCTGGCCAATGATACAGATTTTTTGAAAGAAATACATCTCCCCTCATTAAGTATCCCATAAACGCTAAATTTAAACCTGACAGAATAAATTGTTTATTAAAATTAATAAATTTAGTGTTTCTTATAATTTTAATAGTTTTTTTGTCATAAAAGCTCTTATCAAATATAAATTTAAATATTTCATAGCTTTTATTTAAACTTTTTTGATCAAAATTAATTAGTTCTTTAATTTTTCTAATGAACCTCAAGTATATTTTTATTTTATTGAATTTGATCTGATTTTGTTTCAAAGATAATATTATTTCCTTACTACATATAAAATAACTTTTAAAAAATCTGTCAGAGACTCCACCAGTCCTCATTCTCACAATATTTTTATTTAATAATTTATATTTTTGCTTATTTTTCAAAAGGACTCTGTTAAAGAAATCAAAGTCTGAAGCTATTTTCAAATTTGTATTGTACAAACCAAACTTTTCATAAGTTTCTTTTCTTATAAAGCAGCTAGGATGTGCTGGCATTTCACCATTCACTATGTTATTTATTTTTTCTTTATTAGAAACAAAATATCTTTTAATTTTATTAAATCTATTATTTGAAAAAAAAACAACATTTCCTAGAAAAATATTAATATCAGGAAATTTTTTTACATTCTTAATTACTTCATCAATTATCATATTATTTTCTAAAACATCATCAGAGTTTAATATTTGTATAATATTTCCAGAAGATTTTTTAATACCAAAATTCATAGCCTCATAAATGTTACTGTTTTTTTTTATAAATATTTTTTTATTTTTATTTGGGTTTTTTTTCAATAAATCTAAAGTTTTATCTGTTGACCCTCCGTCTACAAAAATATGTTCAATGTTTTTGTAACTTTGTGAAAGAACTGAGTTAATTGTGTCCCTTACAGTTTTTTCACTATTTAAACAGACAGTTATTATTGAAATTTTCATTTTTATTATATAATACATTATTCTTATAATAATAAGTTTAACAATATGGCATTAAAAAAAGCTCTAATAACTGGAATTACAGGACAAGATGGATCTTATCTTGCTGAGTTTTTATTGAAAAAAAATTATATAGTTCATGGTATTAAAAGAAAAGCATCTTCATTTAATACAGATAGAATAAACTCAATTTATCTTAATAAAAAATATAAGAATAAATTTTTCTTACATTATGGTGATCTAACAGATGCTAATTCTATTTCTAGTATTATAAAAAAAATATTGCCAGATGAGGTTTATAATTTAGCTGCACAGAGTCACGTTGGAATAAGCTTTATAATGCCAGAATATACAACTGATGTTAATGCTCTAGGTACTTTAAGAGTTCTAGAATCTATCAAAGATTTAGGATCAAAAAAAAAAATAAGGTTTTATCAAGCATCCACATCTGAACTCTATGGTGAGATTCAAGATAAAAAACAAACAGAAAAAACAAAATTTTACCCTAAGAGTCCTTATGCAAGTTCCAAATTATTTGCATACTGGATTACAAAAAATTACAGAGAGAGTTATGGAATTCATGCAAGCAATGGAATTTTATTCAATCACGAATCTCCTAGAAGAGGTGAAACCTTTGTCACCAGAAAAATAACAATGTCACTAAGTAAAATAGTTTTGGGTGTCGAAAAGTGCTTATACTTGGGAAATATTAATTCATTGAGAGATTGGGGACACGCTAAAGATTATGTTGAGATGTGTTGGAAGATTTTACAGCATAAAAAACCAGATGATTTTGTAGTCTCAACTGGTAAACAATATTCAGTAAGATTTTTTATTGAAAGTTGTCTAAAGTTTCTTGATATTAAAATTAAATGGTCTGGAACTGGATTGAATGAAACAGCTAAAGTAATTTCTTTTGATAAAAAAAAATACCCTTACCTAAATAAAAACAGTATTATCATAAGAATTAGTAAGAAATATTTTAGACCAAATGAAGTTGATAATTTAATTGGTGATTCCTCAAAAGCAAAAAAAATATTAAAATGGAAAGCTAAAATTACGATAGATCAACTAATTAAGGAAATGCTAATACATGATCTGAATTTAGCAAAAAAAAATTTAAACAATTAAACCATATAATAATTTTGAAAAAAAAAATACTTATAGCAGGGCAAGAGGGAATGGTAGGCTCTGCTGTTTATAGATTATTATCTAATTCAAAAAATTTAAAAATAATTTCGTGTAAAAGAAAAGACTTAGATTTTACAAATAAAGTAAATGTAGAAAAATGGTTTAAAAAAAATAAACCTGAAATAGTTATAAATTGTGCTGGAAAAGTTGGTGGTATAATGGATAATTCTAAATATAAATCAGATTATCTATATATTAACACTATAATAGGGTTAAATATTGCAAAATCTTGTTTAAAATTTAACGTTAAAAAATTGATAAACCTTGGATCGGCTTGTATTTATCCTAAAAAAACAACACAACCTATAAAAGAAGAGTATCTATTAAATTCTAATTTAGAAGAAACAAATGAAGGTTATGCCATTGCAAAAATTGCAGTTCTTAAATACTGTGAATACATTAAAGAAAAGTATAATAAAAATTTTATTTCATTGCAGCCTGCCAATTTATATGGAGAGGGAGATAATTTTGATCTTCAATCCAGCCACGTTATCCCTGCATTAATCAAAAAATTCCATTATGCAAAAAAAAATAAAGAAAATGTAGTTGAAGTATGGGGAAGCGGTAATGTAAAAAGAGAATTTCTTAACGTAGATGATTTGGCTCTAGGTATTAAATTTTGTATAAATAAAAAAATTAATTACAGCTATTTAAATATTGGAAGTGGTGTGGATATTTCAATTAAAAACCTAGCGTTAATGATAAAAAAAATTACTAGGTATGATGGAAAAATTATATTTAATAAAACATACCCCGATGGAGTAAAAATAAGAAAATTAGAATGCAAAAAAATTAATATGCTAGGATGGAAGCCTAAAATTTTATTAAAAGACGGATTAATAGCATATTATGATTATTTTAGACAATTAGAGTCTAAAAAAAATAATTTTTAAACTTTTTTAATCTTAATTATAATTACTGTGTAAAGAGTTATTGTCAGCAAAATTGAAAATAAATTATTAATATTGACTTTCATTAAAAGTATTGGCATCAAAATTAATGAATTAATAATAATCAAGGATTGCAAATATGTAAATTTATCAAGTAATAAATGATGAATATGAATTCTATCATCAGAAAAAGGGCTTCTGTTCATTAAAATTCTTGTAAAGAAAAGCCTTATCATATCAATTCCAGGCACCATCATATAAATAAAAATTTCATCAGAATGAATGATAATATTTTCATTGTAAAGTTTAATAAATATAAAACTAAAAATAAAAGAAATCAATAATGTTCCGTTATCACCTAAAAAAGTTTTATTTTTAAAGTTAAGATATTTGAAACATAGTATGAAGATTAATAATATATTTAAAAACAAAGAAAATTTTAGATAAAATATTAGAATTGTAATTAATATCAGTGAGTATGTACTAGCTTGAAGATTGATACCATCAAACATGTTGAAAGAATTAATAAAAACTAAAATACAAAATAAAGTAAAGATTATAGAATAGTTTATAGAGTTAATACTTATATCTAAAAATGAAAAGTTTATTTCAATTATTTTTAAATTTGAGTCAAAATATAATAATATAAAGATTAGTATAATTAAAAATGAAAATTTTATAGATGGCTTAATATTGTATTTATCATCTAATATGCCTATTATAAAAAATGAAATACATGAAATAATAAATAATTTAAATTCTAAAAAATTTTTAAAAAATATTTCTTCGATTAATAAATCATTATTTATAAAGCATAATATGGCATATAAAATAATATTAAAAAATAAAATGATACCACCTGCTAATGGTGTAGGTTTTTTGTGAAATTTCCTTTTCTTGTCTGGTTTGTCAATTATTTGATGAAATACTTTGATATTATTAAAAAATATTAAAAATGATAAATTTAGAAAAAAAAAAGCTATTAATATATAAAAATTTATCATTTATCTTTTTTGATACTGTATTCTAAAGTTAAACTGCAAAGTACAAAGATAATTAGATCAAATCCAAAAACCCCATATGAAGTCTCTACAATTGATCTAAGTAGAAATACTCCAATCAAATAAGCACTTATTATTTGGTACCAAAGAATTTTATGAGCCCTTTGTAAATTGACAATAGAATAATAAAAAGACGTCAATGAGAATGCAAACATGAAGAATAAAGAAAAAATACCACCCGAAGCAAAAGCATATAATAAACTGTTTGAGGCAGTTTGATTTATTAATGCACGATCACCTTGTACTCCATATCCAAATAATAACCTTTTATTTTTTGATAAAATCTCTTTCCAGTCTTCAAGCCGACCCGATAGAACAACCCCTTCTCTATGATTTCTTAAAGCGTATTCAGTTGATATTACATTAAATACTAAGGATTCTTTTTTGATGGTTTTTTCTACTGTTACAAAATTATATTTAGCAAAATTAATTAAAAAAAATAATATGAATGGTAATATAATCATTACATTTAAGAAATTAAATAAATGAATTTTTTGCCTATTTAGTACAAAGTAAAATAAAATATATAAAAATAAAATAATAATTGGTGCTCTTGCTCCTAGCAAAAAAATTATCATCGTTAGAAAGATTATAAGAGTTTTAACAAGTAAAGGGTAATTTTTTTTAAATAAATCATATGAATTTATTGCTATTAAAATAATTAAAGCAATTCGACTAAGCCCAGTAGGTCTTGGCACTTCACTGCTTGAATAATTTTGAAAGTTTTGATCAATACCACCCCAGGCATGATATAATCTTATCGCTGGTACTTTTAAAAATTCATCAATGTATTGTATAATAAAAAATAAAAAAAATACTGATAGAAATAAAAGTAATATTAAAAAAAATATTTTAAAATTTTCTTTAGAAAATTTTTTTAACGCTAAATGGAATGTTAATAATATATTTATTGAATTAATTAAATAGTATGTATTTAAAGGGTTGTTATAGTGAGATTCAAGTGGCAAATTTTCATTTATAAAAAAACTTACAAATTGCGTTATTAAATAAATAAAGAATGTAAAAAAAAAAATATTTGATTTAAAAATAATCTTATTATTTTTGTAAAATTTAAAAAAAAAGAAAAGTATAATAGGAAAATAAATTATAGTTATAGTTCCCCTGCAAATATCCAAAAGGTACATAATACCATATGCTGAGTAATTTAAATAAAGGTTATATTCTAAAGATTTTAATTGAGAAAAAATAACTAGCTTATCAGGAGTAAACCCAATGGAGGTCAGAGAGATTATTAATCCTAAAATTAATAATATTTTTTGATAATCTAAGTTTTTGAATCGATAGATTAATTTAATCATTATTATCTAATTATTTTTGTTTGCTTAATTTTCATAAATAAATAAAGCCAAAAACCTAATGGTAGAAATATCATTAAGCTAATCCAATTATTAAAAAAAGAACCAGTTGGTATAAATGGCATTAGATTAATTATTATCCCAGCATTTAAGATATAAAACGACATAATTAAATTATCATTTTTATTATTATTAATGATAATTTTTATATTAATGTAAAAAATATACAAAAAGACGTAAAGAAATAACAGAAAACCAAAAATGCCTAATTCAGCAAGAATTTGAGGATAGGTGCTATGAGGATGGGTCGTACAAATAAAATCTGCAAAGTCTGTATTTTTACAAGATTCTCGATAAGATTTTACTCCAGTTCCAACAAGAGGACTTTTTTTAAAAATATATAAAGCTGTTAAGGCTAGGTTTTGATGTTCTGTCGAATAATATTTAATATTAGAAAAATCCATTTCTTGATTTTTATAACTTGCATGTATCTTGATAATCGACAACTGGTTCAAAGTACCATTTACTAGCTTATTAAAATATTTTTCATTTACAAATAAAAAAGTGATCAAGAAAGTAATTAAACATGTGAGTATTAAAAATTTATTTTTTAAAATTTTTAAATAAAATATAAAGAATACAAGTAACATTAGAAGAGGAGTTCTTTCAGAACTATATAAAATTATTAACATTGTTAAAAAAATAGTAACAATATTAATGTGATTTTTTTTGAAAAAAGTTAAGTCCAGATAAATAATTAAACTTAATATTAAAGGAAGAATTCTTATAACAAAGCTTCCTAATTTTTTTTCTTCATTAAAAAAACTAGTTATAAATTTTAAGGAATTATCTTCAGAACCATATGCTTGTAATTCATAACCAAAAATATTTTGTCCAAATGTATATTGAATAATTGAGTCAAAAATTATCAAAAGAAATACTATGAGTAATGCGTATAATAATGCATGCAGAGCAAATTCATTATGCTTGATGATATAATAAATCCCCCATGACATTAAAAAAAATCTGAAATAAAAAATTGAGGGTAAAAAAGATAATTTAAAATTAACTGAATAAATAAGACTTATAACAATGATAGTATAAAATACTATCATTGTTATAATTGGCCATTTAAAAATAATAAAAGAAAAAGTATTTTTTTCTTCTTTAATGGTTATGATAATTATTACAGTACTAATTAATAAAGCAATTAAATCTGATACAAATATACTTGTAGCCAATGCAATGGGTAGCAATGTCAGCAAAATTAATAATGTTTTTTGTAAAATATTTGAATGTATTAAAAAATTTTTTAGTTCACTAGTCATTAAAATAATTTATATATCAGTTTAAATATTTAGCTTCTAATTTTTTATATATATTTTCTATTAAAAACTTTTTTTTATAAAATCTTGAACTATTAATTAATAAATTTTTTCTTTTATGAGTATTTAGCAAAATATCAATATATTTAAAAAGATCTTTTTGATTTTTATATACATAGGGTTGATGTAAATCTTTAATCTCAATACCTTTTACGCCATGTTTAGTTGTTATTATTTGTGTACCAATTAATAAAGCCTCTATAACTTTCAACTTTGTACCTGGTGCATTTTTCAATGGAAGTAATAAAAATCTAGCTTTTTTTATAAGATAGTTCAAATTTTTTTTTTGTAAAAATTTATAATATAATATTTTTTTATTTTTTATTAACTTGGCAGGAAGCCCCTCACCAGTAATGACCAAATATAAATTTGGATATTTTTTTATTAATTGGGGGTATATATTTTTAATAAGATCATCTAATGCAACCTTATTGGGGTGGTATAAATAACTACCAGAATATAAATAAAATTTTCTAGGAATGTTACTTGTAATTTTTTCTATTTTTAATCTACTAGAATGTACTCCATTCATAAAAATAGAAGAGTCAAGATTATATAATTTTTTAATTTTTTTCTTATCATATTCAGAAACTGAAGTTGCAATATCTGATTTAACATATACAAACTTTTCAAAAATTTTAGACAAGTATGCAATTAGTAAGTTATTTTTTTTTTGTCTTATTTCATACTCAATATTATGTGCATGATACACAATAAAGACTTTGTTTAAAAAAATTCTTGATAAAATTATAAATAAAAAAGAAAAACCAATCCAACTGGCTCCTTCAATAAAAATTATATTACTTTTATTATTATGAAAATATTTTTTTAGTCTCCAAATCACTTTAAATAAAAAAAATATTTTTTTTATATTAATTAATAAAAAATTATTGTTAATTTTTTTATTCTCTTTAAATTCAAAAAGTTTTTTATTTCCCTGTATAGATTTATATAATCCCAAAGAAACCTCTGCAGTTCCATGACCACCTTTTGTGGTCATAAAAAAACAAATTACAGCAGTTTTTTTTTTAATATGCATTAGATTAAATTTTATAATTAAAAAATTCCTTTTTAATTGGTTTGAAAGGCAATTTTAAAAAAATAATTAGTATAAAAAAAATACCTGAAAAATATGAATATTGGTAGTATTCAAAAAAAGATAAAATAAAAGTAGAGGCAAATAATAAAATTTCTATATTCAAATATCTATAATCAATAATGAATTCTTTTATACTATTGATTCTAACATAGAGCATTATAAATTCTTTAAACAGTAGCAAGAAAGCGAATAAAAAAATATTTTGATAATGAAGACAAATTGCCAAACCAATACAAAATGGCAGTATACTAATTGTTTCATAAATTGTATTTTTTTTTGATACTAAAGTTGCTTCATAAAAAGCGACAATAATATTTGATAAACAACCTAAAAATGTTAACAAAATAAAAATCTTAAATAATTTCAAAATATCTAAATTATAAGAACTTTTTAACCACCAATTTAATATTAACTCATAAAATGGTAGTAAGACTATTAAAACTAAACTTGTTAAGACAAAGAATAGATATAAATTAGCACTTAAGATTTTTTTTCTTTGTTTATCATTTTTTTGTAAAGAAATTTTTGGCAATATAACAGCAATTATTGCATGCGAAAAAATAGTTAATTTACCTGCAATTTGTTGTGGAACTGCGTAAGTTATTAACATAATTGAACCTAAATTAATTTTAATGATATGTTTATCTATATATTCATATATTTGATTATAAAAACTAGTGATCGTCATCCATTTTGCGTGCTTTTTAAATTCTTTAAATAATCTTAAATTTATTTTAATTGAAATTAATTCTTTTTTTTTAATTAAAAAAAATAATAAACATAAAAGACCAAAAAACTTTATACCCAATGAAATATTAAAAAGATTATTTAAAAAAGTAATATTATGATTTCCAACTAGTAAAAAAAAAGCTGGCAAAGATAATGAAAGACTATAAAATAAAAGATTAGTTATACTACATAGTTTAAAATAACCAAGACCCTTGATAATGTGCTCGATGCTTATATACAGAATGGTAAATAAAAGTCCTACAAATAACGATATTGATACATTAAAATAGCCTTTATCAATGAAGAAAAAATAAATAATATAATACACTATAGCAGATAAGACAGCGCCTAAAATAAGACTAGAAACAATAGTAGTAAATATTATCTCCTTTCTTTTAATCATATTTGATCTTTGAATTTTTATAGAAGCAAATTTGCCAAGATTTAAATTTAAAACCATTCCTAAAGATAAGATAAAATGTTGAATGAGATAATTAGCATAATAATCAGGAGATAATAAGTTTAAAAAAAGAGGAATTGAAAAAAAAGATAAAAATATCGACAGAATTCCTGGTAAAGATGAAACAAGTACATTGGTTAAATGTTTATTATTGTACAAATACACCGTCTTGAATTTTCCATTTTTCTTTTAAATTTTCATTAAAAAAAAA
>ENA-UOXV01003903-UOXV01003903.1-marine-metagenome-genome-assembly--contig:-NODE-3903-length-17600-cov-6.284810_pt1 | contig 17600 bp, 16 predicted proteins | sample MGYA00238165_ERZ766961 | MGnify/ENA primary metagenome ERZ766961 (study PRJEB28924, sample SAMN03173240) | marine metagenome | biome: Marine; feature: Water; material: Subsurface seawater | place: North... | reverse complement strand
CAGTAAATAATCTTAAGTCGGGACCTTGGGATTTGGACGGAAGAAGAAAAATTTATCAGAAAGCAGCATTAAGTTTCGATGATCATTATGAATTAAAAAATCTATGCAAGAAATATAATATTGATTTCTTAACTTCAATTTTTAATTTAAATGATATTGATTTTTTACACAAACTTCAAAAAAAATTCATCAAAATTCCCAGTCATGAAATTTACAATATCGATTTAATTAAAGAATGTTTAAAAAAATTCCAAACAGTCTTTATTTCAGCAGGAGCGGCGAAGTGGAATGAGATAAATAAAATCACCAAGTTAAAAAATTTTAAAAAATCAGCAATCTTAATGCACTGCGTATCGTCATACCCTTGCAATTATGAAAATTTAAACTTTCCAAAATTTGATAAATTAAAACAATTTAATAATAAAGTTGGATATAGTGGGCACCATCATAGTATAGATGATGCAATATTGGCCATTAGTATGGGAGCTGTTATAGTTGAAAAACATTTTACAATTAATCAAAAATTAAAAGGTAGAGACAACAAATTTGCAATCACACCTAAAATGCTTAACCAACTTTGCACGTATAGAGATAATTATAAAAAAATGATGATTGGCAGGGGACTTGATGTTCAAAAAAGCGAAATGGATATTTATAAAAATTATCGAGGAAGATGGTCAAAAACATAATGCCTCAAAACACCGACGACATAAGTGTCATTATTAGAAATAAAAATGAGGCAAGGTGGATAGGGCACGCAATACAGTCAGTAGTAGATTCCTTTGTAAGACCAGAAATAATAATAGTCGACAATAGTTCAGCAGATGAATCGATACAAATCGTAAAACATTTTATTCACGATCCTCTTCTTAATAAAGAAACAAGAAAATATACAGATATAAAAATTCTTAATATTAAAGATTATACGCCTGGAAGATCAATCAATTTAGGAGTTCAGCACTCCACAAGAAATCATATCATGATATTATCGGCTCACTGTGTTTTAAAAAAAATTAATTTCAAAGACCTTTCAAATAAGTCAGAAAAGTATGTTGGAATTTTTGGAAATCAAATTCCAATATGGAATGGAAAAAAAATTACAAAGAGATATATATGGAGCCATTTTAAATCCGAACCTGTAGAAAATATGTACTCCGAATTGGAGGGAAGGTTTTTTTTTCATAATGCAGTATCTTTTTTTAAAAAGAAAAATCTTATAAAAGATCCATTTCACGATTATCTGCTAGGGAAAGAAGATAGATATTGGATAAATGAAAGAGCAAAAGAAGGTGACAAATTTCTTTATGATCCCAATCTTGAGGTAGAACATCACTATACATCGGGAGGAAACACCTGGATTGGAATTGGTTAAATTTTCATCAAAATAAATGAACATCTATTATTTAGAAGATTTTTCCGACCTAAAAAAATACGAAAATATTATATTAACAGACAATCTTTGCTTAAGAAGTCTTAACAATAATAGCAAAAAAACATTAATTTTACTCTATCCAAATCAAAAAGATTTACAAAATAATGTATCAAAGAATATCGAAGTTAAAAACCTTCCGTTAAGTATTTTTAACAAAGATTATTCGTTTAGGTGGAAATCCCACAGACAATCAAAAGAGTTAATTGAAAGTCATTATGAAAAAATGAATCTTGTCAGCAGAACTCCTGGAAGGTTAATAAATTTTTTAGCCAATGACAAAAGAATAGGTTTTTATTTTAAAAATTTTTTTTGTAATCAAATAGAAAAAGTTATATTTTATAATAATATCGCTACATATCTTAAAAAAATTAATCGGAATATTGAGGTTCAGATTTCCGATCCAGAGCTTTCATTTATCTATTCTTATTTAAGAAAAAGTCAACTTTTTACGAGTGAGGTTAAATTTTTTTTTATAAAGAAAAATAACTTTCTAAAATCATTAAAGAATTTTTTTATTTTACTTCTTTATCCTCTTTATTCTCTTTTACAGGTAAAGATTTCAAGTAATAAAAAACTCAAAAAAATAAATTTATGCATAAGACATAACTGGGCTGGATTTGGAATAAATGAGTTTCCCAAAATTTCTGAAGATTGGATTTTAGATGATAATATATTTACTAAAGAAAATAGTTTATTTGTAATAGAGGACGAGATTAATGATTTAAAATTAGAAATTTTAAAAAAAAAAAAATACAATTATTTAAATGCTAATTATAAAAAACCAATTCATTTTTTAAATTTTAGCAAATTCTTCTTTATTATTTTTAAATATATTCCAATTTTTTTTACAGGTGCTTTTATTTTTTCTTTTTCCAACATAGTTAATAAAAAAATCTTGTTTGATTTTCTTATTAATTACTTCATTTGGTCAAATTTTTCTAAGGATTTTAAAAATATTAGATACCTTGCTGTACATAATTTTCAAGGATCTCACATGATCAGAAATATTTTTTTAAATAAAAGCAATTCAAAGTCTTTTTTATATAAGCACTCTTTTTCAGAAAATGTTTTTGATAAAACATATAAAAAATATTGCCATTCCATTTTTGCTTATAATTTTTATGATTATGAATTTCAAATGTCTGATATTGGCGTAAGCATGAGCAAATATAACAACTCACAGTCAAGCTTTTTTTTAATAAGTGGGCCAGTTTGGTCAAGCTCTATGTTCAATAATTACACAATTGAGAATATGGACAAAAGAAAAAAAAACATAGGTGTTTTTAATACATCTTTTTCTCCACACGGAGTTAATTCTTTTGACGGACATTATAGTTTTTTTAAATTTATCGAATTGATTTTGAATAATAATGACGTAATTATTTATTATAAAGGAAAGTATGACTATCGATTATTCGAAAATAATGACAAAATTGGTCCCCTTGTAAAAAAGTTACTTAAAGCAAAAAATTTTTTTTTCATGGATGCCCTTACGTCTTCTAGAGCGCTTATTAATTCTTCAGATTTGGTTATATCTATGGCATTTGCTACTCCTGGATTTGAGGCTCTTTACCTTAGAAAAAATTCTTTTTTTGTTGATATGTCAGAGAATTATCAAAACTCTTTAATTGATGCAAAGACGGAAAAATTCGTGTCGCATGGTATAAAAGATTCATTAAAACTATTTAAATTTTATATTAGTAATAGTAATGAAGCTAAAAACTATATCAATAAAAACGCCCTATCAATCTACGGAGATTCGCTTAAAACAGATCCAGTCAATTATATAAAAAGTAAAATTTGTGAAATTAAATAAATATTGCAGCTATTTTTTTATGAAAAATAAAAAAAATAAATGAAATACATATAAAATAATACTCAAAATATGAAAAAAAAAAATTACTTATTGGTGTGCACTCCAATTAAAAATATTGAAAATTTATATGCTAAATTAAGCGATCATTTTGATATAATTTACAGGCCTCAGTTAACTTCAAAAACTACCATTAATTTCAAAAAGATAAATTTTATTTTTACGAATCCAAATATGTCAAAAATAAAATTCGATCAAAGAACCTTGTTAAATTTTACAAATTTAAAAGCTATTTGTACAGCATCGACAGGAACTAATCATATTGATTTAAAATATTTAAAAAAAAATAAAATAAAATTAATTTCACTTAGAAATAAAAAAAATATAATAAAAAAAATCACCTCTACAGCTGAACATGCTTTTGCCCTATTAATCAGTTCTATTAGAAACGTAGGTAGCGCTTCTCAGTCAATTAAAAGAAAACAATGGGAATATCTACCTTTCATTGGGAGGCAAATGGACCATATGACTATTGGAGTAATTGGATATGGAAGGTTAGGTAAAATTTTTGTTAATCTTTTAAGTGGTTTTCATTCTAAAATATTAATTCACGAAAAAAAATTTAAAATTCTGGATGAAAATAAAAATAAACAATCTTCTTTGAATAATATCCTTAAAAATTCAGATGCTATCGTGATGCATATTCATGCTGATCAAGAAAATATCAAATTCATTGATAGGAATAAACTAAAAAAAATGAAAAAAGACGTGGTAATTGTCAATACGTCAAGAGGAGAAATAATTGATGAAAAAGATTTAGTGGACTTTTTAAAAAAAAACAAAAATTCCAAATATGCGGCAGATGTTGTGTTTGATGAAATTAAGAACAAGTGGAAGAGTCAAATTATGAAAGAATTTATAAGAGGAAATGAAAATATTTTACTGACACCTCATATTGCTGGGATGACAAAAGAAGCGCAAATGTATGCTTACCACGCTGTTTCTTCCGATCTTATTAAATTTTTAAAAAAGATTAAATAATCAATGCGATTTAAAATTGGAACTAACAATTTAAACAATATAAATTTTATTAAAATATTTTTTATTTTTTTTAAATAAAATTTTTCTTATAAAAAGTGAAATTCTTTTTAAATAGTAAATACTAAAAAAAAATATTTGTTTAATGTTAAGTTTCTTTAGGTGATGTGTCAAAAAAACAAATTCAATTTTGAATAGTAAAAATATTTTTATAAAACTACACTTGTCTACTTTGAACAAATCATAATTTAAATACTTCATTTCATTTTCTAGAATTTTTTGTAGAAAAAAAATTTCATGACTAAAAAAATTATTTTTATTATATGTGGGTAAAATGTTTTTATTAAAATTGCTCATTTTTTTTTGACTTAGACTATCCCCCCACCACAATTTCCCATGATATGTACTTTTTAACATAGAGCTATTAAAGGAAACTCCAAGTATATTGGATATTTTCTTTAAAACGTTTTTATTTTCTTTATGCAGTTTTTCCAATTTTACTAAATAAACTTTTTTATTTATTTTTAAGTCAAATGGTTCTGTTATTAATCTATGTAAATAGAAATAAAGAGTTTGATGTGAAAAAAGATTTTTCTTTGAATTAAGAAATGCATTAAAGCCAGAGTTTAAGATACTCACTGGATGTCTGTAGCAGTAAAAGAGTTTGTAATTAATGCTATTAAAATTTATTAATTTTTTTGCATGATGAATGTGTATAAATATAGTCTTTAAATTTTTTATTGATTTTTTTCTACAAGACACATGGTAAGCAATATGTAAATTCTCAACTGTAATTTTAAAATTTTTATTATTTAAATTCTTTTTTAGGAAAAAATTTTCAAATTTGACTTTATCAAAAATAAAAAATTGATTTTTGTACTTACCTAGCTTATGGTGATTTTCTAATTTATTTTTATTTGAATTAAAAAAAAAATCATACTTTTTACAAAAATATTTAATGAATAATCTATCATTAGCAGAAGAGGAAAATATATTTTCAAGTTTGGCTATATCAATAATGCCTGGAAATGTTGCAATATCTTTGTGATTATCTAGTAGGCTATGAAAAAAGTCAGAACCTGATCTACCGTTAGTTACTAAAAAAAAAAAATTCAATGTCTAATAAAAAATTAAAAGTATATTTTGTAATATGTAGCATATATATAACATTTTATGTTAAAAAATACTAAAAATTATGCGATCTGGATTACCGGATTGCCTGGCTCTGGAAAGACTACTATTGGAAATCATTTTTACAAAAAATTTAGAAAATTTTTTGGACCTACTCTTTTTGTAAATGGTGACGATTTGCGTAATATTTTTAAGATTAAAAAATTTGATATTAAATCAAGGAAAAGACTAGCATTACAATATGGCAAATTTATAAAATTTATTTATAGTCAAAATATAAATATAATTTTTACCTGTGTTGCTATGTTTGATGAAGTTCGCAATTATAATAAAAAAAATATACGAAATTATTATGAGGTTTTTATTGATGCTTCTTTATCACAAATTATAAAACAAAAAAAAAAGAAGTTGTACTTTAAAAAACAAAAAAATATGATTGGAATTGACCTTGCTGTCGAGCTTCCAAAAAAACCAGATCTTGCAATCAAAAACAATTTTAAAAAATCAACAAAAGAACTATCAAATATTATCTTCTCTAAATTTTTAGCCAAAAATGAAAAATAAATTAATAGAAATTGGTGTTTGCTCTAATTCCATATCTAAAAATATCTATGCTCGAAATTTAATCAAAAAAAAATTTAAATCTTACAAACTCAACCCAAAAAAAAAACTAAAGGGTAAAGAATTAATTAATTTTTTGAAAAATTGCAGGACTGCCATCATTGGAACGGAAACATTAGATAAATTTGTGTTAGACAATCTACCTAATCTTAAAGTTATTGGTAAATATGGAGTTGGATTAGATAAAATTGATACAAAATATATAAAAAAAAAAAAAATTTTTTTTAATGATTTTCAAGGTTTTAATAAAAGATCTGTATCAGAACTAACCTTGGGATTAATTATAAGCTGTTTAAGAAATCTCAATTTCATTAATCATACTGCAAAATATAATAAAAAATGGTTATCATTACCAGGCAAACAACTGACTGGCAAAACGATAGGAATAATTGGATGTGGTAGAATCGGTAAAGATTTAATAAAACTATTAAAACCCTTTAACTTAAGAATTTTAATTAATGATCTAACCTATAATCAATATTTTTTAAAAAAATATAATCTAAAAAAATCCTCAAAAAATCAAATTTATAAAAAGAGTGACATCGTAACACTACATATACCTATGAACAAAAGTAATAATAATTTAATCAACAAATTTTCTTTTAAAAACATGAATAGAGAAATTGCCTTAATAAATACTTCTAGGGGAGGATTGGTAAATGAAAATGATCTTTTTAAGTTTTTAAAAAAAAATAAAAAAGCAAGTAGTTATTTTGATGTTATGGAAAAAGAACCGCCGATTACAAATCATAGACTTTTTGAATTAAAAAATTTTTTTATTTCTTCGCATATCGGTGGCTCCACTCAAGAAAGTATAGAACTTGGAGCAAAACTTTGCATAAACGCAATTTTGAAAGCTAAATGAAGCTTGTAAAGTACTTATTTAAAAACAATACATTTAAGGCTTTGTTTATCCTTATTTTAATTTTTTCCAATTTATTTTTAGAAATGCTAAGTATCGCCCTGTTCATACCTTTTATTACAATTCTAGTTGATAAAAATTTTGATAAATTAAATTTTATAGAGGAATATCATTTAGATTTCTTTTTAAGAAATGATAATTTTGATATTTTAAACATCTTTTTAATTCTTATTTTTTTTATTTTTTTAATTAAAAATATTTTTTTATTATTTTCAAATTTTTACCAGAATAAATTTTTTGAGAAACTTCAAATTAAATTATCAGAAACTCTTTTCAAAAGTTATTTAAATAAAAATTATCTTTTCTTCACTGAAAATAACACTGCTAACTTGATAAGAAATTTAAGAGCAGAAGCAAATTCTTCAGTTATTTATATACAAAGCTGTATAAATTTATTTTCAGAATTGATAATTATTTTTGGAATTATAACCTTGTTATTTTTAACAAATTACAAAATAACATTTATTTTAATTTTTATTCTGATCCCATGTTTACTCGTATTCTATTTATTAACTAAAAATTATATTTCAATTTTGGGTAAAAGAAGAGCTGCATTTGACGGATCAATAAACAAAGATATCATTGAAGGTTTAGGTGCGATTAGAGAAATAAAAATTTATGGAAAGGAATTGCTATTTCACAAAAATTTTTTAGAAAATCTAAAAAAGTTTTCTAATGTAAGTATTTATTATAATTTGATAAATTTTACACCAAGAGTTCTTTTGGAGTTATTGCTAATATTGTGCATTCTAATAATGATTTTTTTTCTAAATTCAAATTTAATTTCCTATTCCCAGCCGATTATTACTCTTGTAGGACTTTTTGGTGTTGCAAGTATTAGAATGTTACCTAGCACAATAAAAATAATGACAAATATACAAACCATAAAATTTAGAGCCAATTCGTTAAAAATTATTTCAAATGAATTGGAAAATCTAAATGAAGGTTTTGAGTATGAAAAAAACAGAGAAAATCAAAATATAAGCAAGTTTGATTTTGATTTTAAAAATGATTTTAAAGTAGAGTTCAAAGATATTTCTTTTTCGTATCCAAATTCTAATGAAATAATTTTTAATAACATTTCTATTGAATTGAAAAAAAATAGTTTTTATGGAATTTATGGATCTTCCGGGTCAGGAAAATCAACTTTTGTTGATTTGTTAAGTGGATTCCTGTTACCTACAAATGGTAATATTTCTTTAAATAATCAAGACATTCGAAATAACAGCGGTTTATGGAAAAAAAAAATTGGTTATGTTTCTCAAAAAACTTTTCTTTTTGATGACACCATTCAAAATAACATCACATTCGGAGAAAAAATTTTTAATAAAAAAAAACTTGAAGAAATTATACACAATGCTGGTTTAGCAGACTTGGTATACAATAAGCTAATTGATGGTTTGAATACGGTAGTAGGAGAAAATGGAGCAAAACTATCAGGAGGGCAGATTCAAAGAATTGGTATTGCTAGAGCTTTATTTAGCGATCCTTTAATTTTAATTTTTGACGAAGCTACAAATGCTCTCGATAACAATGCTGAAGATAGAATTTTAAAGACTATATCTAATATTTCAGAAAATAAAATTACAACGTTAATTTCTCACGATTTAAATAGTTTGCGATTTTGTGATAAATTAATAGAAATTAGGAATAAAAATTGTTATTTTGTTAAATAATTAAAAAATGAATTCAGACATAAATTTTTTTTTTCAGTCCAATGGATATGTCTATCTTCAAAATTTTTTAGAAGAGCACGAAGTAGATTCTATTAACAGGTATAGGCAAGAAATAGTTACCAAAGAAAATAGAGATTTATACACAATTAATCTAAATGGCTTAAAAAAAATTAGTTTAAAGAATATTTCTATTGAGAAATTAACAAAATTTGTTCAAAACAATTTAGGAAAAGAATTTAAAAACTTTGATGATTTGCTAAGTTTTTTTATTAAAAATAATAACCAATTATTAAATTTTAAGAATAATGATGAATTAAAATATAATTTGCATATTGCTTTTTGTAATGCAGAAAAATCTAATTTTTCAAACGTTTGTGATATAATCATGCAAAGTAAAACGTCCGATATTTTTTTAAAAGAAAAATTTTTAGAAATTTATAAGTTAGTACTTGATGTAAATGAATTTATTTATTGGGGGGAATCTGGTTTTACCTTTAACAAACCTCCAGTTCGAGGATGGCATAGTGACGATCCAATCAACACTCAATACAAAACACAAGAAGAAACTTTCCAAATACGTGTGGCCATGTATCCAGATTCTATACTAGATACGTCGGGAGGATTAAAATTATTACCCAAGTCGCATAAATGCAACTCTCTTACTCAGGCATTAAAAAATTGTATAAAGTTTTATATTTTAAAAAAAGATTCTTATAATGGGACTTTTAGTAAGATTTCCTTAATGAACTTGTCAAAAAATTTTTTCCCATCATCTAGAGATATCTTTATATGGGATAAAAGATTGTTGCACTCACCCTGGGCAAATTTATTAAAGTTTTTTAATTTTATATCACTGCCCCCAAGTTTGGAGAATAATATGCCAAACGCATGTTTTAAAAAACCATGTTTTTCAAGATCAATCTTAAGTTTTGACCTAGGAAAAAAATCTGAAGGATTGAATAGATACATTAATGAGTAGATTTCTAAAAGAGAAGACTATAAAAGTTATTGGAATTATAGGAGTCAATTTGAAAACTTAGAAACAATCAAAATTTTAAAAAGGCAAAAAAATTACATATCAAAAAATAAAAATATAAAATGGGACATCATCTTAATAACAAAACTATACTTGTGACTGGTGGCACAGGTTCTTTCGGTAAGGCTATAATTAAAAAGATCTTTAAATGCTCAAAACCAAAAAAAGTTATCGTTTTTTCTAGAGATGAGTTGAAACAATTTGAAATGTCTAATGAAGTTGGTTTAGTAGGAAATGCTAAATTAAGATATTTTATTGGCGATGTAAGAGATTTGACAAGAGTTAAGTTAGCTTTAAGAGAAGTTGATATTGTTATACACGCAGCAGCTTTAAAGCAAATCTTAACAGCTGAGTACAATCCAATTGAAGCGATAAAAACAAATATTATTGGAGCTCAGAATATAATTGAAGCATCATTAGATTCTACTGTTCAAAAAGTTATAGCCCTATCAACAGACAAGGCTGTTGACCCTATAAACTTATATGGCGCTACCAAGCTTGCTGCAGATAAGCTTTTTATAGCTGCAAATAATTTAGTAGGTAAGAAAAAATTACATTTTTCAGTTGTAAGATATGGAAATGTGGTAGGCTCAAGAGGATCTGTACTACCTTTTTTTAAAAAATTAATAGATGAAAAGTCTAATTTTCTTCCAATTACAGATAAAAAAATGACAAGATTTTTTATTACATTAAATCAGGCAACTGCATTTGTCATTAATAGCCTCAACCTAATGTCGGGAGGGGAGATTTTTGTACCCAAAACACCATCTGCGAAAATTATTGATTTAGCTTTAGCTTTAAAAAAAGAAAATCAAAAAATAAAAATAACAGGAATTAGGCCAGGAGAGAAACTGCACGAAATTTTAATATCCAACTCTACAATTCAAGAAATGTATGAATTTAAGGATTTTTTTATACTACTGCCTGAAATTAAATTTTTTAATTATAATCAAAAAAATATATCAAAATTAAAATACAAAAAAATAAAAGGTAACTTCAGTTACGCCTCTGATAGTAATGAAAAATTTTTAAATAAAAAAGAAATCCTAAAGCTGGTAAATTTTGAGTGATTAATTTATCAAGGCAAAGCCTGTGCCAAAAAGATATTCAGTCAGTTCTTAGTACACTAAAGTCGAATAAAATCACAAGAGGGTCATCAGTTATAAATTTTGAAAAAGCAATTTGCAAATACACAGGCTGTAAATATGCGGTAGCAGTTAACAGTGCTTCAAGTGCACTTTTGTTAGCATACAAGGTACTTGGTTTAAAGCCAAAAGAAATTGTTTGGACAACACCTGTAACATTTGTTTCAACATTGACCAGCGCTTTACATTTAGGTGCCAATTTTGATTTTGTAGACATAGGTAAAGATTTTAATCTAGATTTTGAATTATTTAAAAAAAAGTTACTTAGTACAAAAAAAAAATTTAGACCTAATATATTAACTAATGTCCATCTAAGAGGACTGCCAACAGATCAGGAAAAGTTTTTTAAATTAAAAAAAAAATTTAACTTTAAAATTATAGAAGATGCATCTCATTCTTTGGGTGGTTCGCATAAAAAAAACAAAGTAGGTAGTTGTAAATGGTCAGATATAGCTGTCTTGAGTTTTCATCCATCAAAAACCATAACTACAGGGGAAGGAGGGATGATTCTAACAAATAAAAAAGAATATTACAAATTGCTATTACTTCTGAGAAATAATTTTATAGATAAAGATAGTAGACAGAGCTCCTTCGAATATGAATTTAAGGATATAGGATATAATTTTTGGATGAATGATATTCAAGCTTCTCTTGGTCTTTCACAATTAAGTAAAATTAACTTTTTTTTAAAAAAAAGAACAGAAAAAGCCAAAATTTATGACGCCCTTTTTAAAGGAACCAAATTTTTTGTAGAATCAAATTTTAAAGATAAAAAAAGTTCAAATCACCTGTATTTAATAAATTGCCAGAGTTACAAAAATAAAATCCACCTAATGGGTAAATTAAGAAATGTGGGCATAGAAACGACAACGCATTATCCATTGCTTTATAAGCAAAAATTTATTGCAAAGTTTAAAAAAGAAAAATTTAAATTTAAAAAAACACCAAATTCTGAAAAATACTCAAAGTCTTATTTGTCAATACCAATTTTTCCTGATTTAACTAAAAAAGAACAGGTTTATATCGTAAAAAATATTTTAAAGTACTCTATTAAAAATTAATGAAAAAAATAAACTTAATTATAGCTGCCCATCCCGATGATGAAGTGCTTGGTTGCGGAGCAACTGTCTCTCTACTATCTAAAAAAGAAGATTTTTATTGTTGTTTTTTGTCCAATGGTATTTCGTCAAGAAATTTTAGTGTTAATAAAAAGAAAGATGAAATAAAAAAAAGAAAAGAGCACTCAGCAAAAGCAGCTAAGATACTAGGTATAAAAAAATTATTTTTTTTGGACTTTCCTGATAATGCCTTTGATAGCGTTTCTATGCTAAGTATTGTTCAAGAAATCGAACTACTGATCAATCAAATTAATCCAGAAAGAATTTTTACGCATAGTAAGTATGATTTAAATGTAGACCACCAAGTTTGTAGCAAGGCAGTTACAACCGCGACAAGACCGATGGCTAGAAAAAAAATAAATGAGATTCTTTCATTTGAAATACTCTCAAGCTCAGAGTGGAATTTTGATGAAAAAACATTTCAACCCAACGTTTACTTTGATGTATGTCAAACATATAAAAATAAAATTAAGGCTATGAAATGCTATTCTAGAGAATTAAAAGCATTTCCCCATTCAAGATCTATTAAAGGGATAGAGATTATGCTTCAAAAAAGAGGAATGGAATCTGGTTTTAATTTTGCAGAAGGATTTAGGCTAATTAGATCTTTTAAATGATAGCTTTTTTGTTTGATGCGGATTTAGATTCTGGATTAGGACACTTTAATAGATGCCAAAACTTAGCAAAAATTTTTTTAAAAAATAATCATAAATGCTTATTTATAGTATTTAAAGATAATGAATATAAATTTCCAAAAGTTAATAATTTAATAAAAAAATATTTTTTAAATTATTCGGACAAAACTTTAAACAAAGTTAAAAAAATTTTATCAACCCAGAAAATTAAAAAACTAGTAATAGATACTTACAGAATAAAAAAAGACATTCCAAATTTTAAAGGTATCGAGGTAGTTCACATTAGTGACTTTTATCAAAAAAAAACAAATGCTAATATCACAATAAATCCGGGACTAATCGATTTAGAATATCTAAAAAAAATTAAGTCTAGATATTCGGAATCTTATTATGGATCAAAATATAGCTTAGTTGATAGAAATTTTTTAAAATTTAGAAAAAAATCTTTAAATGAAAAATTTATATTGAAGAATAATGTACTTATTTTTTTTGGAGCATTTAAAGAATCAGTAGCATATCTTAGTAAATTTTTGAAGATTCTTAACAATAGTATTTTTAGGAAATTTAATTTTACAGTAATTTTTGGATCTAAAACTTTATATAAAGATTTCTTTAAAAATTCTGAGGCTAAATTTTCAAAAAATTTTCATTTTATCTCTCATACAAAAAAAATTTACAAATACATTTATGAAAATAACTTTATTATATCGGGGTGTGGGTTGATAAATCACGAAAAAATTTGCATTGGTAAAAATTCTATTTCATTAATCTTTGCAAAAAATCAAAAGGAGTCGGTTAAATATTTCAAAAATAAAATATTTTTTAAAAGCATTCGGTATAATATTTTTTTAAAAAAAAATGCAAGTGATATAGAGTCAATTATAAGCAAAGGATTAAAAGTACATGATAAAAATATTTTTTCAATAAACGATGGATTGGGAGCTAAAAGAATTTATAGATTAATTCAAAAAAAAGAGGGTTTAAAATTAAAAATTCGAAAAAGTAATATTAAGGACAAATTTATATATTTTAATTGGGTTAACGATTTGTTGGTAAGAAAAAACTCTATCAAATCTTCAAATATAAAGTTTCAAGAGCATGATAATTGGTATGAAAAAAAACTAAAAGATTCAAGTAATTATTTCTTTCTTTGTTATGACGAAAATAAATTGCCGTTAGGACAAATTAGATATGATTTTGATAAAAAAAATAAAAAATATTTTATCGATATAAGTGTTGACGAATGTGCTAGAAATTTAGGTCTCGGTAGTTATTTGATTTCTGAAACTTTGAAGAAAATAAATAAAAAAATTAAGTTAAATAAATTATTTTCAACTATAAAAAATACCAACAAGAAAAGTCAAGCTATTTTTATTAAAAATAATTTTAAAGAAATTAAAAAAAATAAAAAAATGACAACGTTTAAATATTCACATGAACAATAAAATAATAAATATTTTAAGCGCACATCAACCGGCCTTTCTTCCTTGGGCCGGATTTATAGAAAAAATTGGATTGAGCGAAGTGTTTATCATTATGGATATAGCTAAATTTAGAAACAGAGCTTTTATGCACAGAAACAGAATAGAAATAAATAACAAACCCTTTTTTTTAGGTCTTCACCTGGCTAAGGGGTCTGATGTGAAAAGATGTAATGAAATATTCATTAACCCTAATTTTTCAAATGATTTAAAAGATATATCCAATAAAATAAAAATGACATATATGAAATCCAAATTTTTTAATGATGTGGAAAATTTTTGCTATGAATGTTTAGACAATATTGATAATAAATTAAATTTAGTAGAGATTACAACAATTCAAATTAAGTTTTTGATTAAACAATTTAAATTTAAAACAGAACTGAAGCTTGAGTCTTCATTTTTAAATGAAGAAAAGATGCAAAATCTTGATGCTAGTAGAAGATTACTTGAACATGCCAAGTATTTTAATGCAAAGTGTTATGTTACAGGGATTAATTCAAGTAACTATTTAGATAAATCTATTTTTGATGCAGATAATATCACGAATTTTATTCAAAAATTTAATTACGATCCTTATTTGCGTTACCAAAAAAGTGACATGCCCTTAAGTATTGTTCATCAAATAGCAAACATTGGATTGAAAAATATGGGCGAATTATTGAACAAAAATATTGAAACAACAAAAGAGGAGATTAGATACTATGAGTTTCGAGAAAAAAATATTAGTTAATAAAAATATTGTTATATCAGAAAATTCAAAGACATTTATAATTGCAGAAATTGGATCTAATCATAATCAATCATTTCAACAGGCAAAGAAGCTGATTTTGCAAGCAAAAAAATGTGGTGCAGATGCTGTAAAGTTTCAATCTTTGAATCTTACAGAAACAATACACTCAGATGAAATAAACGAAACAACAAAAAAACTTTATAAAAAAATCAGTTTAAATGAAAATTGGTACAAAAAGCTTAATAATTTTTCAAAAAAAAACAAAATTATTTTTTTTTCAACTCCAACTTACTCAAGGTCAGTAAAAATTTTATCTAAATTAAAAGTCCCTATTTATAAAATTGCCTCGACTAATTTTGGCTTCAATCCTAAAATTGATATTGAAATTGCTAAACAAAATAAACCAATTTTAATTTCAACAGGATTGGTCACAACGGATGAAGCGACAAATTATTTAAAAAATATTTCCAATTACAATAAAAAAATTATCCTACTTCATTGCATATCTAGATACCCAACCTTAGATTTTGAAGCTAATTTAGGAAATATTAGAAAATTGAAAGAACAATTCGATTGTTTAGTTGGTTTTTCAGATCATACTATGAGTACGGATATACCAGCTTATGCTGTTGCTGCTGGAGCACGGGTAATTGAAAAGCATTTTACTTTATCTAAGTCTCACAAAGGCCCAGATCATTTTTATGCCTTAAATCCAAAAGAGTTTTCGGAGATGTGTATTAAGATAAGAAAAATGGAAGCAATACTAAACTTAAATAGTAATTTAAAAAAATTTAAAAAAGAAGAAATTGCTTATAAAAAATATTTTAAATTAAAAATTTTTTCCAATAAAGATTTGAAAAAAGGTCAAAGAGTAAATTCTAAGAATCTGGTTGGCTTGATTAATACTAAAAACAAAGGTATTGATTGCAGAGAGATATTTAAACTTAAAAGCTTTATTTGTAAAAAAAATATAAAAAAAAATACCTTACTAGAATGGAAAAATTTAATAAAAAAAAAATAACCAATATTAAAAAATTATTTTTCAAAGATGGGTATGTAGTACTTAGAAGCTTTTATAAAAAAAAAGAAATATTGTCTTTATTGCAAAGTGTTATATCAATTTTAGACTTGGCACTGAGCAAAAAAAAAATTCCCTTAAAAAAAAAACTTTTTAAAAATACTTATGATGAAATAAATTTTAAATATTTATTTTTAAAAAAAACCAACCCTAAATTAAAAGCCAATGTATATAATCAGTTAAAAAAATTAGATAAGCTGTCCTATCTATTTGCAAATAAAAAAATTTTACAGGTAGTCGAAGAATTAATTTCTGGCAATAGTATGATTGACAATATGCAAATTAGAATTGATGATCCATCAAATGATAGACTACTTAATATGCATCAAGAATTAAATCAGAAGTCTCTAATTAACATTACCACATGGATACCTTTGCAAGATATTTTAGATAAAAAAATTGGTGGCATACAGGTAGCACCTGGAAGCCATAAGAACGGCTTTATAGAGCATCAAGAAAGTGGTCCTAACTATAATAAATATTTAGGCCTTAATAACCATGAAATGAAGAAATTAAAAATTAAAGGCGTTCCTGTTTTTTTAAAGGCAGGTGATGTATTAATGTTTCACCCTTTATTAGCGCACGGATCGATACCTAACAAGTCTAATCATATTAGATGGACTAGTATTGCAAGATATAATTCTTTTAACAATCTTAGACTTTTTTATGATGGAAAAGAATTTTATACAGGTGAAAAAAATCAAACTTTATATAAAAAATTTTATAACAAAAAAAACTTTACATGGATCTAATTGATCATGAGGTTAGATTTTTTACAAATTTAGCCAGAAAAAAACTTAAAAAAAATTATACTAAAAATGAAATCGTTTTCTTTAAAAAATTTAAAAAATTTAAATTTAAAAAAAAAAAAATTATTGAATATTTTAAGGTATGCAAATTAAAAAAAATTATTCTCAGACCACTAACGTTTAACACAGAAAATTTGTATTTTGACCAGGTGAAAAATATAAAAAAAGAATTTATAGATTATACCAAAATACCGAATAAAATTTTAATTGAAGAATCTTTGTCAATACCTTCTTTTTCATTAATATCTTACAAAAAGATAAAATATTTAATATCAAAATATAATCATTTTGAGATTAATCTTTGGTGGTACGATAAAACTTCAGTAAAAAAAAAAATTATCGAAATGTATAAAAAATTATTTATAGAGATTGGCAAAAAAAAAAATCCTTACCTTTGTATTGAGCAAACTTCGTTTATTAATACCAAGCATCTTCCACTATATAATGAAATAATCAAAATTATAAATTTGAAAAGGTTTAATAATATTAATATTTTACTTCCTGCATTTAGTAGGTTGCAATGTTTTCATGATCATTCTTTATTTCCTGGTCATAAAAAAATTATGAAAAGAAAGAAAACCTACTTTATAACAAGTGCTGCGTATTCCTACAAACAATGGAGCAAATTATTAGGGATTGTTTATGGACATAAAAAGCTTTTGTACGGATCAGACCATCCATTCAATGATCTCAAATCAGTTGAGATGTATAATTATTTTTTTAAATCAAAATACCAGACTGTTTTTAAATTGGGCTCTAAAAAATTTTAAAATGTTCAAAAAATCTAAAATATTAACTAATGATGTTACGGTTGTTTATAAACAAGATAATAAAAAAAAATTAAATTATCAAAAAGTTTTGTGGTCTTCCGAATCTTCTATGATTGGTAGATTTTGGCTTTTAAAAAAACTGATAAAAAAAAAAAGGTTTGA
>ENA-UOXV01003897-UOXV01003897.1-marine-metagenome-genome-assembly--contig:-NODE-3897-length-17633-cov-6.888440_pt1 | contig 17633 bp, 13 predicted proteins | sample MGYA00238165_ERZ766961 | MGnify/ENA primary metagenome ERZ766961 (study PRJEB28924, sample SAMN03173240) | marine metagenome | biome: Marine; feature: Water; material: Subsurface seawater | place: North... | reverse complement strand
GTGGGAGTACATGGATTCGAACCAAGGACCCCCTGCTTGTAAGGCAGGTGCTCTGAACCAACTGAGCTATACTCCCATTGTTTCCTCAAATTTGAGGAGTGCAAATATAGTTTTTCATTTCTTATAGAAAAACACTTTTTTGCTTAATCGCAATTTCTTAGTTGCTCCTCTATATCTTCAATTCGCAAATTTTCAGATTGCGCCAAATATTCCTTTCGAATGTAATTTATAATGTTGGTGATTTCAGCCTCATCAAGCTCGGTAATTCCTCCCATGGGCTGACTATAAAGTTTTCCGTTGACTTCAATTTCAGCGTTCATTCCGTACTTTATAATACAGGATAAATCGTTTTGATTAGACTTTAAATAATCGGCATCGCGAAGAGGTGGAATATAACTACCTAATCCCTCTCCTTGCACTCCATGACATGCTGCACAGTGTTGTTGATAGGATGCCGCGCCACTATTATCCTTTAAATTCAAGCAAGAACTTAGGACTATCAGACTCAGTGCTAAACTATAGAAGCCTCTTAATATCATTCTTCAATAATTCTGTGTCTTCCTTAAGCGTTCCATCATAATAGCCACGAATTCTTCTTTGCTGATCGATCAGAATGAATGCACCGTCATGTATATAACCTCCAGGAGCCTTAGGGTCTTCAGCAGCACTCACCATGTAGGCCTTCGCGATATTGTAAAGGGATGATTTTTCTCCGGTAAGAAAGTGCCATTTCTTAGAACTTACTTCTAGGCTTTCGGCATACGAATGCAGCTTGTCTACACTGTCTCTTTTAGGATCGATAGAATGAGACAGAAAAATTACTTGATCGTTTTCCTCAAAGCTATCGTACAAGGAACGCATGTTCCTTTTCATCTTAGGACAAATAGTAGGACAGGATGTGAAAAAGAAATCAGCTACGTAAACCTTCGACTCAGAGACTTTCTCAGTAATGAGAGCGCTATCTTGATTCCAAAAACCGAAGGAAGGAATCTGATAATAAGAGGTGTCTACAGAGCCATCTTCTTGCAGAGTGAACTCATGTTGACCAAGAATTGGTAATGGTTCTGACTCCGTTTGGCATGCAGCCATGAAAAGTAAAAAGCTCAGACCTAAAAGGACTCTAATCACGACCTAGGGCTTCTTTAGAGGAGTTGATGGCTTCAGACATTCGCTCACCTATTTTGGTGATTTTCGACTCTTCTGACTCCAAGTATCGCAAGATTCTTTTTGAGTCTTTCTTATACTCTTCGGGCTTAAACTCGCTCATCCAAATCATCATCATTTCACTTGACTCGTTCAAATCCTCACGCACCTTTTCTAAAGGCTTGAAATCAGCTCCCTCTTCCGCCAGAACGGTCATTTGGTCCGCCAAATCTTCATCTAATTCATGCATTTGATCCATCCATGGCATGATAGAATCATGAACTGCCATTACATTGGCAAGTTGTTCTTCAATTTTCTGTTCTTGATTGCTACAAGCACTGAGGGCAATTAACAACAATAAAAAGGCTCCTAGACGCATATTTATTCGGTTTTATAGATTTTTAGTTTGTTCTATTTCTACAATTATTTAAGAATCAACTTCGAATGCTGTGTTGCTGTTTCGCTGATGATTACCACAATGTACATTCCTCTTGCCAAGTGCGACACATCGAGTTCTGTCTTCCGACCTGTCACAAAATATTCAGTCGCAAGATTACCATTTAAGAGGCTAAACAACTGAATTTTGCTTTCAGCATTACTATTAAGACCCCTCAATTGCAAGATTGTTTGTGCAGGATTTGGATAAATAAGAATGGCTTCAGATTGGTTTGTACTCTCCAAAGATGACCTTACAAATGAATAAGCGTCTGATGTATCTGAGCTACATGCTCCATGAATAGCAAGCACTTGGTAAGACCCGCTTTTAGCTGCCTTTATTGTTTGGGTATTGGCACTAAGTTCTATTCCCTGATGAAACCATCGATATGATTCTGCCATTGAAGAAGCCTTTAAGCTATCATTTGTTCCTAATGCAATCACAGGCTTGGAAGGCATACTATCGAGCTGAATCAGTTTCGTACTGTAGGCACTAGAACCACAGAAATTTACTCCTCTTACACTGAGTTCAATTACTGTATCAATACTTGGAAAGTTGTTACGACTTGCGTAAATAGAATCTTGAACATCATTCAGACTTTGAATACTGGCATTAGCACCAATCGACCAGTCATAGTGATCAACATTGCCTGATCTTTGGATATGATAAAGCAGTAGCTCTGACCCGCTAACGGAGCAGAATTGATTAGGCCCCGTTATCACGGAGGGTGTATCGGGGACTTGGCAGCTTTTGAACTTTAGGTTATCAATCCAGAATCGACTTCCATCTGTAGTAAATTGATCATCTGCTGAAGACACAAAAGCAACTTGAATTGTATCTGGAACTGAAAGCATGCTAATCGGAATTTCGAAATAGGTAAAGCTAGAAGCTGGTTCCAAATTCGTTCCAATTTCAATTGTATCAGTTTGGTTGAATACCCTGATATAGACAAAACCAGAATCATTTCCCGAAGTGCTATATTGATAATAACCAGTTAGGGTATCCGTAAGCTTGTCATATGGACTTCCACCATGCTGAGATCTAAAATCGTAGTTTGCTACAATTCCAAGAATCGTGTCTCCATCGTAGAAGCTAGTTTCCAAAACGGCTGAATATTGACCATTCTGCGAAGAGTCTGAACGTTTTACAGCAGCCAATTCTTTGGCATAAAAATCTTCCGAGCTACTACTCCATAGTTCTGGTAAAAGCGTGGTGTCTGAAATCCAATTTTCGAAGCTCTGATTAAAAAGTTCCGAAAGTGTATCTCCATTACTAGCTATTAGTCTGAGTTCATCTAGAAATAACTCACTACCCGGAGTAATGCCTATTTCACTGATCGCGTTGCTTGAAGCAGCAGCAAATATTAAGCTATCAGGGTTTAGTGTATCGTTCCAGCTAATAGGTACCGAAAAGCGGAGATAGCTCGCTTGTGAACCAGTGATTTGATGCATGATTGCAGCGTTTTCAGTTGTATCATGGCGAAAAGACATCAGAATAATACCAGTATCTCCAGCTGCTATATTATAGCGGTAGCGGCCTACTAGTGAATCAGGGCGATCTTGGTATGTTTGCCCACCACTCAAATCATCTATCTCACCATTGATCAAATAGCCGAAAGCAGTATCTCTATCTGCAGCGATTGTTGTGAGGCTAACACCGAAACCAATTACTCCACTAGAGTCGATTCGGCAGTTTTCCATGCCATTGATTCCATATGACCAATAAGCAGAAGTTTCATACGACTCTAAATCAGTAATAACGCGAGATTCCCAGTTCTCAAAACTCCAATTTGGAAGAATTTGGGCACTTGAAAACTGTGCTGAAAGCACTAAGCAGAATAGTAATACAAGATTTCTCATGTTATGATGGTTTGTGCAAAGTTAGGGCTTTCCCTATCATGAAAAATGATCTTAGATACCTAATTCCAACTGGACTCTGAAGCCAATATTATCAGCTACTTCCGGGGAGCCAAAATCAGAATACATGAAGTCGGTCTGAAGTTTCAAGTCGTGGTTTTTTAGATACTTACTAAAACCTAAAGTATACTCATTCAAATCTGAGCTCAATAGGCTCACTGAATTTAAACTATTGCTAAGCATAGTATAACGTCCAGCTAACTCGAAGTCTTTTCCAAAAAGTATTCCTAGCTGTGTAGTGAATGCGTCTCCTTGGTCGTAGAAACCTCTTAGATTTAAAGTTTCATCATATACAAATGGCAGCTCTACACTTCTTTGAGCATATTGAGTGTACCATGAGAAGCCTTTCCACTTCAAGTGTAAATCTATATTCCAAGTGAGCACATCTCTTTCTATGGGTATAGCTAGTTCTTCTCCTACCCATTGGATTTGATTTCTTGTATTGTCGTTATAGCTCCAAGAAGCACCTAGCAGCAGTTTTGGAGTAGATTCTCTTGATAAATCTGACATGAAATTATCCCCTTCATTTGAGAAGAAACCAAAAGGAAGAATTTCTAGTCTTCCAACATATTGAAGTCCTCCAAAATTCCCAAATTGATTCTGGCCTTCTCCATTTCCCGCAAAAACTCTCTCCCGAATTCCGACATCCCCAAGCTGCCATTTGTGCATTAACTCAATCCCAATATCTCTATCCAAACCGAAGCGACTTGAAAGCATCGATTGCTCTACAAACTGTTGACTTTTAGAAGTAAAACTCCGCTCAGCATTTCCAGGTAGAAGAAACTGCCCGAATTTGACTTCGAAAAACTCCCTCGGCTTCCAAATAACAAAAGCGTCAAGTAAACCAAATTGATTTCCAATCGCATCTCCAAACTGCGGACTATCAAATGCTGCAAGTAATTGATAACTGAATTTCTTTTCAAGCAAACTTCCTCTTACACCAAGTCGAGCTCGTCTGATTTGAGCTGAATTTTGTAATTCAGAAAAGCTGGAGTCAGCCGGAAGGTTCGCACTAAATCGAGACTGCACACGAGCAATCATTTCCATTCGATCTTCATCTTGAGCCAAAGAAATCAAGGGAAGAATGAATAATAAACCAAGAAAAAATAATGCTCTTTTCAATCTAGCGTACAATGATAGTTGGTGTAAATATTCTATTGCTCTCGTTCAGAGCTCTATCGCGAATATAAACCTCATATCTGATTGTATCACCAAAAAAGGGGATATAATACGGATACATCTGTATGTGTATCTCCCCTTCCAGTGTCTTAGACACACTTCTATTTTCAATTTCAGGTACTCGATAATAAAATGGGGCCAGAAGACTATCCGCAGGCTCAAAAAGAGTCCAAACGCTGTCTTTGAAGAAATAGTAATCGGCAAATAAGTTGTAATCAAAAGGTGCAGTAGGCACATCATCTTCCTCTGGCAATCCGAAATCACCATCACAGTCTCTGAAAATTAAAACCATGGTAGCACTGTCACCCGCTTGAATGAAATCTTTGTATTCAAGAAAGGGCATAGGGTCATCACACTGCTCAATCTGGCATGAGCTTAACAAGGCAGTGAGAAAACAAATAAGAGCCGTTGATCGAATCATTTAGATGACGAATATAGTGATATTGAAAGCCTTTGCATTCTTAATTGCGTTCCATTAATCAAACGTTAGTTTTGCAAGATAGTTGTGAGTGATTTTCAGGACATATTGAATGGAATAGATTCTAGAGGCTTTGAGCAGGTGGCTTTAGAGAGCTTCACTTATCAATACAGTAATGTTCCAATATATCGAGCCTTTTGTGATCTCTTGGGAAGACAAAATCCAAAAAGCCTTTCCGACATCCCTTTTCTTCCAATTGAGTTCTTCAAGTCGCATCAGGTTTTAGCTGAAGGTCTTTCAACTGAACAGGTCTTTTTAAGCAGTGGAACTGGTGGAGATAGAAGCAAACATTTAGTTCATGATTTAGACATCTACCTGGATTCTTTTCAAAAAGCCTTTGAACTAAGCTATGGAGATGTAGGCAATTATCAAATTATATCCTTGCTACCCTCCTATCAAGAAAATGGCGATAGCTCTTTGATTTACATGGTCGACAAGCTAATGGCTCAGTCAAAAAAAGACAGCAAATACATTAGGGTAGATCAAGAATCGGCCGACTACTTGCATAAATTATCATCCTCTGGGCAAGTAATACTTATTGGAGTAACCTATGCCCTCTTGAATTTGGCTCGACAATTTCCAATGAATCTTAATGAATCCATTGTAATGGAAACAGGAGGCATGAAAGGGATGGGAAAAGAACTTGTAAGAGCAGCGGTTCATGAGGAGTTAAAAAGTGCATTTAGCCTAAGTCAGATTCATTCTGAATACGGAATGACAGAACTATTGAGTCAAGCTTATTCGAAAAGAGATGGCATTTTTAACACCCCTCCTTGGATGAAAGTCTTAATCCGTTCTAACACTAATCCACTTGAACATATTGGAACAAATCGCGCTGGAGGCATAGATGTGATAGATCTTGCCAATAAGCATTCTTGCTCCTTTATATCGACAAAGGACCTCGGGAAACAATTTTCCGACGCATCATTTGAAGTCCTAGGCCGAATGGACCAAAGTGAAATTAGGGGCTGTAACCTGCTTAGTTTCTAACGGCGGTAGCTAATGATGTTTGCAAACAACCTATAGGCTCCTGGCACTCCAGCTGGCAGTTGTCTGAAAAACGAGATTCCGGTGTAAACGAAATTTCCTTTTCCATGAGGACAAGTAATGAGTCCTCCTTTCATAGGTTTTTCACCTGGATCGTTCCATTCAATTATTGCTTGAAAGTCATCATCCCATTCATTTGCAAAGTACAATCCTCGTTCCTGTACCCAATTTTCAAAGTCTTCTTCCCCAAGTTTATTCGGAGCATTTAGAATTGGATGATCTGGCAATAGAAACTTTGGCTCAGCACTTTCTACAGTAACTCGATCTCTAGAAATCTTGAATGGATTCGGGCCAATATCCTCCATCACTAGACCTCGATTGGTGTTATATTGAACGATCAGGTTGCCACCTTCAAACACATAATCAAGAAGCAAGGCATTGGCGAACTTTAGTTGCTTTTGAGTATTGTATGCTCTAATTCCTGCAATTATCGCATCGTATTGAGCCAAGTTTGTTGTTCCTAGTGAGTTTAACTCAAGCATATCCACTTGAATTCCCAAATTCGCTAATGACTGAGGGATTTCGTCACCGGCACCTTGGATGTAACCAATTTTACGCACCCTATGCAGCACATCCAAGCGAATTAATTGAACTTTCGCCTCAGGGAAAAAAACTTGCTCATCGATGTGAGCATAATCTATGGTCCGATATCCTTTGGTAAATAGCTTCTCACCAGACTTTAATTCAAATCGAATATCTCCGTTTTGGGCAACAAATGGAGGGGTGATCTCAAAGCTGTAATCTGACTCACCTTCCTCAACAAAAGAAACTTCATAGCCAGCAGGCTCAACTTTCCACGCATTTGGAACAATTGGCTTTAGAACTCCAGACAAGCCTCCAACGTGAGCTTTTACCTTCACATTAATCGTCTTTGGTTTATTTCCTGAAAATATCTCTTGCTTATTATTTGTGTTGATACTGAACTCTGGAGTTAACCGCAAGGGTTTATAGCGTTCTCCCTCAACACGTGTGGTCCATTTGTAAGCAAGTTTTCTATCGATGCTAAGCTCTTTTCCATTGATCGAAAGATTGAATGTCACTGTATACTCTGGATCGTTTTCGGGCTTTCCAAGCATATTATACGTACTCACAACGAACATTTCTTTATAGGGTTTTTGGAGCCAATAAGGTTGAGAGTTTGTCTCTTTCTCATTTTCTAAATCAAAAGTCATTTTCACTGCTTTGTTAAAGGGAAGTTCCATTTTGGTGAGCGTGTCGGTTGATGCACAACTCAAGCTTGAAAGCACCACCTTAGATGGACCAGAATTGAGCGCAGTAAACTCAATATCAAAGTTCTCTCCCGGCGTGAGCTTGGCTTTCAGGCTCACTGCATCTAGCCAAACACCAGCACATGACAGAATGATATTGTCAAGCTCTTTGAGCTTCACTTCTTTCCAATTTCCATCCTTCACGTCCTCAATAAGAAATGATCGGATCTTAAGAAGGTCTGACAAACTCTTATGAGGTGCTTTAAAGTCAAATTTGAATTGAACTTCTTCGAGTAGGGTTTTGATTTTGTATCCTCCATCAACTCTAGACCAATCGGATTTGATCCCCGAGAACAAATCTTTGTCAGCTTTTTCACCTTTCAAATATTTCATGTATTCGAGCATTTCTCCTCTCCATTTTGAAACACCAAATCCCTGACTTTTATGTTGTGATCTGCTTTCAGCAGCGATTTCATTGGTCCATTTCCCTGTTCTTGCTTCGAATGACCCAACATCCACAGCTAGGTAATCTGGATTGTTTGCAGCCTTTAATGGCAGGTCTTTATCCCACCAACTGCTGGAATTGAAATACAAGCTTTTAGCTTGCCAAGGCTTGAGCACTTTCAATTGCTCTGGATAGGCCGTTTTGTCGCCAGCGAGCTCAAATGCTTCCATAGCCAAAATAGCCGAAGCGCTGTGATGACCATGACCATTGTAACCCGTTGGATTAAAGCGAGTAACAATCACATCAGGTTGATATTTTCGAATGGTAAAAACCACATCCGACAACACCGCATCTCTATCCCACTTAGTGAAAGTCTCATCTGCATTCTTTGAATAACCAAAGTCCACTGCCCTGGTGAAAAACTGCTCTCCACCGTCTCTCTTTCTGGCTTCTAAGAGTTCTTGAGTCCTTATTAGACCGAGTAGTGCGCCTTTTTCATCTCCTATCAGATTCTGTCCTCCATCACCTCGAGTTAGTGATAGGTATGCTGTTCTATAGTTCTTTTCATTTGCGAAGTAGGATATCAAACGCGTGTTTTCATCATCAGGGTGTGCTGCAAGATAGAGCACACTTCCTAAGGTCCCAAAACGATCTAAAGACTTTGCAATCTCTGCCGAATTCATCAATTTTTGCTCTTGGGCATTGATGTTAAAAGCGATTAGACCGAGCAGTGCGACGATTATTTTTTTCATGATTTGATTCCTTCTAGATTAAAAATGAATGCATATTCCAATGCCACTTCTTTCAAGCCTTCAAATCTACCAGAAGCACCCGAATGACCAGCATCCATATTTGTATGTAACAAGAGTATGTTTTGATCTGTTTTGTTCGCTCTCAATTTTGCCACCCATTTAGTAGGCTCCCAATACTGAACTTGAGAATCATGCAAACCAGAGGTAACCAACAAATTGGGATATTCTTTTGCTTCAACCTGATCATAAGGTGAATAAGACAGCATGTAGTCGAAGTACTCTTTTTCGTTCGGATCGCCCCATTCGTCATATTCACCTGTTGTTAGGGGAATAGATTCATCGAGCATCGTCGTAACAACATCAACGAAAGGAACAGAAGCTACGAGGCCTTTCCACATATCTGGTCGAAGGTTCATCACAGCACCCATCAGCAATCCACCGGCTGAGCCACCCATGGCATAAAGATGTGCTTTGGAAGTCCATTCTTCTTGGATCAAATAATCTCCAACATCGATAAAGTCGTAGAATGTATTTAGCTTTTTAAGCTTCTTGCCCTCATCATACCAATGCCTACCCATTTCTTCTCCTCCTCGAATATGTGCAATAGCAAAAACAAAACCTCTATTCAAAAGACTGAGGCGTATAGATGAAAAATAGGGATCGAGACTATGGCCATAAGAACCGTATCCGTACAAAAGCAAGGGCGCTGCTTTCTGCAGTTTGTCTTTTTTGTAGACTAAAGAAACAGGCACTTTTGCTCCATCTCGCACTTCAACAAAGAGGCGCTTCGACTCATATTCTTCTTCGCTAAACTCTCCTAAAACTTCTTGTTGCTTCAGAAGGTCAAAACTCCGCTCATTCATGTCGAATTCGTAGACACAAGAAGGGGTGGTCATTGAAGTATATCCCAAACGTAATTTGTGCGTGTTGAATTCAAGGTTTGTACCTGTCCATGCAGAGTATGCTTCGTCCTTAAAGGGAAGGTAATAGCTTTCATTCGTTCTTTGGCTTATCACCTTGATGCGAACCAAGCCATTCTCCCGTTCTTCAACTACCATGAAATCGGTAAACAGTTCTATGTCCTCCAGGAGAACTTCGTTTCGATGAGGAATAAGCTCCTCCCACTGTTCCTTGGTGCTAGCACCGATAGGCCCTTTCATCAGCCTAAAGTTCTTCGCTTTCCAGTTGGTCAGAATATAAAAGTGGTCTTCAAAATGGTCGATTGAATATTCATGTTCGTTCTCTCGAGCCAATACTATCTCAAAATCGCCCAAAGGATCATTGGCTTCAATGAACCTGTATTCTGAACTCTCTGTGGCGTAGGATGAGATAAAGATTAATCTCCTCGATTTACTCTTGTAAACTGAACAGCCATAGGTTTCGTCCTTTTCTTCAAATACGAGTACATCCTCCTTTTGACTTGAGCCAATTTTGTGTCGCATAATCTGAAAAGGCCTCAGGCTCTCATCCTTCACGGTATAGAAAACATAATCACCTTTCTCCGACCAAATCGCAGAACCTGTAGTATTCTCAAGAACATCCTCGAGCATTGCTCCAGTGCCCAGATCCTTAAAGCGCAGACTGTAAATTCTTCTTCCTAATTCATCATCTCCGAATGCCAGAAGTGACTTTTCCGAACAAATAGATAATCCTCTTACATCATAGTAAGCCTTGCCTTCAGCCAAATGGTTCACATTTAGGATTACTTCCTCTTCATTATCTAGATTGCCTTGTTTTCTGCAGTAAAGTGGGTACTCTCCTCCCTTTTCATAACGAGTATAATAGAAGTATCCTTCAAACTCATAAGGAACCGACATATCGGTTTCCTTTATTCGAGACTTCATCTCCTCGAAAAGATCTTCCCTAAAGCCCTTTAGATGCGACAGTTCGTTTTCGGTATATGAATTTTCATCCTCTAAATATTTCAAAAGCGCTGGGTCTTCACGGTCGTTCATCCAGAAATATGGATCGTAACGATCAAGTCCATGCTCGTTGTGTGTATGATCTCTTTTGGGGGCTATCGGAATTTCCATAAGCTGTCAAATGTCGCAATTTTGCTTTTTGATGGCTGAGCTATAAAATTATCTTTGTTGACCATCTTATCATTATGATTGATTTTCTCGCAATAAATTGGACTGCAGACCCTGAATTCATTGAAATTCCTGGCCTAGGTCGTGCCATTCGTTGGTATGGAATTTTGTTTGCCACGGCCTTTTTATCGGGCTATTATATCCTAGATAAGATCTTTAAAAATGAAAATGTTGGGAAAGATTGGCTTGACAAGGTCTTAGTCTACGTGATGGTTGGTACCATCTTAGGTGCACGTTTCGGTCATGTTTTCTTCTACGACTGGGATTATTACAGTCAAAATTTGGGTGACATCCTTGCCATTTGGAAAGGTGGATTAGCGAGTCATGGTGCCGCTATTGGAATCATCATTTCCCTTTGGTTGTTTTCAAAACGCGTGACTAAAAAACCAATTTTATGGATTACTGATCGGGTGGTAATTACCGTTGCCTTGGGTTCCTTTTTTATTCGAATCGGAAACTTGATGAATCATGAAATAGTTGGGAAACCAAGTGAATTAGCTTGGGCATTCATTTTTCAATGTGGACCAGAACCTATTGTTCCAAGACATCCAGCTCAGCTCTACGAAGCCATTTGTTATCTGATAATTTTTGGAATTATATTCTTTTTGTACTGGAAGAAATCCTGGGGCAAGTTTCAGGGGAAGATTTTTGGGCTATTCTTAATACTCGTATTTATCGCTCGATTCTTTATTGAATTTGTGAAAAATAGCCAAGGAGGTTTTGAATCAAGCTTTGGAAACGTCCTATCAACTGGACAGCTTTTAAGTATTCCTTTCGTTCTGTTTGGACTTTACTTATTGTTTAGACCTTCTAAAACTATCAATTCATAAAGGAGGTTTTCGGCGAAGCTCTTTTTTCTGAGCGTGAACCTTCTTCTGCTTCAAGCGCTTTTCTTTTTGACTCTTGCTAGGTTTACTCGCTTTCCTTTTCTTAGGAACCAACAATGCCTGTTTTATTGCTACCAACAGTTTCTTTAAAACAAGCTCCTTATTTTTCAGCTGGGAACGAGACTCTTCACAAGAAAGGTAAATCGTGCCCTCATCATCCATTAAGTTCTTGAGCTTAGTCTTTATGAGAATCAGCTCTTGCTCTGTAAAGAGATTTGATTTTTCTGGATTGAAAAAGACTTGAACCTTAGTCTCGGTTTTATTGACATGCTGACCGCCCTTGCCTCCACTCCTTGCTGTTTGGAAGCGACATTCGCCTAGAAGCTCTCCTTTATCGAGTGCCTTAGACATAACACATTAAGAAATCTCCCAAGTACTATTTCCTCTGAGCAAGGCATCAAGGTCACCTTCACCTTTATGCTCTAGGGCTTCAGACATCTGCTCATTGAGTGCATGTTCGTAGGTTCTGCGGTCGTTTTGATAGAATACTCCAAAAGGCCTTGGCAAAGCGCCTTCAGAACTTGGGTCTTCGAAAAAGCTCGCCAAAATGGTAGCTTTTATTTTGTCATTTTCATCGTGAATCCAAAGCTCATCCGTTGAGGCTCCTTCTTCAAGATCAACAATCACAGGCTTAAAGCCATCAAGCTTTATTCCTTTGTTCATCTGAGCTCCAAAGATTAGAGGCTTACCATGCTCAAGGAACATTGTGTTATCCTTTTTCGAATCTTTATCGGTCATCGAATTAAATGCCCCATCGTTGAAGACTGGACAGTTTTGATAAATTTCGACAAATGAAGCACCCTTATGCTGATCTGCTCTAATAAGCTCGTCTTTCAGGTGTTTTGGATCACGATCTAAGACTCTGGCAACAAAGCTTGCATCTGCTCCTAAGGCTAATGCAATTGGATTGAAGGGGTGATCTAAGACTCCATAAGGAGATGATTTAGTAACTAAACCTTCTGGACTCGTTGGAGAGTATTGTCCTTTCGTAAGCCCATAAATCTCATTGTTGAACAGCAGAATATTCAAATCGAAGTTTCTTCTGAGCAAGTGAATGAGGTGATTTCCACCTATAGACAAGCTATCTCCATCTCCAGTAACAACCCATATACTTAGGTCGTCTCTTACTGCTCTTAAACCAGAAGAAATCGCCGTGGCTCTTCCATGAATACTATGCATTCCGTAGGTGTCCATATAATAAGGGAACCTACTTGAACAGCCAATACCAGAAATAAATACTGTTTCGTGCTTCTCTTTTCCGAGTTCTGCAACTGCAGCCTGAACTTGTTTGAGAATTGCATAATCACCACAGCCAGGACACCATCTTACATCCTGATCTGTAGCAAAATCTCGTGCTTTTAAGCCACTACCTGGATTCTTTGTCATGAGCAATATGGTTTAACAAATTCATAAATCTCAGCCGAAGTAAAAGGAAGTCCTTTAATCTTCGAAAGCGGAATTGCATCGATCATAAACTTACTTCTAATTACATGATAAAACTGCTTATCATTTATCTCAGGCATAATGATCGTATCAAAACTCTTCAACATTTCTTCAAGATTTGAAGGGAATGGATTCAAGTATTTGACGTGCATTTGAGCGACAGAGTGTCCATCATCCAAGAGTTGGGTAACCGCCATTCTAATGGAACCATAAGTGGAACCCCAGCCTAGGACTAGAACTTTTGACCCAAGTGTACCTTGTTCAAGTTTTTGTTTTGGAATGAATTCAGAAATTTTCTCAATCTTCTCAGCTCTTGTTTTAACCATAAACTCATGGTTAGCTGGGTCGTAGGAAACATTTCCTGTTTCGTTTTCTTTTTCGAGGCCGCCGATTCTATGCTGCAGGCCTTTCATTCCAGGAATTGCCCAGTCACGGACTAGACGCTCATCACGTTTATAGGGAAGATATTTTTCATCTTTATTTTCCAAGGGCTTTGCAAAGTTTGGCTTGATCTCTTTCAAATCTTTACTCTGAGGAAAAGCCCATGGCTCTGCCCCGTTTGCTAAGTACCCATCAGATAAAAACATCACAGGAGTCATATGCTCTATTGCGATTCGAGTAGCTTCATAAACCGTCTCAAAACAATCAGAAGGAGATTGTGAGGCAATCACTGGGATTTGGGCTTCTCCATTTCGACCGTAGAGCGCCTGCATCAAATCTGACTGTTCTGTTTTAGTTGGTAACCCTGTTGAAGGCCCACCCCTTTGAACGTTGATTACTAATAAAGGAATTTCAAGAATGGTAGCCAATCCAATCGCTTCAGTTTTGAGTGCTATACCTGGTCCTGAAGAGGCCGTAACTCCCAAAGAGCCGCCAAATGATGCTCCAATAGCCGCACATACTGCTGCTATTTCATCTTCGGCTTGATAGGTTTTAACTCCAAAATTTTTGTGCTTCGACAATTCGTGCAAGATGTCGGAAGCAGGTGTAATAGGATAGGATCCATAAAAAACCTCTAGTCCTGATTTCTTACTCGCTGCAACAATTCCATAGGCCGTTGCTTGGTTTCCCATGATACTTCGATAAGTACCTGCAGGTAATACAGCCTTTTTAACTTCGAATCTAGAGGTAAAGGTTTCGCTGGTATCACCATAGTGGTACCCCGTTTTAAGCACTTTTACATTCGCATCGATCAGATGTTGTTTTCCGCTAAACTTATCCTCAATAAACTTGATGGTATTGTCTAGCTTTCTGCTGTACATCCAATAAAGAAAACCAAGGACGAACATATTCTTACAGCGATCGATGCTCTTTCTATCAAGCTCACTTTCCTTTAAGGCTTCTCTGGTCAGGGAAGTAACATCAACTTCGTGCAGGTCAAATTCTTCAAGTGACCCGTCTTCTAGAGGATTAAACTCATAACCCGACAGCGTCATGTTTCGGTGATCGAAACCCGCAGCGTTTGCGATGATGATTCCACCTTTTTTCAATTTCTGTAGGTTGGCCTTCAATGCTGCGGCATTCATCACCACTAATACATCACATGCATCTCCTGGGGTAAAGACGTCAACACTACCAAAGTTTAGTTGAAAACCAGAAACACCAGCAACCGTTCCTTGAGGCGCTCTTATCTCCGCTGGAAAATCAGGAAATGTACTTACATCATTACCAAATAAGGCATTGGTATTGGTAAACTGGTTTCCTGTTAACTGCATACCATCACCCGAATCCCCCGCGAAGAGAATGGTGACTTCTTTTTTCTGTAGGACTTCCTTGGTCATTAAACTTTGGAACAGTTAATATTATAAAAAGTTGCTAAGCTTGGTCAACTAATGCCCATTGACCTGATTCGATTAATGGGATTGCTTGTTTGTACTTAGTTTCTTTTTCTTCAGCTGTGGCAAGATTTCTAATCTTAACCCTTTCGTTTCTTCCTATCTTCTTTTCAACGTTCACAGGCTGTTGAGCTACTCTTCGTTGAGAAGGATCATTATAATTTTGTTGGCCTGCAACCGGGGCTCCTGTGGCCGAGTTCCCACCTCTTCCAATTTGCGCACGATCAAGATCAGATTTAGTTTCTCTAGGCGCCTCTGTAATCTGTGTCTCTTCTCTTTGAGGAAGGTTAGCATGCATGAGGAAGGAGATAATCTTCTCATTGACATCGCTAAGCATTTTCTTAAACAGCTCAAAAGCTTCAAACTTATAGATGAGAAGTGGATCCTTCTGTTCGTAGGTAGCTGTTTGCACCGATTGACGTAAGTCGTCCATTTCTCTCAGGTGTTCTTTCCAGGTCAGATCTATCATCGCAAGTGTCGCTCCTTTTTCGAGGCTTTTCACAAGTTCCTTACCTTCAGAATCGATTCCGTCTTTAAGCGGACAAACCACCTGAATTCCTTTTTTATCGTCACTAAAAGGCACTACGATGTTCTCGAATTTGTGCCCTTGTTCAAGTTGAACTCTTTTCAATACAGGAAGTGCACTTGCAGCTATTTGAAGAGACTTTTGCTTGTAGTGCTCATATGCATGTTGGAATACAGTTTCGGTAAGTTCGTTGGTGCCGTTTTTCAGAAACTCCTCTTCGGTCATTCCGGGATCAATACCTACAAACTTCAACGCGTCGAGGCGAAATCCTTCAAAATTCTTTTCTGAATGATGCGCCATAATCAGTTCAGCACAAAGGTCGTGGAGCGAGTTGATGATATCCACGTCGAGGCGTTCTCCAAAAAGGGCATGCTTTCTTTTCTTGTAGATTACTTCCCTCTGCTGGTTCATTACATCATCATACTCAAGAAGTCGTTTTCTGATTCCGAAGTTGTTTTCTTCGACCTTCTTCTGAGCTCTTTCAATAGATCGAGTAATCATGCTGTGCTGGATTACTTCCCCTTCTTTGAGTCCCAGACGGTCCATGATTTTTGAAACTCGCTCAGAACCAAAGATTCTCATGAGGTTATCTTCAAGGGAAACATAGAACTGAGAAGAACCAGGGTCTCCTTGTCGTCCTGCACGTCCTCTCAACTGTCTGTCTACTCGTCTTGATTCATGACGCTCAGTTCCAATAATAGCAAGACCTCCAGCTTCTTTAACTCCTTTACCTAGCTTAATATCGGTTCCTCTACCAGCCATGTTGGTGGCGATAGTAACTGTTCCAGGCTCTCCAGCATTTTTTACAATGTCTGCCTCTTTCTGGTGCATTTTAGCATTTAGCACCTGATGTTTCACATTCACTCTTTGCAGCATTCTGCTGAGCAACTCTGAAATCTCAACGGAAGTAGTACCAACCAAAACAGGTCTTCCTTTTTCAACTAATTGCCTTACCTCGTCGATAACTGCATTATACTTTTCACGACCAGTTTTAAAAACTAAATCTTGACGATCGTCTCTCTGAATCGGTCTGTTGGTTGGAATTACGATGCAATCGAGCTCATAAATTTCCCAAAATTCACCTGCTTCAGTTTCTGCTGTTCCGGTCATTCCAGAAAGCTTGTTGTACATCCTGAAATAATTCTGTAAGGTGATGGTAGCATATGTTTGAGTGGCTGCCTCAATCTTTACATTCTCTTTTGCTTCAATTGCCTGGTGCAAACCATCAGAATACCTTCTGCCTTCCATGATTCGACCCGTTTGCTCATCGACAATTTTCACAGAATTATCCATGATAACATACTCAACATCCTTCTCGAACATGGCGTAGGCTTTGAGCAATTGGTTTACAGTGTGAATCCGCTCCGTTTTAATTGAATAGTCATTGATCAATGAATCCTTCTGCTCTATTTTCTTGGCATCATCGAGAGAAGAATTCTCAATGTTGTCCAGTTCAGTAGAAAGGTCTGGAAGAACGAAAAAGTCTTGTTCTCCAATAATCTTGGTAATAAGTTCTAGACCTTTTTCTGTAAGCTCTACAGAATTCATCTTTTCTTCAATCACGAAGTAAAGTTCTTGATCGACAAAAGGCATTTCTTTTGCTTGATCTTGGAGGTATAAGTTTTCTGTTTTATTAAGCTGTGCACGCATTCCTGGCTCACTCAAAAACTTAATAAGCGCTTTGTTTTTTGGCAGTCCGCGGTAAGTGCGAAGCAAGCTTAAACCACCGTCTTTGCTTTTTTGTTTGTCTGCACCTTCAGCATTGCTAAGCAGCTTTTTTGACTCTGCCAAGGCTTGAGTCACATACTTTCTTTGTTCTCCTACTAGTCGCTCTACCAAAGGCTTGAGCTCGTTGAATTCGTGTTCGTCACCTTTTGGTGTTGGACCAGAAATAATAAGAGGAGTTCTCGCATCATCAATTAATACTGAATCGACCTCATCCACGATAGCGTAGTTGTGGCGCTTTTGAACAAGCTCTTTTGGTCTGGAGGCCATATTATCACGCAGATAGTCAAAGCCAAATTCATTATTCGTTCCGTAGGTAATGTCGGCCTGATAAGCCTCTCTTCTTGAGTCGGAATTAGGTTGATGTTTGTCGATACAATCAACGCTCAAGCCGTGAAACTCAAACAATGGGCGCATCCATTCCGAATCCCTTTTTGCTAGGTAGTCGTTAACTGTTACTAGGTGCACTCCACGTCCTGGAAGAGCATTAAGATAAACTGGAAGTGTAGCCACCAAGGTTTTT
>ENA-UOXV01003894-UOXV01003894.1-marine-metagenome-genome-assembly--contig:-NODE-3894-length-17637-cov-15.914856_pt1 | contig 17637 bp, 13 predicted proteins | sample MGYA00238165_ERZ766961 | MGnify/ENA primary metagenome ERZ766961 (study PRJEB28924, sample SAMN03173240) | marine metagenome | biome: Marine; feature: Water; material: Subsurface seawater | place: North... | reverse complement strand
TATTATTATTATTATTATTATTATTATTATTATTATTATCATACCGTTATCACATCTTTCACTCTCTCTTTCTCTCTCGCGCTCTTCTCTTCGTCGCACTCGCGTTGAGAGAACACGCGAGAAGTTTTTACGGTTGCATCGTGTTCGCGGCTTCGTACGCCAACAATCGATCCTCCTCTCTTTTAAACGCCAAAAACTCCTCGCTCGGTTTCGGATGCGTCTTGCCGTTTTCCGTCTCGTAAAAATCTCGTATCTTTGGAATGTGTTCGGGCACGATAATCTGCCCCTCGTACTCCGGATCCGCGCCGTGCTTTTTCAACGCCTCCATCGCTTCCTCGTTTTGCATATTCTCCGCCCAACGATACGCCGTATCCCCGGCGTTATTCGACGCGTTCACTTTCGCCCCGAGCGAAACCAACAAATCGATCCCTTCCACCCAGTTATCGTACGCCGCGTTAAACAACGGCGTGTTCCCAGCCGCTTCGACCTCGTTCACGTCCATCTTTTCCTTCTCGATTAAATCTCTGATCAGATTCTCGTCTCGTCGAAACACCGCTCGGTGAATCTTCATCGGACCAACCACGCCTCTCCCGCGCATGGACCCGCCGCCGTCCTCTTTCACGCCGACGCACCCGTATTTTAAGGGGAACGGGCCGGAAACGCGTTTGTACCACGGTTCGATTTCCGTCATTTATCTTCTTACTCGCTTGTTTGTTCTTTGAAAATCTAACGCGTTTTGGATTCTTTTTTTTTCTTTTTTTTTCTTTTTTTTTAAGCGTTTTTGAGAAATTAGTGTTTAGGGTGTTCGTCGTCGTTGAAACCACCCTATTAAAATTCCAGTCAATCGTCAAGTCTTGCGCTATATCTTCATAAAGAAAAGAGAGAGAGAGAGAGTCAAGAAGAGAGACGGATCGAACGCGGAGAAGAGACAAAAAGAATGGGTCTCTTCGATGGTTTTTCCTCCTCCTCCTCTAAACCTTCGTCTTCTTTAAACGCCTCCTCCTCTAAAAACGACGCGTTTCCGATGAATTCTATTCTTTCCGATGATGTCGAAACTTCTCTCGTCGTGAACGCGAGCAACAACAACAAGCACAACAACAGAGGAGAAGAAGAAGAAACAATAACGATGATGGATAACAACAACAATCTCAGCGTCAACGAAATGCCGATGTCGCCGCAACCGTCGAAGGAAAAAGACCCGATAAAACTTTGGGGGGTGAAACTTTTGTTTTCCGAGAGGAGCATCTTTTGGCTCTTAGCCTCGGGGGCCTTGTTCGCCTACCTTGGATTTACGACGGTGCAAGAGTACGTGTTTCGAAATCACGCGAAAGAGGCTATTGGGTTTCGCTTCGGCGGCGTCGTGACGCTGGTGACGAGTTTTACGTACGCTTTGTTGGGGTTTTTGGAACGGTTGGCGAACGACGAGTTTAGAGAGAGCGGTAGCGGGAGTAGCGGTAGTAGTAGTAGTACTAGTGGGGGGGGTAATCATAGCAGAGGATTTAACGCGCTGATAGATGATGAAGAACAGCAAAAACACAACAACAAGAACGCTTTTAGAGGGAAGAATACGACGACGACGACGAGTTGTAAAAGGAGCTTTAATATTTTTAGAAGACGGGCGAAGCTTAAGGATTACGTGCTTTTAGCGACCATGACGAGCGGAGGGATGTATTTGACCAACTTTAGTTTATCGTATATTAATTACACGACGAGGATTGTCGCCAAATGTTCGAAAGTGATACCGACGATGGTCATGGGGGCGTTGATGCAAGGAAGGCGGTACGAGAAGAAAGATTATTTCGCGGCGATGACTTTGGTGTGCGGAGTGTGTTTGTTCGCGCTGGGAGACAGAGCGAGTTTGCCGCAGTTCCAACCCAAAGGGGTGGTGATGATAGTGTGCGCGTTATTTATTGAAGCCGCGGCGGGGAATTTCGAAGAGAAGAGGTTGTTCAACGTCAGTTTGCCGGCGTCGCACGCGGAAGTCGTCATGCACGCGAATATTTTCGGACTTTTAATGACTACGTTTGGAATGACTTTAAACGGCGAGATTTGGCCGATAGTCGCCTACATGAACTCCCACCGAGAGTGCGTGTTCCGAGCGATGATCGCGGCCTCTTTCGGATACATGAGCGTCTCCTTCATCTTGCTTTCCATTCGACAGTACGGCGCGACGAATACAGAGATTATTAAAGCTTTGAGAAAAATGCTCTCCATCGCGCTGTCGTTACTCTTGTATCCGAAACCGATGGGTTGGAGATACGTCACCGGTACGTGCGTGACCGCGTTCGGTATCCTGACCTTATACGCGATCAAGAAGCGAAGGTACGTGAAAGCAGCTGGTAACGCCGAGGCTTTTAAATAAAGAGTAGCATAGAATACGAGAGTTGTTCCAATACCGGTGATGATGTATTCATTTCTATTTCGCACACAAAAAGCAGCAATGTTTACTCCATTTTCCCTCCGCTCTTCGTCATAAAAACACTCACCTCCTCCGCGCACTCAAAGTCCCTATAACTCTTTCAAACACCAACCGAATACACAAATGGAGCTAATCAGCACGCAACGCATGAGCTACGAGTCGTGGCTGCACACGTGGAACCTCGAAGACGACGACGACTTTTCGAGCGGCGACGACGACGACGGCGAGTCTCGCGACACCAACACTAAAGAAAGAAGCGCGACGCTGAAGGATTTGCGAACAGTCCAAAGGCGCGAGTGTTCGCACGAGGAGGAGATAAACGGACAGTGCTGCGCGATATGTTTATCGAGGTTTACAAAAAAGAGAGAGGAGACGGAGGACGACGATGGGAACAAACAACGCGCGGGAGTTCAAAGGTGTTTTCGCCTGGCGGAGTTGCCGTGCAAACACGTCTACCACGAAGAGTGCATCGAGAGTTGGCTCGCTCGAAGCCGACGGTGTCCGACGTGTCGGAAGAGTTTACGAGAGAAGAAGAAGAAAACAGGAACGCAAGCGAAGAATGGAAGCGAAGAGAGGTTGTTATCGCGACCAAACGACGACGACGAGGAGGAGGAGGAGGAGGAGGACGACGACGCGCGCGCTCATCAGAGTCGACGGGAGTTGGAGCGCGAGTCCGTCCGTCGGCTGCGAGAGATGGAAACGCGGGCGCGCGAGCGAAGAGCGAGGGAGATAGAGGAGGAGAGGCGCGCGAGGAGAAGGAATAGGATGGAGACGGTTTTAGAACACGAAGGAATGAACGAGGAGATCTTTGAGAGCGTCATGACGCACGCCATGGGGTTGTTAGAAGCAGCCGCGGTGGCGGGAGAGGAAGACGAGGAAGACGAGGACGTTGAAGAAGAAGAAGAAGAAGAAGAAGAGCAGAGGCTGCCAAGGGCCAGGGTAGCGAATCAAACAGGCGCTGGGTCGTTACTCGTCGGTACTCGCGGGAACAACTACGGGGCGAACGGTTCGAACACGTCGTAGTTTTATATAATAATAGTAGAAGTAGAAGTAGAGATGCTGTAAAGTTTATACAGTACATGACGCGCTAATTTATAATACACACACACTTTTAAACGAAAACTCTATAACTAAATGCAAGTTGCTTGTACGCGCTCTCGGTTCCTAAACCTCGACGGGCCCGTTCCCTGGTCCTGATAAAGGATTCTCTTCGTCTTCGTCGGTAAAAGGTGAATTCGCATCGCGATAGTACCGGTTCGGAATGCCTAACCAAAATTTCCACATCTCAACACCTCTATCCCATTTGAAAGTTTGATCCGTATCGCAAGGCACGTTTGTTTTCGTGAGTTTGATTTCATCGCTGTCGTCTTCTTTTTCCATCGAGTACATGGCGTACATGCCTTCGTCTCGGGAACCGACGTTGGCGTCGTTGTCTCTCGGAAGCAAAACCGCTTCGCGAATGACAACGCGCGGGGTTTTTTGCTGTTGAGAAGAAGACGACAACGACGACGACAACATTTTCTTTTGTCTGTTCGCCGCGGTGTTACTCGATTTTGTCGTCAAGTACTGTGCCGTAGCTTGACGAAGTTGTATTCTCTCGTCTTCCGAAACCGAATCTTCTTCGATGATACGCTCGATCCAACCGTCCGCGTCTCGAAACAACGACGCGTTGGTCTTCTTAGAATCACAAAGTATCTTCACCATGCGCGATCTCGTTCGCGCGTCCGTTTTCGCCGCATTTTCCTCGCTCTCGCCTCTACAAAACGTTTCGTACACTCTCACCGCATCTTCGATTTTCGAATCCGCGGCGTAGGCGTCGATGATGACCAAATAACTCGCTGCGTCTGGCGAAACGCCCGTCGTACTTTCCAACTCGCGAATCAAATCAACGGTTTCATCAATCTCACCGCTCTTTGCCAGGGCGTTAAACGCCGCGTTGTATACTCTCACGTCTACGCGCACGCGCAAACGATCGATTTCTGCCAGGACCCATTTCGTCCCGCTCGCGTCTCTTCGCAAGGCGAAGAATTTCAACAACGTCGCGTACGTGTACTGATCTGGTTTCAATCCCGACTCCGCTAATCGCGAAAGCCATTCGTACGCATCGTTCGGTCGATCCGAAGCTACTGAGGCGTCTATTAACGTGTTGTACGTGATGAGATTTGGCGAACACTCTGCCTCTTCCATCTTCTTAAAGACCTCGTCGATGACTACTCTGGCGTAGTCGTCCACTCGTTTATTCTTCACGGAGGAATTGGACGAGAACAAGACGGAGACGCGTTTGAGAATGGCGTTAAACGTCGCCGTCGTCGGTTTCACGTTCACCGCTTGCATCACTTCTAACACTTTAAACATCTCGGTAATGATTTTCTTTTCTTCTTTTAAGCTCCCCGGCGTTTCGAATTCGCTGTAGTTGAGACCGTCAATGAACGCCGTAAACGTGTGCACGTTTGGTTTCACGTCAATTTTGTCTCTTCTGAGCATGCCGTCGAACAACACTTTCCTCGCCTCGTCGACCCGTCTCGCCAGACACAAACGTTGGATGTACGACGTGTACGCGCGCACGCCTGGTTTCGACCTCGCAGTGGCGTACTTCTTCCTCCCAGCGAGTTCAAGAAACTCTTCGGCTTTATCGAGTCGATTGCACTTGGCAAACGCGGTGACTAAAGCGCCAAACGTGGCTTCGTTTTCCGGGACGTTGAATCCCCGCATCATTTTCAGCGTCGATTCAATACCTTTGACGTTCTTTTCGTCTCCAAACGATTCAATCAACACGTTGAAACAAGACGCCGAGAGTAACTTTGGATTGGCTTTCGATAAAAACCGTTCCGCCTCGGACCGCTTCTTCGCGGAGACGAAAGCTCGGACGCCGGAGACGACCGCGTTGTTGTCAAACTCGGCCGGAAACGTTTTCTTCTCCTCCGTGAGGTGCGTTTCAAGACGTCGCCAAAAATCTAACGCCGTGTCCAACGTCGGCTCTACTCTCGGTCCGAGTGCGAGACACTTTGGATCGAGTAATTTCTTACTATTATTATTGCTACTGTTACTACCGCTACTCCTCGCCGCCGCTGCTTTCAGAGAACTATACGGCGCCTGCCGTTGCAACCTGCCATAGTACCCTTGCTCGTCTTCTTCTGAACAAAACTTGGCTAATATCTGAATCACGTCGCAATAACTTTCCAACGAACAAAATATCTTTTCTCCGCCTTTCCGCGCTTTGTACTTCTCTTCGGCTAACTTGAACACCGCCGCGACGTATCTCATGCGACTCGAACTTCTATTTCTATATCCCAGCGCTTTCGTTCGCGCCCTCTCCACGCGCACGAGCAACGCAATCGTCGCCGGGGAAACGATCGACACGGCGTTTTCGCCGTACTTCCCGCTCAAACACTCCCTCAACAAAGCGCAACAGTGCAACACGCAGTCTCGATCGATGGCCAACGCTTGCACGGCGCTGAATACGGTCACTCGTAAACCTGGTTTATCCGGATTCTTTTCCAGTTCAGAGAGAACAGATTGGCATATTTCCGCCGGAGTGGCCGTTTTCGAAAACTGCGACATCATCGAAGAAGGAGCAGAAGAAGAAGAGGAAGACGAAGCCGTCGACGACGTTGGTCTTCGTTGGTTCTTCCCGTACGACGCAGAAGAGTTTGGAGACCTCCAAGACGTAACGTTGTTGTTGTTCTTCGTGGAGGAGGCGTTTGCTGCGCTTTTGCTGCTACTCGCACTCCCACTCCTCCACCGTCGTCTCTCATCACAGTTCTCCTTTTCCGCGCTTTTGCTCGTTCTCACGCTTTCTCTTCTTTCGTCGTCGTTGGAAGAGGAGGACGACGGCGGATAAGAGGAAGACGACGAAGACGCACAAACCGACGAAGACTCTCGACGCCGCCCAAACCCGAAAAAGAAGAAAGGACTGTTCTCATCATCATCATCATCATCGTCACCGTTCCTCCTCTTCCTTCTCTCCGTCGTGAAAGTCGTTCTTCTGAAACGCTGTCGTTTCTCCCGTCGCGTTTGCCCGACACCAAAAATGCCTCTTCCCGACGACGACGATGTCGTCACGAGGCCCAATTTCGCACTCGTCATCAATGCCTTCGTTCTCTCTCCTAGTAGTAGTAGTAGTAGCAGTAGTATTCGTATTACCACCACTACGAGCACAGTTTATGTGTTACTGCACCACATCAGAGAGAGAGAGAGAAGCAAAGCAGTTCCCTCTTCTTTATCGTTTTAGTAAAGTCATCGTGATTTTTGCGTACGTTCCACAGACGAGAGCAGAGAGTCAAATGTCGTTTTGTGCGAACGAATTGTGAGCTTTTTTTTCTTGCTCCGGAGAAAAAAAAAAGTACGAACACCCTAAACAATGCAACACGCCAGACGCTGTCGTTTTGTGACGACGGTCCAAATTTTCTTTCTCTCTGCCGCTTCGAATCCTCACACGTATTCGTAGAAACACACTTAGAGAGAGAGAGAGAGAGAGAGCAGAAGAAACGCTTTAAAGCGAGCACATCGTAAAATATATATAATCGGAGGAACTAAAGGTACGAACTGTAACAGAGTGAGGTTTTGAGGAGAGGAAAGAGAGAGAGATGATCATTTCTCTCCTTTTCTCTCTCTCTCTCGGGAAGGAGTCGGGGGATTCAAACGATCACAATAATCAAATCTTTCTTTCTCCGGTCTCTCTCTTTTTATATAAACCGTCTCTCGTCTCCCTCTCGAAACGCTTCGAGACGCGAGAAAGCGAGATCTGCTTTTGTTGCGCGAGATACTCTCTCGGTTTTGGCAATCGCTGACGATTTTACCGCCTCTCTTTTACCATCATCATCATATTATCATCCCACAGAGATCATCAAAAATCGTTTAATAGGAAAAGATGGCGCCTTCCAACAACAAATATTTGGAAAAAATCAAAGGCGACGTCTCTTTACATCGAGAGAGAGGCGCACAAAAAGGCGGCGGTTTCGAAGGAATCCCGTGGTTAGAGGACGAAGAATGGGACGGTCGAGTGTTGTGCTGCTCGGAATCCGTGTGTAAGAAACTCACCGCGTTTGGGTTTTTAATGTTAGTCATGGGGTTGATTTTTGGCTTGTACGTGTACGAGCCGGAGAAGGAAAGCGCGGATTTTATCGCCTACACGGGGAGTGGATTTTATACCCCGATCGCGTCGGTTACCTCGCGAATGGCTGTTGAAGGGTACAACACGGATTCGTTTAAAGCGGGACAGAGAAATGCGTTTACGTTGTCCATGGCGGAGTATTTGAACGTGCCGAGCAACGCGACGAAGGTGATTTTGGTGGAGGACAAATTGTGGAAGAAGAGAAGAAGTTTGAAAGCGTACTACGGGTTTGTGGACGTTGGGTACGTGGCGTACGCGAGAGATATGGAGCACGCGGATGAGTTGAAGACGAAGATTGAAGCGTTGGTGTATTCGGTAGAAGGAGATGCGAACTTGGCGTTTGTGCAGTTGTTGAAGAAGAACGGGGTGAACGCGGTCACCGTCCAAGGCGTGTACACGGAGTCGTTGATCAAAGCGCCACCGCCGCCGAGCCCGCCGCCGCCGGGACCGGGGACGGTTCCGGGCCCGCCGCCAACGCCGAACGACGAAGGGTCGCCGGCGTAATTTGATTGAGTAAACAACGAAAATGTGTTTAAATCGAGATGATTTGAATGCGCTTTTTTGCTCATATTGATGGGATTGTACAACAACAACAACAACAACAACAACAACAACACATGATAAGAACTGAATAAACGAGTGTTAAATATGATGAGAGCTTTAATATACGTATACATATATACATGCATATATAATGTTTTAATGAATTTTTAAAAACCGCATACTTAAATTAAAACACGATAATAGTCAAATGATGGTGATGATGAAAAAAGTGGATTTGTTTTATTTCAAGGGTCTGTGTTTTTGTCTGTTTCTTCTGTGTTCTGTCTTCGAAAACGAGAACTAGCAGCACGCCCCACCGGCTGGAGCACCACCACTCGACGCCGCCACTGGACTTGGTCCGCAATCGAACAACCCGTAATGCTTCGATCGATCGCCAACCACGTCGAAGTGTTTCCCCAACCACGTCTCGCCTAACATAGATCCGGTGTTCCCGCACACCAACATCGGTTTCCCGGTTTCCAATCTGTGGTGGTCGTCCAACGAATACGCGTTCGGGTTTCCTTCGATTGTTCCTTTGTACACCGCGTACTGGCCGTAATCCTCGCACAACGTTTCCAACCTCCCGGCGGGTAACTTGAACAACCTGTATGTGATTGAATAAAACGTAGCCTCGCCCAATAACTCTTGCAACTTTTCATCCTTCACTTCAATCACGTGTCCTTCCAACACTCTCGGATCGGTAAACCCAACCGACACGCACAACCGTTTAAAGTCTTCCACGTACATCGCCCCGCCTAAACACTCGCCCAACAAAACCGGATCCTTCCTCAACTCTTGATCCAAGCGTCGATCGCAATACACGTCCGAAAAATAAAACTCGCCTCCGTCCGCCAACGCGTCGTACACGCCTTGCAAAACAGCCTTCTTATCCGGACTTAAATTCACCACGCAGTTGGAAATGGCTAAATCGATCGTTCCGTTCTCAACGCCAGCCTGTTTCACGTTCTCGATTTCTCCTTTCACAAACTTCATGTTGTTTTCTTTATACCCGAGCGTTTGCTTGCAATACTCGTCCACGTACTTCCTCGCCACGTCTAACTGATTATCAGTCATATCCACGCCCGTCACGAACCCTTTCTCCCCGACCAAACTCGCCGCCACGTAACAATCTCTCCCCGAACCGGAGCCTAAATCTAAAACCCGTAACCCTTCGATCCCTTGCGGCGTCGGCGATCCGCACCCGTAATATTTCGCCTTGATTTCATCCGGCACCAGACGTAAACATTTTTTAAGATACGTCGGCAATCCACCGGGCGTGCAACACGCGCTCGTTTTCAAATCCGCAGACGTCGTCAGCGTTTCCCCGTAGTACTGTTCCACGGATTTTTTGATCAGATCGTCGCCGCCTTCGATGGTCGCCCCGAGGAGCGTGTCCATCATCGCGTTCGAAGAGGAAGAGGAAGATGCTTTCGTCACAATTCGATTACTCGTCGAAACTTTTTTCTTTTGCTGCTGAACTTTAGAAAAGAAGAAGAGAGGGGACGAGGTCGAAGCGAACGACGCGGAGGACATTAATTTTATAACAACGCGAAAGAGAGTTTCAGAGAGACTTCGGCGGTGGTGGTGGAAAGATGTACTACCGCTTTGCAATGAGGAGGGGATGTGACGTCGTTTTTTTTTGGAGTTTCGTCTCACGAGAGAGTCTCTTTCTACAACTACTATTCTACTACACTTATTACATCTTTTTTTTCACGTTCGGTTGATTCTGAGCGCCTTTATGAACGACTCGATTCTTACCATCGAAGGTTTCCCACGTATCTATGTTCTTGCTCGCTTCGTTTATGCACGCGATCAACAACTTGACCAACTCGTTGTCGGACTTTTCCGGCGGCGCGAGCAAATCTCTCGGCGGTATGCCGTTTTGGTAGGTTCGCTTATCGAACCTCCACTGGCCGAATTTACCCGGGGTGAACGTGCCGTTTAAGGCGTAGTCCATGCCGTAGGTGAAGTGGATGGAGAGGAAGTCACCGATGGACTTGTCCCAGGGCGGTTGCGCGGTGAGCTGCGGGCGCAAGTCGTGTTGTAATCCGACGCGGTAGGCGGCGATGGTGTAACCGTACATTTCGAGAACCCATCCCCAATCTCGATTGGCTTCTTTGTCTTTTTTGATCGCTAAGGTGGTTTCTACCCAAACTGGGGCGAGTCGTTTCAAATCATCTTTGCGAATGAAGACTGGGGAGGAACCGATCGGATCGACTTTTTCGATATCTTGAGCGCTCATTTTATCGTTTCCGACGAAGCGTTTGACTAAAGTTGGCCATCGAGACGGTTCGATGTAAAAGAACGGGAACGCGGCCGGTCGTTCGCCAATCATCAGGTTAGGAATCGGTTTGATGTACACGTGATCGGGTTCAGCCATTAACACGTACGTTTCTTCAATTTTGTCGCACTTTTCAAAGTACTGCATAAACGCGTTTGGTCTGCTCAAGACGACAAATCCCATCTCGTTGTCTAATCGATCGACCACGCAGGTTGGAATTTCCGACATCAACGAATCCGGTTTGTCGTGCAAAACTCGAGTAAAACCACCCATTTGACACGGCTCTTCCTTCGTTTCCTGCTCCACGCATATCTTTTTCTGTTTCTTCCAGTGAAAATACATTACGCGCACTTGCCACGCCTGATAGACGTTCGCGTTCGTCGTGACCAACGTGTGAAACTTCCGATGACTCCCCGGGTCTCCTTTTGTCGGTAACTGCGGTGCCAAACTCCCACTCGTCCACGGATTCGCCGAATCTTTCGCGCCAATCGCCATCTCCGGCCTCGCTTGGTGCTTCAACCAACACGCTCGATACTTTTGCCCTAAACACCCGTTCGCGTCCCCGCACCACACCCACACGTTGCACGCCCGGTCGCCGACGGCTTTCCCGTCCGGGTTCATGGAGAGACAATCCTCGTGACACTCTCTCGCGCTCGATTTAAAGTTGTTCTCGCCCCATTTCGACACGGACCCGGAATATTCCGCGTGAACTATTGGATTAAAATCGCCCCATTTGCCTACTACTTCTAAAGGTTGTTGTTTTGCGTTTTTTCGTTGTTGCAACGAACCACCACCACTCTCGACACCATCATCACCATCATCATCATTTTTAGAAGAAGATGAAGACGAATATCCTCCCGCGCTGCTTTTTGCAACGGAGTAAGAGGAGGACGCCTTCGTCGACTCGCTCCTTTCCAAACTCGAAGAAGAAGAAGACCCCGCCGAGTGCAACAACAACTCTCGGTGTTCTCGATGAGATCTTTTCGATTGACTCGCGAAAAACGCATCGAGCGCGTTGAAGGTGAACAAAAACGCGGCGAAGAACGCGAGCAAACGCGCGAGACGCAAGGTTTTGCGTTCGCTCGTCGTCGTCCGCATGATGATGATGAAGAGGAGGAGGAGATAGAGGAGGAGGGAAACGAGTTTTGTGTGTTTACCGCGCGAGTAAATTTGTGCGAAATTTCGCTCATTCTTCTTTTAGAAAAGGACGAGATTTCTCTCTCGTTATCGTCGTCGATCGACGCTACCGCCGCTGCTAAGGCTACTACTGCTACCAGTGCTAATGCTAGTGTTAGTACTGCGCTTGGAGGAGGAGGAGAAGGAGGAGGAGGAGGACACGTCGTCGTCTTCAGAGGAACTCGTATCCGAACGCTCTTCGTTATCGGCTTCGGTATCGCGCTCGTCGATTGGTTTTCGTTCCGAATCGGAGAGCGAGGAAGAGCGGTCGTCGTCGCAATCATCATCTTCTTCTTCTTCTTCTTTCTCTGCGTTGTCGTCGTCGTCCTTCTCGCTTTGTTGATCGTCGTCGTTGCTCTCTCTTTCCGCTCCACCACCTTCGTCCTTTCGTCCTTTCTCTTGTTGGAACCTCCGTTTGCGTTCGTCGATGTCGGAAGATCCTCCTCTCGAGCTGACCGAGGCTTCGCTTCCGCCGTCCTCGTCCGAGCTTTGCTGTTGGCGAAGAATGTCTGGGACGTAGTTTTCGTCGAAAACGACCGGAGATTCGAAACCTCCCAACTCCTCGTCGTCTTGGTAGTTGTCGTTTCCGTCCTCGTTATCTCCTTCTTTCCCTTCGTCGACGTTTCCTCTTTTCTCTTTAAACGTCTTCGTGCCGATGGAATTGCTCCCAAACACGTTCACCAACGCGTTTTTCATCTTCATCCCGATACCCTCCTCCTCTCGACTCTTTCCCTCCTCCAACAACGCTTGCTCGCTCAACTCTAAGTTTTGCTTATATGCAATCTTCTCCTTTACTTTTTCTAAATCCTCGGTAAACTCCGCCAACCGTTTCTCCGTCTCTTTCTTTGCGATTTCCGGGTCTTGCTCTTGCAACAACAATCCTCTTTTCCGCATGTGCTCGGCGAACCGATCCGCGCTATCGTCTTCGTCCGCGTACTGTCTGAAATCAAACCAACTCGGCGGTATTGGTTCGCAGAAAATCTCGAAACAGTTTTTGCAGCAATTCCCCCTCGTGTACGGATTCTCCGCGTCGCTCCTTTCGCGGAAGTTTTCGTACGTCGTTTGGTTTTGCCAAATCAACACGACGTGGAACGCCGAAAGCGCAAAGACAAACATAAACCCAAACAGAGCGATTATGCCACAAAACAGAGCCGCTCCAGACGCTCTCAACGCACCAGTTACCGCTTGAGTGTTCACCGACTTCCCCGTCGCTGGATCCACCTCGTCGTTTCTCTCGTCAATCTCCACCAAAATGCTCAACACGCAACTACCCACGACGAAACCGCACCATAACGTCGTCCCAAACACGAACAATAAAAAATGTCTATAATTCCTCCTTCCGATGGTCGTCCCGACCCACGGACAGTGATGGTCAAACTTCTCCACGCAATCGTTATTTATCGAACAGTGATGCGCTCTCGGCGGTTGGAAAAAATTCGTCGTGTCGTTCCATTTCACCGTCACGAGTTTCTTCGTCGGTTCGTGCGGCACGTCTCGGACTCGTTCTCTCGGCGGATCGTTCCGGTCTCTCGGTGGCGGTCTCGGTAGTCTCGGAAGTATCCCAGGATCCATCGTCCCGGTTCTCACTAAGCACGCTATAACGTATATCGGCCAAACCGTCGAAACCGCTTGCCACGCCCACGAATATTCTCTCGACAAATCCGGCGCGACTGCGCTCGTAAACACCACGGACGGGACTAAAACTAAAACTATCGTGTTTAAAAACGCTTTGTAATTCGGACCGACGATTATTCGTCCGTCCCAGAAGAACTTGTCGTTTCCCGGCCATATTTGGTACACTTTTTGCCTCTCTCTTTCTCTTCTTTCTGAATCGTCATCATCTCCGCTCTCCGTCTGCTCATGAGCTCGCTCTTCGTCGTTTGAATCGTCTGAATACTCGTGAGTGTTAGTATTACTCTTCCCGTCTTTCTTCTTGGCGCGTCTTTTCCCTCCTCTTCTTCTCTTTCTCTTCTCGTTTTCTCCTTCTCCTTCCCCGGGTGGAACGAACCAATCCGACATTTGAGATGATTTGATGCGCGTTAAAAGTACTCGAGATGAACGCTCCTCACCAAAAAAAGCGACGATAAAAACGCCCAACGATATCAACTAACCTCTGCGTCTCTCTTTTTTTCTCTCTCTCTCTCGGGCTTTGTTTATGAGTATCACTGCGCTCCTTTTTGTGAGGGGGAAAACGCCTCTTTTTTCCCCTAAAATACCTCAGAATGTTCCCGTGCGTCATTCCGCGCGGATTAGGACTTCGTTTCTCGGCGGCATCGTCGCACCAAAAGTCGTCGTCGCGAAAGCATCCTCGTCCGCGTCGTCGTCCTCGTCCTCGTCGTTCGTTTGTTTTCGAGAAGAAAGGAAAAGAAACCAATCGTTTTGTTCTCGCTGTTGGTGCGACGACAAAATTCGAAAGATACAGGAGCAGTTGGAGAGAAACGCGGAGGCAAAGCCGCGCTTTGTCGGCGATGAAAAACGAGGACGAAAATGGTCTCGAAGCAGCAACGTTCGAGGAGGAGGAGGAGGAGGATTTTGATGATTTCCAAACGAAAACACTCGAAGCGTTTCATTTATTCGCGGTGCCAAATTTGGAAAGCGAGAGCAGAACGAACTACAAAGGGAAAGCGGGGAAGAAAATCGGGATCGTAGGCGGCGACCGGAAGTACGCAGGCGCGCCGTATTTTGCAGCCATGGCGGCGTGCAGAGCAGGCGCGGATTTAGTGCACGTGTTTTGTCACGAAGAAGCAGCAGGGGCGATTAAGAGTTACTCTCCGGATGTCATCGTGCACGCGTGTTTGAAAGACGAAAGAGACGCGCGCGAGTCGGGAGTAAGTCTCGAGGACCTTCAAGATCAGTTTTTGAAAGAGAATAGGGAGATGATATCGAGGATGGATGCGATTGTTATCGGTCCTGGGTTAGGGAGGGATAGTTACACGTGGTCGTTCGCGCGTTTATGTTTCAGCATAGCGAGAACCGTAAACGCGCCCGTTGTATTCGACGCGGATGCGTTGTTCATGATACACGCTTCCGAAACGCTTAAACCGCTTGTGAGATTTACGATGGAAAAAGCCCCTCCTGTCGGCGTCAACGGTTACGTCGTTTTCACACCGAACGTTCGCGAATATACGTATGGTTTCGATCCTAACGATACTACTGGGAAAACTGTGGACAACGTGGACGCTTTCTTGGAATCGAGCGACGGCCACGTAGGAAGTTGTCACACGTTCTACCCTAGCATCTTAGCAAAAGGCGCGGACGATATATACGTGCATTTAGTGAAAGGATTGAAAGAAGGTCCAACGAAATTCGAGAACGTTCCGGGATCCAAGAAGCGATGCGGCGGTCAAGGCGACATACTCTCCGGAGTCCTCGCTGTCTTTCTAGCTTGGTCGAACGACCGATACAGGCGAGACCTCGAACGCGACCCGGAGACGATGACTAACGATCTAAAAGTCGAACAATACTTCCGTAAATCTTCAAAACTCGCCTGCTTCTCTGCCTCGAAACTCACTCGCGAAGCCGCGCGAAGAGCCTACGAAAAACAGAAGCGAAGTTTACAAAGTTCGGATATTTTACTCGAACTGCCAAACGCGCTCGAGGATTTGTTTCCGTCCGTCCTTTGCGACCCCGCTAAGGAGGAGGAGGGAGACGATGACGATAAAGGCCAGAGAGAGATTGCAGAGTAGTAATAGTAATAGTCAAAAAATAGTTTTAGTTCATGTCGTTTTTTCTCGCGTCCTCGAGTCGCGCGTCGTTGTTTGAGAAGCCCTCTTTCCTGTTTCCCTCAGTTTGCTCTCTTCTGTTCTTTTCGATCGGATTAAAAATCTCATCAAACGTCACACAAAACCACGCGCAAAAACCCGAATAAAATGCCGCCAAAGAAGAAAGAAGTGGAGGAAGAACCTCTCGGCCCGTGGTCGTTGGGTCGTTTTTCGAGCAACTTGAAAGTCGGCATCGTCGGCATGCCGAACGTCGGGAAATCGACCTTGTATAACGCGTTGACGAACTGCGCGATTCCGGCGGAAAATTTCCCGTTTTGCACCATCGACCCGAACAACACGCGCGTGAACGTCCCGGACGAACGCTTCGATTGGTTGGTGAACACGCACAAACCTAAATCTGTGGTGCAGCCGTATTTAGAGGTGGTAGATATCGCGGGTTTAGTGAAAGGCGCGGCGGATGGTGCCGGTCTCGGGAACGCATTTTTGAGTCACATTAAAGCGACGGATGGGGTGATTCACTGTTTGCGAGCGTTTGACGACGCGGATGTGATTCACGTGGAAGATCGCGTTGATCCGGTGGAGGATATCGAAATTATTACGAACGAGTTACGAGTGAAAGATTTAGAGTTTATGAATAACGCGAAAGCAAAGTTGGATAAAGATAGACCGACGGCGCCCGCGGCGAAGAAGGAGAAGGAGAACGAGATGAGCACGATTGACAAAGTGATCGAATGTTTGGAGAGTGGGAAGGACGTGAGGAATAACATGGAGAACTGGACGACCAACGACGTGATGTATTTGAACAAGTACGGGTTGTTGACGTCGAAACCGGCGATGTATTTGGTGAATTTGAGCAGAAATGATTTCCAAAGGAAGAAGAATAAATGGTTGGTGAAAATCCACGAGTGGATCCAAGCGCACGGCGGCGGGTCGTTGATTCCGTTTTGCGGCGAAGTCGAGGCGGAATTGCAAGCCGTGGAAGGCGAAGAGGAGAAGGAGAAGTGGTTGAAAGAGAACGAGTTGACGACGTCGTTGCCGAAGATTATTAAGACGGCGTTTTCGATGGTGCATTTGATTTATTTCTTCACGGCTGGACCGGACGAGGTGAAAGCGTGGTGCATTCGTAAAGGATACAAAGCGCCGCAAGCGGCTGGGGCTATTCACACCGATTTCGAGAGAGGGTTTATTTGCGCCGAAGTTATGAGTTTTGACGATTTGAAGAGCATGGGGACAGAGCAAGAGGTGAAAGCGAAAGGGAGGTATAGACAGGAAGGGAAAGGGTACACGGTGGAAGACGGGGACGTGATTTTCTTCAAGTTCAACGTGAGCGGAGCGAAAGGTAAGAAGTAATGAAAGGCACAAAATAAAAAACACACATAGAGAGAGAGAGAGAGAGAGAGAGAGAGAGAATGAGTCAAAAATCAAACGCGAGAATTATATGGTTGTTTCTCGATCCATTCGCAAATCTTTCTTCGTTTGTAAGCGTCTTCGCACCCGTACGCGGCGCGCATACAATCGACTTTATTCCACGGACAGTTCTTCACCTCTCTCAAATACCTCAACGCTTTGATGTTTCCCAACAAAGATGCCCATAAACACGCGGATTCGTCAAATTTTGCCTCACACTGTTCGACTAAATACTTCACCACTTTATCGGTGTGATTATACGCCGCGTTTCGAACGCACTCTGGGTCGCGTTTCAAAATCTTCTCTTTCACGATCGGTCTCTCTCGAACGAGATGACGAATAATCGCAATCGTTGCGTTTGGATTTTTAAGTGAATTAGCCCCGTTTCCTCGAATTAAAGCGTGAATGTTCTGTCTGTTATTCACGTCCAAGCCTCGATCGAGAGCCAGTTTGCACATCTGGACCGTTCGAATGTTAGATATCTCCTCCGGTAACGTAGGCAGTCTCGATTTGGCTTTAATCGACGCTTCAAAGCACTCGCGAGAACACGCCGCGAAATTGGAGATGTTTTTATCCAAATGCGGTGATATGTGGAACGAGAATATCTCCGGGTGCGTTTGCAAAAGTTTCTCGAGAGGAGCCTTTAAAAGATGTATGTTTTTGGTTTTGGAAGAAGAGCTTCGTTTTTGTTGTTGTTCTGGTGTTTCTTCTTCGTCTTCTTCTTCTTCTTCTTTAACTTCTTCTTCTCGCCTTCTTCCAAAGAACAGAAGAAAACGAACAGACGTTACCGCGCTTTCAAAAACCAATCTCCACATCCTCCACAGACCGTTCACGCACGCGTCGAAAACAAAGCGTAAAAACGGTTTGAAATTTTCAACGCATATAGCGAACACTCCGAGACAAAGCCAAGAAAAAATGGCGATCGAGGCAAACGCGACGAACGCGATTTGGAGGAAGATAGTTTGAACCCGGTGGA
>ENA-UOXV01003890-UOXV01003890.1-marine-metagenome-genome-assembly--contig:-NODE-3890-length-17672-cov-7.680025_pt1 | contig 17672 bp, 14 predicted proteins | sample MGYA00238165_ERZ766961 | MGnify/ENA primary metagenome ERZ766961 (study PRJEB28924, sample SAMN03173240) | marine metagenome | biome: Marine; feature: Water; material: Subsurface seawater | place: North... | reverse complement strand
TGACTATATTTTTACCTTTTGAATCTAAAACTTCCTCTATCAGTAAGTAATTTTTATCATCAATAGCAACAACTATCCATTTGAGATCATTACGAACGATTAATCCTCTCATATATTTGTGCGAAATGGTTTCACCTCCATGTAGCTGCACTTTTTTTATTCTTACAGTTTGCTTGTTAGTGTTAATTTTTGTTAAACATCCTTTGTATGGATCATCAAATGCGTCAATAAATCTCTCCAATTCAATGCCTGACATACTCCAATCAATCCAAGAATCTGTATTAGAGTCTAGTCTTGGATAATAGGAAGAAAGATAATCAGATTGTTTTTGATAATAAAATTTTTTTTTATTTTTAATCATTCCAATAAAATCTAAATATAATTCTAACAATCCACTATCCAAATTTTTCTTAAAATCAACCGGCAACCGGCAGCCTTTTGGAAATAATTTTTTTTTATAATAAATAATTTGCCCATTATCAATTTTGGGTGTCACACTATGAATCAGTAAATTATTTATTCTATCATTCTTCATAATTCTCCATGAAAAAGATCCTCCACCAGCATCTTGGGGTAATCTTGCACCATGAAAATTTACTAAATTACCTTTACAAAATTTTATAAAGTTTTTTTTAAAAATCCACCTTGACCCTAGAGAAAAGAAAAGAGTATTTTCAGGTTGATAATTTTTAGATATATAATTTTCAAAATTTTTATCTATTTTATTTATAATCTTATGTTTAATATCTTTATTTATATTCTTAGATTGGTCTTTTGATGTAAATATTTCTGTATTTAAATTATATTTATTATTAATTTCAATAAATTTTTTAAAAATTTTTGATGTACCAAAAAATAAAACATTCTTGATATTTGTTATTTGAAAAGAATTTTTATTCATTATTTATTTAATTTTGTAAATTATAAATGTAAAAAACATAGTGCTCTATGAATATCTGGCTCCATCTTGTCTGGTTTTCTAAAAAAGTTAATATGTGCACCTATTTCAGCATTATTCCAATGGGACTTTTTATTCAAAATTCTTCTTAATAATCGATTATCCATTTTGCAAACTAAAATATTATTTTTTTTCTTTCCCTTAATAACTAAAAATTTTTTATTAGAATTATTTAACTGAATATAAACATTTGTTTTAAAATCTACATTAAATCTTTTTACTCTCTCTTTGACCATGGCTGAGGCTATTAATAAATCTTTTTTTAAATTTATCAAATTTGGCTGTTTATCTAGTTCATATGGGTATTTGATTTTAAGTATTTTATTTTCATATTTTTTTTTATGCAAATAATCTATAGGAATATATTTTTTTAATATTTTTCTATTTTTAATATCGTAAGAATTATTTTCATTAAGGCAGATTATATTGATTTTTAATTGATCTTTATATTTATTCTTAAGATAATCAGAGCATTTTTCTATGGTTGTTGTGCCGAGATAGCTATTTTTAATTCCTTCTTTTCCACCTAATATGTAGCTACCTGCAAACGGCAATACTGTTTTTGGTTTTAAAATATTTATTATTTTAACCAGATGATTAAAATTTCTATTTAATATTTTTTTTGATTTACTTTTCTTTTGTTCAATTGTTAGATTATCAAAACAAGATGGATATGGTCCAGCAGCATTATAATTGAGCATTGCTAGGTCAATTTTTGAAAATTTTTTTTTTAAAATTTTACTAAATTTTAATGTAGGAGTATTATCATTAAAGTTTATTGCCCTGAATTCTCCGGACTCAAAAACTAAGGCACTATCGATCAAATTCCCAATAAAGTTTTCCTCATATATGTGGCCCGAAAAAGCTTTGTACATTGTTAATTTAAATTCTTTAAATCTTAAAGATTTCATATCTTTTATTAAAATTAAATTTTTATAACCTTTTTGAATAAGTTTTTTTTTTAAAAAATTCGGCTCTTGATCCAATAAAATAATTGGAATGTTTGGGTTATATTTAAAAAATCTCTCATCATAATGATCTGGATGGATATGGCTCAAATAAATTCCATCTATATTCTTTAATTCTTTAAACTTTGTTCGCAAGGGAGGGTAATGAAACCAACTACCATCAAAAACTCCATCATCAATCCATGGATCACACAATATTCTTGTTCCTTTACTACCTGTAAAAATACCACAAGCATTTGCTATAAATTCAAATTTCATTTAAATCTTATTACCATTAAAGTATATTGTTATCTAGGGACAATAATGACTATATAATTAATGATAATAGATAGTAAATGAAAAACCAAAAAATATTAATAAGGAAAGCTCTCAAATCTGATGCAAAATTTATACTAAACACATATAATCATGGTGTTAGAAATTTAAAATTTATAAACAAAAATCTGATAAACTTTAAGTCTCATATTTTTTGGTTTAATAAAAATTTAAACAAAGAAAACGTTTTAATATATATTGCTATTAAAAGTCCTGGATTGAAAAGAGTTGCCTACATTCGATTTGAAAAAATTAAATCAGAAACTTGGGAGATATCTATAGCCACTAATCCTCTTTTTTTTGGAAAAGGATTTGGAACAATTCTTCTTAAAAAAACTTTAAATAAATTTAAAGGTAAGAATAAATTTATTGCAATAGTCAGAAATGACAACAAAGCCTCCATTAAAATTTTTTTAAAAAATAAATTCATAAAAAAAAAGAATAAAAGATACTTAGTTAATAAGAAAATTTCTTTAACAAGTTTTGGTTATTTTGAACTAAATAAAAGTATAATCTCTTAAAATTACCTCAGCGAAGTTATTATTTTACCATATGATAGTTTATACAAATTATTTACTAGAAGTAATAAGTAAGTAGCATTTTAGATATAATTTTTGTTATCAATTATTGATAATTGAATAGTATTATTTTTTTAATAAAATAAATATTATCCTATCTTCCACCAGTAATAAAAATTGTCTCACCAGATATATATGAAGCTTTATCACTGACTAAAAATTCAACTAAATTAGAAATATCTTTAGTTGTGCCTATCCTGTTCAAAGGTGTTTCTTTTATAATTTTACCTATTCTTTTTTTAGATGAATGTTTTCTTTGAAAGTCAGTATCAATAATACTCGGAGCAATCCCAACAACTCTTAGTTTTTTATTTAAGCTTGAAAGACCTTTTGTAAAACTGTTTAAACCAGCTTTTGCAACACCATAATGTACAGAGTTTGGTGCCCCCCCTGATCGGCTAGCAATTGATGATATATTAATTATTACAGGTTTTTTTGATTTTAATATCAACGGTAATAATTTTTTTGTAAGAATAATTGGAGATAAAAGATTTAAATTGATACATTTAACCCATAATTTATCATCTGAATCAATAAAGTTAATTCTCTTCAGTACATCCCCAGCATTATTAACTAATAAATCAATTTTTTTTGTTTTTCTTTTTATATAAATTAAAAATTTGTTAATTTCTAATGGGTTTTCAAAGTTTATTTTAAAACCAAATAAAGAGTTTTTAAACATATTAAATTCTAACGATTTTAATGGTTTTGATTTATATAAATAAAAAACTACAAAATTATTTTCTAAAAAATTTTTTACTATTTCTTTTCCTATGCCTCTAGTACCACCTGTAATAACTATAGTTTTTTTATTCATTTGCATTAATTTCACTTAAAAATTTTATTGATATTAATGCCAGATAAATTGAGGAATGTCTAAAATTACCTATTCTTTTAGTTGGAAAGTCTATTTTTTCTTCATAATTAGAATTTATACCTCTTAAAAGACATAGCAAAAAATTTAAATTAAACCTCATCTTTAAAAATTCTTTTTTATTTCTAAAGAAAACTTTTCTATTAAAAGTTTTTTGATAATTTATAAAAACTCTTTTTTTCCAATTATAATTAATTTCAAAACTATTTATTTTTTTTGATGATAGATCAAAAAAATTACTTTTAATAAGATAATTTTTATATTCAATTGTATCATGATCAAAGGTGTAAAAAAATCTCGCAAAAGCAAACATGGGGTCAAGGCACTGCCATCTAGAGTCAGGATCTATAATAAAAAATTCAGAATTTTTTTTTAAATTTTTTAAAATTATATTTTCACCATGAAAATTAAAATGACCTAAAAAACTAAAATAATTTTTATAATTATCTACAATGTTCATTTTTTTACTTTCCAGAGTCTTGGTTAAAAGATAGCCAAGACTTTTATATCTAGATTTATTTATTAAAATCTCTTTATTTTCATTTAAAAAACTTAAATGTTCTTTTTTTTTCATTGTTTCAAATTCATTCATTATTAATTTAACAAATAGAGATGATGGCAGTTCTCTGCTATTTGAATTTAGATTTTCTCTAGAAATGTTGTAAATTTTGTTTTTTATTTTGTCAATTCTTTGAAATTCTAATTTATTTAATCTTTTATTCAAAGTATTTGAAAGAGTGTGACCTTTTATATATTCCTGAATGTAAAAAAATTTACCCAGTGAAGAAATCTTTTTTTCATTAATGGTAGTTTGTGGCATAACCTTATTATACTCAACTGATTTTAATCTTAATTGTTTTATTATTTGAAACTCTTGTTCTAAGTTGTCACCTGCTCTTTGAGATATTTTAAGTATATGTTTGTTATTCTTATTAAGTATTAAATATTTATCATTATTTTTAATGATTTTATCTTCACTTTTGATCATTAAAAAAAAGATTGATTCTTTTTAGAACTCAAGAAATACTTTAATGTTTCTATAACACTTCGACAGTAGCCCCTGGTATTGTGAACATAAGATTGAATAATTAGTTCTGAAATTTTATTTTTTGAGTCTTTATGCTTAAAAACATTATCTTTAAAAATCAAATACTTTGCGTCAGCTAAAATATTTGATGAATTTTCTGAATAACTAAATGCTCTACTCCCAAATGGTAATTCTGATAGCGAATAATTATATTTCTTTTTTAAAGATAGTGCTTCTAAGTTATTTTTAACTATTTCATAACTCAATAATTTCTTATTTGACATTTCATATTTAAAAAAAAATCTTGATATCATGTAACCTGGTGGTGATATTAGGGCTCTTAATGAAACTGTATTTTGACTTTCAGCTTTTGGAAAGAGACGCTTCATGGATTCTGTAACCTGAGAAAATGAAGGTCTTAAATTATCTCTAGGATCTTGTTCTCTTGGATTTAAGCTTCTAGTGCCCAGTCTTCCGGTGGGTGTATCTGGATGCACTATGTCAACCTCAGCATTTAGTAACTGAAAGTCTGAACAAAGTTTGTTAGCAATATCTAGTAAAGCCGCTAAAGATGACATCCAGCCGTTTGACTGACAGGAGCCAAAAACAAAAACTTTATCTTTAGAGGTTTTTTTTTTATTTTGAATAAATTTATCATCCATATTCAATAATGACGGATAAATTGCTGGTAACTGCGTATTTTCTGCCACGCCGAATACATAATGACTAAATTTTAGAAAGCTATTCATTAATCTAATATTTTTTATTTGAGATTTACTTGTGGCAACAATTGTTGCATCAAATTTTTTCGTAAATTTTAGTTTTGTTAGATCCTCACTTTTTGACCATAATACTTTAATTATTCTTTTATTGATTATTATTGAGCTATTTTTTTCATTAATTTTTACTGAGTTTATTAAAGTTGGATTCAATATAATTAATCTTGTTTTAAGAGAATTTAAAGATTCTTTAATTGTTGGGTTAATCAACCTGGTTATTACAGTATTGATTCTTAAATTATCTTTTTTTGGATTATTGAGATAGATTAGCATAGATCCAATTTCTGAACCAAATCCGATTAATAGAATGTTTTTCATATCTTTATAAATTTTGCTACTGGTAGAATTCGAAGTCTTTTTTTATTATTAGTTTTTTGTATCTTAATTTTTTTTGATTGAATAACACTTAACAGATCTTTTAATATATTTTTTCCACCAACTATACTGGCCCCAACAGAACCACTCAGTCTTGAACTTGCGTCTAAAATCTTTGGTTTATTTTTGTTATCTAGTGTTATGTCAAAATCACAAGCTTTGTGAATATTCAATATCTTTACAATATTTTCACAATATTTAGATATTTTTGAATTTTCTACTAATTCACATCCTTCATTAACTGGTGAAAAGGGATTTTCATATATTCTCCTTCTTATGGATATATTTACTAATTTTCCTCTATTAGCTACACAATCAACATCAAAAGTATCACCATCATAAAAAGGCATTAATAAAAAATTATCTAAAGATCCTAATTTTAATTTAATTTGATCTTTGATGATATTCCAATTTCCCTCAAGACAAATTCTATCTGTAAGCAATTCTTTACATTTGTTGATATTGCTATTTATAACAAATATTCCTCTCGATCCACTTCCATATCTCTGTTTCAAAATAACTTTTTTTTTGGGGTAACCAAATCTAAATATCTCTAGCTCTGCTTCTGCTAAGTTTGATATTTTTTTAAATTTACCTGTATCTAAATTATGCATATTCAAAAAATTCATCATCTCAAATTTATCTGTCATTAAACTTACTGTTTTAAAATCTCCAACAGAAGTAAGTATATTTTTTTTTTCAAATAAATTTTTGTAATAAGAAACTGCTAAACTTTCATTTTCAGAGTTTACCATTACAATTTTTACTTTATATTTTTTTACTATACTTAAAATTTTATTTATATACTTTTTTCTTATTAAATCTGCCCTTGGTACATGTTCAAAGTAATCAAAAAATGATTTTTCAACGTTAGGGTTGCTATCAACACCAATAACTTTAATATTTTTATCAATAGATTTTAATCCAGTGATTGTATCGTAAGTAAATTTCCCTCCGACTGATGTGAATAAAATATTCGTCATTTTAATTTAATCTTTCAAATGGTTTTTTTGCTATTGGGCTTTCTAACCTTTTAAAAATATCTTCATTTTCTGATTCACATTTATTTATTATTTGGAATAGTCGACTCAATATATCAATATAGTCATCAATTACTTTTTTATCATGATAGATGCTCAAATAAACAGTAGTTGATGCTAAAAATTTTTTTTTTAGCATTTCTTGAGTGATAAATGTTTTGTATGCATTGTAATTATTACTTTCTATTATAAATTTTGAGATAGCAGGCAATCCCTCAATTTTAATTTTAACATTATTTTCTTTAGCAATTTTTCTCCATTGGTCATTCAAATAATTGCCCATTTTTGTAATCTTTTCCCATGACTTTGTTTTTTCCATTATCTCCAAGGTTTTAATAGCTGCTGTTGGACCAATACGATCTGTCCAAAAGGTACTACTTATAAAAGTTTTTTTTGCATACTCCATTATTTCTTTTTTACCCAAAACAGCTGTAATAGGATAACCATTTCCAAGAGCCTTTCCTAGAATTAAAATATCCGGATTGATGTTAATTTTTTTCTGCAATCCACCAAAACTTTCTCTAAATCCTGATGTACATTCATCAAAAATCAATATAATTTTTTTTTTTGTAGCAATTTTTCTTACCTTTTTCAAAAATGAAATATCTGGTTTGCTACTTCTGCAAACTTCTAATTTAATAATTCCAATATTTTTTGTTATAATTAATTTTTCAAGAGTTTTATAGTCACCATATCTAAATGGAAATGCTGTATTTTTAAGATTCTTAGGGACTCCCAACGGATTCAAAGAAGATATCAAATGTTCGTCTAAATTACTTTTATTACTCAAATTTGAGGAAAGGTACCAATCATGCCAACCGTGATATCCACAAAATGCTACATTGTCTTTTGCAGATGCGGCTCTGGCAATTCTTATAGAAATTGAATTTGCCTCACCACCAGTTCTGGCAAATTTTACCATGTCTGCCCATGGGTGCATTGATACAAGTTTCTCAGCAAGATAAACCTCTTCATAGCAATTAAGAGTAGTCATTGTCCCTTTTTTTAAAACATCGTGAACTGATTTATCAACTTGAGAGTTAGCATAGCCAAGAATATTGGTACCCACACCCATTGTAGCCATGTCAGTATATCTTTTATTATTTAAATCCCAAATATTAATTTTCTTGCTTTTTGTAAAATATGTAGGCCACTTATTAGGCAAATAATAATTGGGGTTTTTTGAAATAAGCATGTTACCATCAGGTATTAAGACATTTGCTCTTCTCCATAATTTTTGATTATTATCTAAATCATTACCATCTGTAATTTTTATGTGACTATTTTTTTGAAAAATTAGAGGTTTTTTTAAAAATAATTTAACAACACTTTTCCAATTAAAATTAATTTTTGGATCAAAATATTTGTAAATGTTACGAATAACTTCTAAGTCAGACTCTTCATCCAATGTAATTCTTAACTTTGATAAATTTTCAAAAGGGCACTTTATATGTTTTGTTTTAAATTCTTTTAAATTATCTCTAAAATATCTTGTGACACCTTCTTTTTGTATTGATTTATGAGCATATTTATTTGCAGTGTTTATTGCTTGAAAAGTAAACACCTCAACATCTAATCCATCAGGATATGTGTGAGGAGATCCATTATAAACGTAATCAAGCTTATCTTTCTTTAAAATTTTAATGAATTCATCTATCATAGAGCTGTCCACCAAAGGACAATCACCAGTAATTCTTACAATTATATCAGATTTAAACTTTTTTGCTGCTAAGTAATATCTATTTAAAACATTTTTTTCTGAACCTAAAAAAATTTTAGAATTTATTTTATTAGATATAAAGTTTTTAAGTTTAATATTATCTTTACTACCAGGAATCGCAAAAAAAATACCATCTACCATTTTACATTTAGAAACTCGTTTATAGATTAACTCTAAAGAATTATATCTTCCAATTGGTTTTAAAACTTTTTCAGGTAGTCTTTTAGAACCTAATCGTGCTTGTATAATAATATGTGTTTTCAATTATAATTTTTTTTTGTTAATATTTTGAAAGGATTGATGGTTTTGAGATTTTTTTTTCCTAATAATCTATCAAATTTTTTAATATTTATTTGTAATTTATCAATATTAGGACTTCTCATCAAACTTATATTATTTAAATCAAAAATTTCACCTTTTAGAATTTTTTTTTTAGAAACAATTTTTCTTAAATACAATTTTCTAAATTTTAATTCTTCATTATTTGGCTCAATTTTTGACTTTCCAATTATACTTTCTGCTCTTCTTATATCTTTTATTAATTTTGGCATTTCTTTAAAATCAGCAGAAATCTTATGGTCACCAAAATTCATTTTTTTAAAAGTAATATGTTTTTCTATTACCTTAGCACCCATTAAAACAGATGATATGGAAGCAAAGTTATCCTGGGTGTGATCAGAATACCCAATTATAGCTTTAAATTTTTTTTTATATGTAGAAATTTTACTTAAGTTAATCATATAATCTTTACATGGATATATGGAGGTGCATACTAATACTGCTAACTCTCTAGAATTATATTTTTTTATAGTTTTCATTGCTTTTACAATTTCTGACTCAAATGCCATTCCAGTCGATAAAATTATGGGTTTATTTTTTTGGGCAATTTTTTTTATTAATGGTATATTTGTAATTAAACCAGATGAAATTTTTATTAATGGAAAATTAAATTTATCCTGATATTTAAGACTTTTTAAATCTCCAAAAGTTGAAAATAAAATTATCTTTCTTTGTTTAGCATAATTAAAAACTTTCACTAATTTCTCTTCAGATAAAGAATATTTTTTAAAATAATTATAAGATTTAGTTTTTGGAAAATAACTTTCATTTGGATCTGAAATTTGCAATTTAACAGCATCAAAACCAGACTTTTTTGCAATATCAATCATCTTAATACAATTTTTTATTTTTCCATTGTGATTGAGCCCAATCTCCCCAACTACAAAAGTTCTTTGATTATCAAAGATTTTTTTATACTTAATGTTTATTGATTTAGGCATTTAATAAAATACTGTCAATTAAAGTGCTATTATTTATTTTGTTATGTGAAAATTTACTTTTAACTAAATTATTAAGGTTAAATAATAATTTTTTCTTAGTTATATTTTTTATATCTTTATAAATCATCTTATTTTTCAATCTTAGGTTTTTATGTTGAAAATTATTTTGACATATAAAAATTGACTTTACACCAAGATATAATGCTTCAGATGCAATTAGTCCTCCAGAGCAAATAACAATATCTCTCTTCATATTAAAAATATTCCAAATAGAAATTAATCTTTTTTTAATTAGAGTAATATTTTTTTTATCATAACAGTCTTTAATAAAAGAATCTTTTAAAGAATAATTAGAACCCAAAATAAATATAAATTGAAATTTTTTGAATTCTTTATTCAATAATAATTTTAATAATTTTCCTGAATAATTTTTACTGTCAACATCACCCATATAGATATATATTTTTCTAATATTTGATTGATTATTGAAATTTAAATGTTTTTCGTTGACTATAAAGTTTTTCATACCTAAAAGTTTAACAGTTTTCTTATTAAGAAAATTTTTTTGAATAATATTTTTTTTTTCGATATGGTAATTTATGTAAATATCACAATTATTTTTTAATGCTAGATCATCGACAAAAATTAGTTTAAAAAATTTTCTTATTAGTGATTGCCAATTAAAATCTAACAAGTATGAATCTAAAAAAATTAAATCAGCATTAATCTTCTTTGCGTAATCTATAGTCATCTTTGCATCTTGAATCTGATCTTTCATATTAAGTGATTTAAAATTTTTATTAAATTTATTTGTAGAAGATAAAATTTTTAGTGGATAATTCCTTTTAATCAAATTATTCAAATTGCCATAATAATTATTACATATAAAGAAAATTTTATTACCTTTTTTGTAAAAAATATTTGCTAAATTTATACATCTTTGTAAATGGCCACTCCCAATTTTGTTTGAAGAATCGGTTCTAAAAAGTATGTTCATTTTATAAATAATCTGCCAACTTCAAAAGCTTCTGCAAATTTATTATTCGAACTAAGGCCTCTAAATTTAGCTAATGTTTCGACGCCAATTTTAGATCTTGGATGTGGCCATTTTCTGAGTTCATTTTTATAAAGATTCATTCCACTAATTTTCTTTTTGATATTTTTACTTATATCAATAAAGACCTTAGGATTAAAATATGGTGAATCATTAGAAAAATTACATTCAGTGCTAGATAAAATCTCAAAAAATAAAATTGTTTTTACATAATTATATTTATCTATTGGTCTTGCAGCTGTAATTACAGCATTATTTGTTATTCGATGATCAACATTTAAATCACTAGAGCTGTGAGTTAAAATTGTATCAGGTTTAAATTCTTGTATAATTTTTTCTATTTTCTTAACGATACTTAAAAGCATTATGTTATCAAATGAATTATCTGGATAGTCAAAAAATAAAGGTTTCAAATGTGAAATAGTTTTAGAAAAGTTTAATGCAGATTTTTTTCTATCATTAATTTCTCTTGTTAAATTTTTTCCTCTGGAAGAGACTCCATCACTAAGAAATATTATTTGTATTTCCTTATTTTTAAATCTACTCAATGTTCCACCACAGCCTAAAACTTCATCATCAGGGTGTGCTGCTACAACTAAAATTTTTTTTTCAAACATTATTTATTTTCCAATATCTAGGGATTATAAGTTTATCATCTTTGATAATAAAGCGTTTAAATATTTTTCTCTTGTATTTAATTTTTTTTTTAGATTGTTTAAGAATTTCCTTTAATTGATATAAATTTTGTACGCCAATAATGACTTTTCGAACCTTCTTAACACCCAAAACAAAACTTAAGCAAAAATGAATTGGATCAATATTGTTTTTTTGAAGAAAATCTACTAACACTTTAATTTTTTTTTGCCATTTGTCAAAATAAGTTGGATATTTTTTTTTTAATAAAATACCTTGTAAAAAAACTGATCTAACGTGAATTTCTACATTTTTAAAAGATTTTAAATTATAAAATTTACTAAATAACAGCCTCTGATCAAAAATATTTAAAGGAACTTGCACTACGTCATATTTGAAAATTTTAAAAAAATTGTGTATTTTTTCTGGATAATAAGTTGAAATTCCAACTTTTAATATAATGCCATTATTTTTTAATTTGTCTAATACCTTATAAATTTTTGAAAGGTAATTTTCATTATTAATAAATCTATCAAAATTATGTAATAACAAAATATCTATTTTTTTTACTTTCAACTTTCTCAAAGAGATATTTATTTTTTTAAAAATAATTAGTTCTAAATCTTTAAAAGATAATTTTGGATCTAAGTTAATTTTAGAAATAATCTTAAATTTGTTTTTTGATAATTGTCCTATTACTTTTTCACTATTTTTATAATCCTGGGCAGTATCAATAAATTTTAATTCATTTTTTGCTGAAAATTCAAATATTTTTTTTAATTCATTTAAATTTTTCATTTTAGAGGCCTTAGAATATATTCCATATTTATTACCTAATTGAGCACCACCTAAAATAAGTTTTTTTGAGAACATAAAGTAGTTTTAATATTTGATTTTTTTTATTAGGAATTTAAAGTCTTTTGAGTCTGATGCAAATTTATTTTTAAAAATATTTATTTTTTCTTGAACCAAATAAGAAAACCACCAACTATTAATCTTATTATCTATTTTAGATAAATGTTTTAATAGACTTTCATGTTCATAATGAATAATACCTACTTTAGCTAACTTATCAAAATCACTTTTGTATTGATCTTTAATATCTTTATTAAATGAACTAAACAAAATTATTGTTGGCTTATTAATATTAATTAGTTGAAAGAAACCTGTTGACTCATAAGTAAATATGTTTAAATCACAATCGTCTTTATATTTATCAAATGATAGTTGTCTGTAATCAAAGTTTTTAATTGATGAATATTTTTTCCAATTTCTAAGATTATTTATTTTGCACTTAACATTTGGATAAGCTTTGATAAAAATTTTATCATAAAAACTCAAATTTTTACACTTATGTATAAACTCTATGTTTTTTTTAAACAAAATTAATGCTTCTTCAGATTTATCCCACGTAGAAGTTGCGTGCATCATTGGTCTTAACATAACCGCTATTTTATCATTCTTTTTTAATTTCTTTAATTTTGTTAATTTTGGCAACATAAATGATTGAAAATTATTTTTAGTATTTTGCCATCCCCAATTAAAAAACCCATCCACCTGATCAAATAAATATGTATCTAAAACACCAAATTTATATATTGGTGTTGCACCTCCATGTTGGCCACCATAATATTTTGTATTCGGGAAATTTTTACATAAATAAATCTTAAAAATCTCATTTGTATCCATTGCATTAGATGTAAAAATAAATTTAGGTTTTTTAGGTAAAATGGATTCATTACATTTATTAACTAAATTTTGAAAATTTTCCAAATAACAACTCGGAAATATTTTAAAAATGATGCTTATAACAAATCTATAAAACTCATCATGAGTTGATAAATTAATCTTATTTTCAAGCTTTTTTCTTAAATCCATATTTAATTCTTTATCAGACTTAAAATTACTGTTTATATAAATTTTTGGTTGATTATAGTATTTAAGTAATTTTTTATTTTCTTTTTTTGGTAAACAACTATCTATTATTAATGATTTTGATTCTTTAATCTTATTCCTGTTTAAAATATTTATTAATTCTTTAATTTCTATTTTAAATTTATTTAATAAATTTGTTTTATCAACATTACTATGTTCATTTTTTTTTTTATTTATATAATTTTTTTTTACATCAATATTTTTAAATTTGATAATTTCATCGAAAATAATATTATTCAAATATTGGTTGTTTGAATTATGAGAAATATCTGCAGTTTTATGATTTACCAAATCAATTAAATTATTTTTGTATAACGTTATCGAAGAAATTTTATTTTCTTTAAAGGTTTTTTCAATTTTTTTGAATCTATTTAACAATAAAGATATTGTCCTATGAGTCCACAATGATATTAATATTTGCCATTGTTTATTGGAAAATTTAATATCATGATATTCATTTAAAATTTTGCCCAATTCTTCTATTAGTGTTTTGCAATATTTTTTAACTTCCACAAAATCACTTTCCATCTCTTTTTTTTCGTAACCATATGATTTTGCGATCTTAAAATTTTGATCAAAATAATTGTCAACAATATTATTTAGACAAACATGATCTATAAATAAAAATGAATTTTCACGGATACTCAAATCTGTGAGTTTAGTAAAAACAAGATTATAGCTCAAATTTTACCTTTTAGATTTTTTTAAACAGTATAAAGAGTCGTCAACATAAATATAATTTAAAAAATTTGCACGTGAACTTAAAAATTCATTTATTATATCAATCGGTTTAGATATTATTGGTTTTTCATGTACATTCAATGATGTATTTAAAACTGCCCCCACTCCTGAAATTTTTTTAAATTCTTTGATAAGATTGTGATATTTTGGATTTATCTTTTTATCTACAATTTGAGGTCGAGACGTGAAATCTTCTGGATGTATTGCTGCTTTTAAATGTTTCTTGCCAAGTGGTGTTGTATCAAAAGCAATTGTCATAAAATCACTAGATATTTTTTTTGGGTTAATAATATATTTTGAATAACTTTCTTTTAAAATTGATGGTGTAAAGGGCATCCAAAAGTCTCTTTTTTTTATTAAATCATTTAATTTTTTTTTAGCAATTAAATTAGATGGATCACAAACAAACGATCTCGCTCCTAAAGCTCGCGAACCAAATTCCATTTTACCCACACAAAAAGCAATGATTTCACCTGAAGCAATTAGTCTAGCAGTTTTTTTTTGATTAGGATCTTTAATAGAGATATAATTTTTTTTTACCAATTTGTTAGTAGCAAAAATATTTATATCTTTTTTGCTTATATTTGAACCAAGATAAGCAGAGTCAATTATTTTGATATATTTCTTTGATTTTTTAAAACCTAATTTATTTTTAATATAAGCAAAAGCAGCACCTATAGATAAATTTTCATCTCCAGGTCCTGGTGGAACAAAAAAACTATTAACAAATTTTTGTTCAGACAGAAACTTATTTGCTTTGACGTTGTTTGCAACACCTCCATTAAATATAAAATTTTTAATTTTATATTTTCTAGATATATTTTGAAACCATTCTTTTAATCTTATTTCAGTAAATTCTTGCAGTCCTGCTGCAATACCATCAAATCTAGAATCTTCTAATTTTTCTTTAAAATAAAAATAATAATCTTTTAAATCTTTATTTTTGACAAAACTTAAATTTTTAACTTTTAGTGCATCTAAAAAAACTTTAAGAGGTTTATTTTTATGATATGGCTTACAATATGGTGCTAAACCCATTACCTTATAATGGTGCCTAGATGGATTCATTCCAAGCAACAAAGTTATAGAGGAATAAAATTTACCTATTAAATTAGTTCTAGATGCTAAAATTGTCTTAAAAATATTATTTTTAATAACTGTTATACTCTCATATTTTCCATCGCCTCCACCATCAGCTGTAACTATAATACAATTTGAATATCTTTTTTTACAGTAAAAATAAGAATAAATTGCATGACAATGATGATGATCATAAAAAAAAATTTTTGATCGATCAATTTTTAAAAATTTAGATATGTAATTAATTCTAAGATTTTTTAGTTGCTCATCTAATAATTTGTTACTTTCGTAGCTAGTTATGAATGGTATTTTTTTTAAGGGATAAAAAAATTTTCCCTTGGGTTTATAATTAGGAAAGATATCTCTCAATTTTGGTTTTTCTTTTGTAAATAACCATTTATAAAAATAATCTTTATTAAATTTTATAAAATCTCTTACGGTAAAGTCTGAATTTAGACTCCATAAATTAGTGTGTGCAATATTTGTATTTGCAACTGCAGCTATATCAATATCTTTAATTGACAAATTTGCTTCTTTTAAAACTTCTTTGATAGCTTGATGAGGAAATCCAGATATATTTTTTTTTCTTTGACACCTTTCTTCTGCGATTGCAGATATTAATTTTCCATTATTGATCACGCAAGCAGATGCATCGTGTGTATCGTTAATCCCTAAAATTATCATGGTTTAAAATTTCGATCCTATTTTATTAAAGTTGTAATCCTCTTATTATAATCTAATGGGGGAATACTATTAAAATGTAAAATTTTTCTGATCTTACTAGATAATTTTTTTTTATCTACAAGATTTGTAAATTGAAAATAAGGCTTAACAAACCAGGGGCTATATAAATTAAAAATTGACCATCTTCTTTTTTCACTGGGTATACCAGCTATGTGTAAAAGATTTGAATCCATAATTATTATAGATCCTTTCTTTGCATTCAAATATGAAAAATTTTTATAATCTTTTATAATCTTTTTTTTATTCAAATGTGATTTTGGAATAAATTTTGTACCCCCATTATCTTTTGTAAAATCATCAAGAGCAATAATAACAAAATAGTTTATTGAAGGTTTTAAAGCGTCACCACCAAGGTATCTGTTATCTGTATGCCATTTATTTCCTGATACTTTTGCATTATTAAACTTTTTGTTTTTTAAGTTAAAATTTGTTTTATTTCTTGCTGCGGCACTTATTAAAACATAATCTTTATCAATTAACTTTTTTAAAAGTTGATCCACAAGTGGATGATAAGTTAACTTAGCCAATGAAATATTTTCAATAAAATAATTATACAAAACTATTGTATTTTTACTTCCAATATATTTATTTTTTTTTATTCTATCCTTTAAAATTTTTTCTAATTTAATAATTATATTTTCACAATATTTATCAGAAAAAACTTCTTGTAAAACAATATAGCCATTTTTCTTTATGGATTTAATTTCAGAATTAATATTCATTACATAAATAGTTATTTAATGTTAATATTGTTTTTTTGTATATATTGTTTAAATTTTTAGGATAAACTAATTTTTTTCCATTAATTTTAATATCTTTATTCAGAAATGAATTTTGATATCTAAAAGCTTCAACAAGAATAAAAAGATCTATTGCTAAATTAATCTTTTTTTTTAGATTTAATTTTTTAATATCATCTAAATTCTTTTTTAAAAAATAAACTAATTTTTTAATATTTTCCTCTTTATATTTTATTGATAGCTGATCTACATGATTAATTTTAATATTTTTATATTTTAAATTACTTTCTTTTTGAAAAATATAAGAAATGCTACTAAATTTTTTATTATAAAGATCATTATGAAAATACTCTTCTGCCTCACCCTTATAAATATTTTTAAATCCATTTATTTTAAAAAATTTTTGCAGAGATTTTCTTTCAATTAAAAATACAGATGGCACAAAAATATTATCGATACAATGATTATATAAATATGTTATAAAATCACTTCTAACCTGACCACTTGAATTAGTAACTAATTTAAATCTTTTTTTGAAAATTTTATCGAATAAATTTATTGACTTTAAATCTAAAAATTTTCTAATAAAATCAACATAAAAATATCCTAAGGATCCTGATTTATAAATTCGTAAAAAAATTTTACCATTTAAATCTATGTTGTTAATGATATTTTGAAGTCCATTTTCTACATTGCTAAAATGGTGAATTACACCTTGTAAAAAAACAAAATTAATTTTTTCTGAAGTTTTTATTTTTTCCCTTACAACATTTTTTCTTTTTGAATAAATATTTTTATTTTTTTTTTTTTTTGAAAGTTGTTTTAAATTAT
>ENA-UOXV01003889-UOXV01003889.1-marine-metagenome-genome-assembly--contig:-NODE-3889-length-17674-cov-5.627277_pt1 | contig 17674 bp, 3 predicted proteins | sample MGYA00238165_ERZ766961 | MGnify/ENA primary metagenome ERZ766961 (study PRJEB28924, sample SAMN03173240) | marine metagenome | biome: Marine; feature: Water; material: Subsurface seawater | place: North... | reverse complement strand
CCCTACTGTTCTCCCTACCGTGCCCCCTACTGTAGCCTCGCCCATACCTCGACGCCGTGCCCATCGAGGTAGCAGCAGCCGAGCAGCCACTGCGCGCGCGTGACGTTGGCGCGCGCCGCGGCCTCCATCCACGCAAGGCAGCACGCGAGCTGCTCCTTCTCGGGCGGCCGTGCGCTGTCCTGCCCCGCCGCGCTGTCCGCGCCGTCTCGGCTGCCCTGCAGCGTGAGCTGCCGCGCGCCGCCCGGGACCCCAAAGCCGTAGGGCACCGGCACCTCCGTCCCGTCCGCGTCCACCGCCACCGCCCGCTCCTCGCCACCCGCGCCGCGTCCATCCGCGCCTGCCCGCGCGCCCGCACCCGCGCGCCCCGCCTCGGGCTGCGGGCGCGTGCGGGCGCCGCTGGCAGGCTCGCCGCGCACGGCGGCTGCCGCGCGCCCCGCGCCGGGCTCGAAGAAGAGGCGGTAGTGCGTCGCTTCGCCCCGCACCGCCACGCGCTCCGCCGCCTCGCCCATGGCCCCCCGGTCGCCATCTAGCGCACGCCGCACCACCCTGTCCAGCGGTACCACCCTGTCCAGCGGCCCCGCCGCCTGCGGCGCCGCGTCCGGCCCGGGGGCCCGCGCGCCAGGCAGCCGCGGCGCCTTGCGCGGCGGCGCGTCCGCGGGCGCGCCCAGGTCGAACCACTTGCCCGCTAGCGCGTCGCTCGGCGCGGCGGCGCGCGCGGGCCCCGCCGCCGGGGCCGGCGGCGGCACGGCGGCCGGGGGCGCCGCCAGCTCCGAGGAGGAGTGCTCGCCAGGCGCGGCGTCGCGCGAGGACGAGCTCGCGTCGGCCGTCGACGTCGCTCCGCCCCCCTCGTCCTCGTCATCGTCCTCCTCATCTACATCGTCCGCGTCCTCTTCGTCTCCAGAGGAGCCTCCGGACGCTCCATTCCCTTCGCTCTCCCCAGAATCTTCGTCGCTGCTGGATGCCGGGTCCGGAGAACGCTCTCCACGGCTCGGGCCATTCCGCCCTGCTTCCTCCGACACCTGATCGTCGTCGCTGTCGTGTGGCATCCCTGCGTCAAAACGTGCATCGTCGTTCCTAGCTCCAGACTGGTCTTCGGCGATCGGCTCGATATCCGCCCAAACTCCGCTGCTGCTTCCATTGTCTTCCGGAACGTCAACATCGTCGTCGTTGTGGATTTCGACAATGTCATCGTCCGCTCCCGAAGTGTCCTCGCCCAGAACCTCGTCCTCATCCACTTCTAAATCCCGCACTTCATCTTTGCCCGCAACACTTTCCAAGTCATCCGCGTCGCTGTCCCTGACCTTCTCGTTGTCTTCCCCCTCGTCCCCGTCTACCTCATTGCCTCCTTGATCGCCTTGCGCCAGGCGCCACTCCCTGCGCTGCGATGCGAATTTCTCTTTCGATGATTCGCCAGAATCCGCTGAATTTACTGCGCTGTCATCTGATGTGGCCCCGGACACAAGTTCCTGCTGCGCCTTCGGCTGCAGCTCTTGCTGTCGGGCACGCCGCTGCGGGAGGGCCCTCTCGCGTGAGTGCGAGTTGTGGTCGCGAAAGGCGAGCAGCTTGGAGCAGTCTAACCAAACGTCTAACAAAAACGAGGGCATATCATGCGAGAGACTCACCGAGGCGCGTGTGGCGAGCGGCGAAAGCTTTTGTTCCGGCAGATTCTTCTGCATGTGTACAGGCTCGCTGCCCTGATGTGATTCTGCTGTGGCTTGTGCCACCATCGCCGCCCGCCTCGCCGCCCGAGTCTTCAGCGGCGAAAATTCCTGAGCGACACCGCTCGCTCTCTTACCCACAGCGCCCCCACGCAACCGCATCGACCCGCCTGCCAAGAGCACAGGGAAGCGACATAGCCCCCGCGGTGCAATCCTGGCGCAACCCGCTTGGCAGAGGACTGCCTGTGCGCCATAAAGAGGCGCACGTGGCAGGCTATGTGAGGCGGCAGGAAAGATGGAGGTGCAAACCCACAAGAGTCCGAGTAGAGACCCAAGTGCTGGTCGCACCATTGAGGATCTGTCCCCCCTCCCTCGTGGCTCGCGGGATCCTGACTCGGTGAGATCCGCCGATCTGCACAAAGTCACCACTGTTTACTTTCTCTGAAGTGGACCACTTTTAAAATTAGCCAACAAACTTGCCAAGCGTCAATCGTCCCAGTGCTGGTGAGAAGGACGACGACGCCCTGTGGGCCGGTTCCCGACATGGAGGCGCAGCACTCCGACGCACAGCTCCTGCAGCGGGGTGCAGCTGTCCGTCGGCCTGCTCTGATTGTGTTCACAGCGCTTGTTGGTGCTGTGGCATGCGCTTGTGTGGCGGGCTGGCAGCTTCGTGGCGGGGGGGGGCGGAGCGACGAGCTCATGGTGCTGGGACCGCTGGGCATCGCGGGAAAGATGCCTTGGGTACTGAGCGGTGGTGCAGAAGCGCTGCTGAAACAGTTGACGTGGGACCACACGCATTCGCACGGGGAGGCGCACTCTCCCGGGCGGGGACGCCACCCTCCAGCACCCAAGCCGGCGCGGTCTCAAAAGCTGGCCATCATGGACCCGGACGACCCCGCGGCCGGGAAGCATGTGTGGGGAAAGCACGAGCCTGAGCCGAGCCCTTTTGACGACTTGGAGGTATCCCCATATCTCAAAGGTCCCTTGCCTGGAGGGCTAGCCTCACCCTTCGATATGCAGCGTCACCGCCACGCGGTGCAGCTCCCGCCCAGTAGGCGTCAATGGTGCTGACGCCATGGTCACCGCAGGTTGAAAAGCATGTTTGGAGAGGGACTGGCGGACCAGAGCAGAATGTGCTAGACGATGGCACGGGAACTTACGTGCCCGACGACCCAAAGACGAAAGAAGTGCAGTTCCGCCCCCACGAGCCTGAGACGAACGTGTACGGGGACGCGGACTCGACCCCGCACACGTGGAAGGGTCCCGGGGAGGAGAAGGGTCTTTTTGAAGATGCTGATGACACACCGCACGTGTGGAGGGAAAATATGCCTGAGGAGGAAAATGTGATGGCAGACGCGGACTCAACTACGCACGTCTGGCGAGACAAGGTGCCTGCAGAGGAGAACGTGATGGCCGACGCAGACGATTCTCCGCACCAGTGGAAGGGTCCAGGTGCTCCTGAGGAGAACGCGTTTGCCGATGCAGACAACTATAGGCATGCGTGGAAGGGCCCGGGGGGACAAGAGGCAAACGTGTTCGACAAAGGGGAGCCTGGCTACGAGCCAGATAACCCCAAGACGAGTCAGATGACATGGCACTCGCAGCCAGAGGAAGAGAATGCCTTTGCGGACATTCCTTCGGACAAGTACATTTGGAAGGGCGTCCTTGGGCCGGAGGAGAATGTCTTTCATGACGAGCACGAGGCCGCGCAGAAGGCTCGCGCTGTGCAAGCGCTGCGCGAGAAGAAGGCGCGAGCAGTCAAGGCAGTGCACGCTGAGGTGGCGCGAGAGGTTGCGGCTCTGCGCAAGCAAGACGCTGCAAAGGAGGCAAGGAAGCTTAAGGCGCGTGCAGTCAAGGTAGTGCACGCTGAGGTGGTGCGAGAGGTTGCGGCTCTGCGCAAGCAAGACGCTGCAAAGGAGGCGAGGAAGCTTGCTGCGTCAAAAGCGAAGGCGGAGCAGGAGGTGCGACGGAAAAACCAGCAGCTCTCGGCAAAGGAGCGCGAGGTTGCGCTCGAGGACGCCAAGCTGCGGCGGAAGGAGGACATCCTCGACGCGAAGAAGGCGCAGCTCGCGGCGGTCAAGGACCGTCTGGCTCAGTCGCAGCATCGGATCAAACGGCTGGAGAAAGAAGAGAAGATTCACGTGTGGAAACAGCAGCATTCCCCGATGAATGTCATCAACACTATCTATCCCGTTATGAAGAAGTGGCACTGGCACAAGCAGCACGAGAAGCTGCCAGACGTTTGGAACAATCTTGACACGACGCCGGTCAAGTGGCACAAATACAAACCGCCGCAGCGCAGCTTCCTCAACTTCCTTCCGACTACCAAGCCGGTCTGGCACGAAAACAAGCCCGAGAGCAACGTGCTCGCCTCACTCCCCACCAACGCGCATGTGTGGCACGCTCAGAAGCCGACTCCGAACGTCCTCGATGCGCTGCCGGACGCAACGCACAAGTGGGGCGCGTACCAGGGAGAGGACAACGTTCTGTCGAATCTGCCGTCGGATGCGCACAAGTGGGTGGCGCAGACACCCGACGACAACGCTCTGGCAGGGCTTCCGACTGATGCACGCAAGTGGACGCCCCAGACCAAGGAGAGCAACGTGTTTGACGCGCTGGATTCCTCGCCAGTCAAGTGGAACAAGAAGTACGTGCCGGAGCACAACGTGATGGCGTCGCTGCCGCAGCACAAGTGGCAGTGGCACCCGTACACGCCGGACAAGTCCCCGCTGGACGCACTTCCGCAGTACAAGCACGAGTGGAAGGGCCCAGGCGCGCCCTCGGTGAACCCGATGGCCTCGCTCGACACCACCGAGCACGCGTGGCACCCCTACACGCCCGACAGGTCTCCCCTCGACTCGCTCTCAGACTCGCCCTACACGTGGCGGCCCGCGCAGCCGCCGTCGCCGAACCCGCTGGACCAGCTGGACACGGCGGAGCACAAGTGGCACGCGCAGGCGCCAGAGGACTCGGTACTTTCGGGGCTGCCAAGCGACAAGTGGAGCTGGAAGGGCCCCGGGAGCGAGGGGCCCAACCCGCTCGACTCGCTCAACGTCGCGCCGCACGTGTGGAGGGGCCCGGGCGCGGAGGACGCCCCGAGCGTGCGGCAGATCAAGTACGCGTGGAAGGGCCCCGGGAAGGAAGACGCCCCGGCCCTCGGCAACCTCCCCACGGCGCAGCACGTGTGGCACCGGCAGCGCCCGGAGCCCAACGTTTTGGGGTACCTGCCCGAGGTGCAGACGGCCCAGGGGCGCATGGACGCCAAGCTCGCGCGGGAGCGGGCAGTGTACGACCACCTCCACGCGGAGGAGCGCAGCCTCGAGCGCGCCATCAGACAGTAGCGCGCTGGGGCAATAAACATTCTGGCGGTGCGCGCGCCTGTTGCGTGCAGCCGCTGCGCAAGCGCCGCGCGTGCGCCGGCGCAGCGAGGTGGCTGCAACTTACACATGGTTTTTATGTCTGTATTCCTAGTCTTAGCCGGAAAGAGGTGGTATCAGCTGGCCCGCGCAGCGCGTAGGCGCTGCGTGAGCAACCCGAGGCCCAGGCGGCGCCTACTCGACCATCTCGGTGATAGCCATGATCTGCGCGCCCGCGGTGCCGATGCCGCGCACTGGCTCGAAGCCCTCCTGGTCGTACTGGGTAGCGTTGGCCCGCACGCACCACCGCGCAGCGTTAGCCGCAGGCTGCACCCCTGCTTGGTCGGCAACGGCGGAGAAGACGCCGCCGATGTAGATGCAGTTGCGGATCTTGGTCATGACAAACACGCTGCCGACCACGCCTGCGCCGACCGTCTTCCACTCCACGTCCTGCGTCACGTTGGACGCAACGTACTGCGCGAGGGACGCGACCGGGAGCGTGCCGGCCTGGGTGAAGTCCCCGCCGATGAAGAGGCGCATGTCGAACGCGACGAGGGCGCGCACGACGCCCGCGATCTCGCGCATGCCGGTCCAGCGCTCTGCGACGGGGTCCCAGCGCGCGAGATTCCCCACTTGGAGGCCACCGGCGTGCGAGATGTCTCCGCCGACAAACACGCCGACGTCGTTGGCTGCGATGGCCCACACGTCGCGGGACACGAGCCCGCTCCCGAGTGGTTTCCACACCGCGCCGTCAAATACGGCGATGTTTCTCGCCGACATGTCGCCGACCTGCGAGAAGCGCCCGCCAATGTAGAGGCGCCCCTTGACTGCGGTGGCGACCGTCACGACGCCGCCGCGCATCGCGACGCCCCCGACCTGTGACCAGTGCGTGCCGTTCCACGCGGCGAGGCCGCCGGTGCGGATCCCGGGCGCGCCCGTAGCGCTGTCGGGGTACGCCTGCGTGAACGCGCCGCCGACAATGAGCCTGCCGCCAAAGGGCTCGAGCGCGTAGAGTGTGCCGTCGAGCCCTGCGCCGACGGACTGCAGCTTCGCGCCGTCCCACGTCCCGATGTAGAACCGCGCGCGGTCCGCGCCAGCGTCGTCGATCTCAAACGAGCCGCCGAGGAACACGCGCCCGCGGTACGGCGCGATGGCACGGATCGTCTTCACCGTCGGGAGGCCCGACACGACGCGCGCCGTCGGCGGCGTGAAGTCGGGGTTCCAGCGCACGTCCGAGCACGCGGCCTTCTCCGCCTCGTCCAGCACTGGCGCCGCCAGCGCGGTGCCGTTGTCGTCCTGCCCGTCGAAGCAAAGCCACATCCGCGCGCGCTCCGCCTCCGTTGCCTCGTCCACGACCGGGCCGAGCGCGAGCAGCGAGTCGCGCGAGGGCGCGTCGCGCGACACGAGCCCGCCGCCGTAGAGCGCCTGCACCGCCTCGACGCCCTCCTCGAACGTCGCGCCGCGTGACCAGTCTGCTGAGAGCGCGTCGCCGATCGCGTTGCGCGCCGTCCCACCGTGCATCCTGACCACCACCGGGCGCCGGCCCTGGCCGTACGGCACGCTGCAGAGGATGCGCGTGTCGCTCTGGCGCGTCACGTTCAGGCACGGCTCGCTGCCAACCGTCACATTGAAGCTCTCTGCCGGGAAGCCTGCAGGCGCCGCCGTATAGTCCGAGCCAAAGTACTGCCCGATGATGGTCACGGTGCGCCCCGCCGCGAACGGCCCGACGCACGGCGTGACGGACGTGATGCGCGGGCGCGGAAAGACCTTGATGCGCGCCGCACGCGGGAAGCCCGGCGCGGTGTCGCGCCCCCCGAGCATGGCGCCGCCCGAGTCGCGCAGCCCCACCGCGAGCTCGATCGTGCCGTGCGCGCCCGGCGTGAGCGCGAGGCTCAGCGTGCCGTTGGCCGAGATCCGCACGGTGTTGTCGCCGTCGGTGCCGGGCGCGAGCAGGCCGGGCGTGTCCGGCGCGGCCTCGATGGAGAAGATGGGGAGCTGCCAGCCTTCGTTCGCAGGCCCGACGGAGATGCCGGTGGCGAACGCGTGGATCTCGACCGGCGGGGAGTCCTCGGCGAGGCCGATCCACGTCGTGAGCTCTGCTGACGGCGGGTCGTTGAGCGGAAGGACGATGATGTCGAGGATGACCGTACGCTCCGCGGTGCTCGCACTCCACGGCACCTTGGAGACGAAGGTGACCTGCACGCTCGCGACGCCGTACATGAAGGGCGCGAGGGTGAAGGAGAGATCCGCCGAGTCGCCCGAGCTCATGTTCAAGGCGGGGCAGCCGGTGCAGTTCCCGCTGGCATTGTGCAGGAAGAGGGACGGGCGCGACACGTTGCCGACGCGTACCGTGAGGCTCGCAAGGGCCTGCTGCTCGGGCGGGCCGTTGACGAGCCCGGCGAAGAATCGGGGGAAGGCCTGCGGCAGGAGCCGCTTCTGCTCGAGGATTGTCAGGTTGACGGCAGAGACCGGCACGCTGCGCACATCCGAGATGTCGACGCCGGCCCACCCGCGCACACCTCCCGTCGCCATGCCTGTGTCCACCGTGCCGAGGAGTGCGTCGATTAAGGAGCCGGTGTCGACCGGCTCCGACAGAGACGCCGCGTCCGCGTCCACGACTGCGCCAAAGCTTACGGGCTGCACGACCGGCACGACCTCAATCAGAAACGTCTTCGTTGCAGCGTCGATTCCACCCAGCTCTGTTCCGCCCGCGTCTACTGCGCGAGACGTGATGCGGAAAATACCAAAGCGTTCAGGATTTGCTTCGAAGAGAAGTTCCCCAGTTGTCTCGAACCCTGCATTGAGCAAAATGTCGTCGTCTTGCACCCACAACGTTTTGAAGAAAGGCGATGTCTTGTTCTCGTCCCAGCCGGGATACCCGACAATAACGTCCTTGTCCTCCACTTGGCGCTCCACGCGGTCCACCTCCAGGGAAAACCAGCACGATGCATTCGTACGGCAGAACGCCGTCTGCGCGCAGAAGCCCTGCGACGAGCAAGGGCACTCCACGGTGCACTCGTCGGGGCGAGGGTCCGGCTGCCAGCTGAGCGAGTGTATCACCTTCACGCGCTGCGGGCCAGCACCCTGATCTACCTTGACGCCGCTTTGTTGCTTGCCCTCGACGACAACGCGCGCACAGTACGCAAGCGAGGTGGACTGCAGGGTCGAAATACATGACGACGCAATCGTGATGGCTGGTGGGTCATTGATTGCGAGCGCTGTGATGGCGAAGTACTGCTCCTCGGACTCAAACCCGGATTCGGGGTCCTTCAAGACCACGCCCACCTCACAGCGTCCGCTCACGTGCTTGTTCCAGCGGAAGCGGACGACACCATACACCCTGCTGCGGCCACCCTCGTTGACAACCGTGTTGGCCAGGTCCTGGACAAAGTGCAGAGTTGGGCTCGTGCCAAAAGCTTGCGGGCACCTGCTCGTGTTGGTGATGCTCCACTGGAGTGCACGCCGTGACTCCACGGACGCGAATTCGTCACCAGAGGAGACATCGGATGCAAAGAACATCATGTTATAGCGATAGTCGTTCTTGGCCTCGTTCACCTTCAAGTCGTTGGCGGTGAAAGCCGGCCTATAACGCACAGGGAGCACCGTCACCGAGAAAGGCCGCACGATTCCGGATCCCGGGCGTGAGACTGCCGAGAAAACCGAAGTGCCATGACGGAAATAATTGGTTGAGAACGAGAGCGCTCCGCTTGAACGCGCGCCGCCTGCCACCGCAATTGCCGGCGCGGAGGAGAAGAGGTCCGGGTTGTTCTCGCTCGTCAACGAGACTGAGACGTTTGTCTCGACGCAGCGCGCCGGCATCCACACGCCTGCAGGCAGCTCGAGCCACGGCTTGGCCGCCTCAACTGTCGGACGCACGGGCGGCATCGGCCCGCATGGGAGGTTGTGCCGAGGCGGGTCCGCCTCCACGCGGACGCCCGTGCACCTCGCGCGCCCGTGTGGCGCGACGATGGAGCAGTTGGGCGGGGCGAGCGAGACGCGCCGTGCGCCCGCGAGCCCGTCGGCTCCGTGCCGCTTCGCCACACGGGTGCGCGAGACATGCAGCACGCCCTCGGCCCACGCCTCGCGCCACCGCAGGAGCATCACCGGCTCGCCGCGCGCGTCTGGCTCCTCGCCCCGCTCCAGCAGCGAGAGCGCGGCGTCCGCGCCGCCAGCGACGAACACAAGTCCGCCCTGAGGGTCGGCTGCGAGCGGCCCCGCGCCCTGCAGGCCGACCGCCCGCTCGAAGTCCCACTCCATGAGCAGCGCGCCGTCGACGAGCGAGGAGAGGACGAGGAGGACGGGCCCGCCGTCGCCGGTGAAGACGACGGAGGCGTGCACGACCGAGCGCACCGGGAGCGGAAGCGGCCACTCGTGGATGCGCCGCTCCTCGTGGGGCACTGGCACGCCGTGCAGCCGCTTGTAGTCGGTGTCGGTGATGGACATGAGCTGGTCGAAACGCTGCGCCGCGCGGTCCCACTGCAGCACCTCCGCGATGTTGCACTCGTCGCCCTCCGCAGCACTGCAGCTCCGACCGCTGGCGTCGCACGCCGCCAAGCCGTCGGTGATTGGGAGCAGCACCAGGTGGGCCTCCTCGCCCTCGCGGATCGCCGTCATCGCAGCGACCGCTCCGTTGTCAGGGAATTCCTGGTGCAGCACAAACCGCTTCTCGAGAGGGTCCCAGCGGTGCACCTCGGGCGTGGAGGAATAGTTGCCCGGGGCAACCCGCAGCTTGGCAATGCCGAGCATGCAGTGCTCGGGGCCGGGCTCGTCCTCGCGGGCAGGGACCGTGAAGGCGGCGAGCGAGTACGCGCCGGTGGCGGGGATGCTCTGGATCAGCTCGAAGCGGCCCGCCTCGCCGCGCACAATGGAGTTCCACGAGGTCTCCAGGTGCAGCCAGACCGTGACGGTCGACTCGTACGAGTCGGGGGTGTCCGGGGACAGCAGGTTGGCGACGACGAGCAGGCGGGCGCCCGCGCCCGCGTCGACGAATTCAACGTCGACCGCGCCGCTCGTGGGAAGCACCTGGTACAGCTGGAACCCCGCGCCCGGCAGCGACGAGCCGTCGGCGAGCACGACAATGCCGTTGCGGTTCCAGCGCCAGATGACCGAGTACCACTTGTACCCCTCCTCCTGCGGCTGGTCCCACACGTACGCAACGGCGACGAAGATGGAGCCCGACGACTTGAAGACCCTCAGGCGCTGCGCCATCGCGGTCGGCACACACTGGTATTCTGGGATGGTGAGGAATGGCGTCGCCCACGCGGACGCCATGCTGGTGTTGGCCTCGCCCGCCACGTCCGCTGCGTCCGTCGCCGTGCTGCAGTTTTCGACCACGTCTTCCAGCGGGTCGACCACGACGTTGCCGCGCGCGCACGGCGGGACACCGAGTACATCGTCGAAGGGCGGCAGCACGCGCCCGTCGGGGAGCGCGAAGCTGAGCGCGTGGTACCACACGAAGCTGCTTGTGGCGGGCGCCCACGTGTACACGTTCGCCTCGCTCTCCGCGTTGGCGACGACGAGGAAGTGGCGATCGGCCGCGCCGGGCGCCTGCAGCGAGAAGAACTCCGCGTCGACCGGGCGCAGGTCGCGCGAGCCCGTCGCCTGCATCAGCGCAAACTCCATCTCCTCCGCGTCCCACCGGAAGATGGCGACCTGGCCCTCCGCCTCCGCCGAGTCCGCGCGCACAACGGCCAGGTAGAGCACGCCGTCGATGCGGACCGAGCTGCTCGCCTTGGTCCTGTTCGCCCACGGCGCCTGCCCGTGGTCCCTAGCGTGCGCGACGAGCTTGCGCGGCAACACTGACGCCTTGAACGACGGCGGCGGGGCGGGCAGCCGCACCGTCGTGCCGTTGGCGCCAGTGCCGAACCGCTCGAGCGGCTCCAGCCCCGCGAAGCGCCCGACGAGGCGCTCGCCCTCGCGCAGGCGGTCGACGTACGTCAGCGTCCCCGCCTCGGCGTCCACGTCGAAAACAGACACGGCCGCGTCGGCCTGCGCGGCCACGTACAGCGTGCCGTTGGCGAGAGCAAGCGCGCGCGCGCCGCCGAGCGCGTCAAGAAGGCGCCCCGCGACGATGCTGCCATCGCGCAGCTCCTGCACGAGCGTGAGCGCTCCGGACTGCGCCTCGCGCGAGAACACCAGCACGTGCCCCGCCGACGCCGCGGCCGCGTACAGAAAGCGCCCGTCGGGGGACATCTCCAGTGCGGCGAGGCCCTCGAGCGTGCGCTGCAGCGCGCGCCCGGGCGCCGGGCCAAAGGGATCCTTCCGGTCGGGCTCCGCGCGCGTGTTGCGGTGCAGCAGGCTCCGCCGAGGGCGGAGCCTGCCTGACGCAGCGTCGCGCTCGAAGACGGCGATCGCCTGCGAATCCGTGGCTGCGACGTACATGAACCTGCCGTCCGGCGCGAGCGCCGCGTCCACTGGGCGGGCCAGCTCGACCCTGTCCTGGTCGACGCGCCGCCGCAGAGTGGACCAGACCTCCGTCCGCGAGCAGCCGTCCGCGTCGACTTGCGCGCTGCGCGGATCGCGGAGGGAGACAGGAGAGTTGTCCTCATACGTGGCGTCGATGGAGCAATTGCGCGAGTTGGCAAGCAGCATGAAGTGCTCGCCGGTGCGCTCCCATGTAATCGCAGCGGACGCAAACGAAGACTCAAAGGCCTGCCCTCCAGCTGCGTTGCTTGCTAAAAAGCTTGTGGTCTGCAACTCCTGAAGATGTGTCCCGTTGAAGCGCAGCATAACTGATAATGGCGCGATGCCCTGGGCGACGAGCACGAAAGCAGAATTCGAAGCTTCAAAGAACGACAGAGTTCGCGCGGACGCGGTAGGCACGCGCTGTACGAGCGCGAATGCGCCCAATCGCGGAGTCCAGCGGTACAGCAGCGATTCTGCACCGTCCTGCGAGAAAAAGAGCAGCGTAGCGCCGCTGACAGGGTCCACGAACGCCACCACATCGCGCGCCTGCGCAGTGTCAAAGAATTGGATGCGTCGCACGCGCAGAAGCGGGTCTGCTTCGCCAGACGGATCCAGCCCAAAGAGCACGGAACGAGCTGGTCCCGGCACTTCCTCGGCAGTCGCTGGCACGGGGACCGAATAGCACGCGAGTGCAACAAAGGACGCGTTCCCGATGTTGAACCCAGCGACACCCACAGCGCCGTCCGCCGGGAGCACCAAGGGGCGCGAGAGATCAAGAGGCATGTCGAGTGCCGATCGCTGCCGCGGCGCTAATCGGTGGACTGCATCGCGTGCACTTACATCGCGGCACAATGTGCCGGGCCCGCAGTGGTGATCGCGCAGTGCTGCCTGCGGGTGCGGCAGCACGTCTGCACCTCCCGCGACCGAAACCTGCAGACAAGAGGCGAGTTCGAGGATCGTGCCAGAGGAGTTGACGCAGTAGCACCCCGCACCTCCAGTGACCACGACAGCCCCGGGCGAAGAGCGCGCATAGCCATGTCCGTGGTCCCCCGCCGCCTCAAAGTAGATTCCGGAAATGCGCCCCGACGGCAGCGCCCTGAAGACGGCACGGAATCCGGCGCCGCCAGTGCCGCCCGACAGTTGCACTACTCCGCCCTTGGTACAGTTGGCGGCGCTCGTGCCTGGCATCAAGGCAACGCGTGTGACGGATCCTCCCATTGGAGTCCTTTCGCAATCATCGTCTACGACGGCGCAGCGTGGTCCGTAGTAGAGCCCGACGCTTGCATCCGGGAAGTAGCCGTGTCCACGCGACACCACGGACACGATGTCGACGGCGCCGTCGCCTCCCACCGAGAACTCCGCGCGGAAGCCACTCCCGTGCGACGTGCCGTGCACGCGGACAATGCCCTCCACGTAGTCGTTGCCGGCGGCCACCGTGAGGATAGTGTCGACCCCAACGGCGACGCCGGAGTGCGGGAGCACAGCCAACGAGCTGCCGCACGCCACCACTGGGGCGAGGCAGGCGGTGAGGTCTCCAAGATCCGCTCCAGTACCGCACGAGCAGTTGCTGCCGCGAGCTCCGATTGTCATGCCTGCAGAAGAGGCGAGGCCGCTCCCGCGGGATTGCGCGTCGGGGAATTGCACGCTCCAGTTACCATCCCCCCAAGCCAGCGTTCCAGAAAACACTGCGATTCCGTTGACGCGTCCTTCGATCGAATCGCCTGCGGAGCAATTGCCGAACTGCTCAGCCGGAGCAAGCACGCGCACATTCGTGACGCTACCGGTCATGGCTTTGTCCGCACAGCCCGAATCGTCGACTGCACATCCAGGTAGGTAGACAGGCTCCACCGCAACGCCAGGAAGGTAGTCGCTTCCTGCGTCTGATACGTCCACAGAGGCGATTGCACCAGTGTCGGGATCGGTGGTGAAAGCCGCGGCAAAGCCGTTGCCGCGAGACAGCAGTCGCGAGGCGACGCGCACGTTTCCTCCCACATACCCGACCCCTGGCGCAGCAATGCCAAGAGCGAGGATCGGGCTGGACGCCCTTGTCCACCGATAGAGCATTGAGGGCCCCCGGAAGTTGGCGAGGGCCAGATAGGTCGCTCCGCCAGCGTGGACAGTAGCCGACTCGGTCGCGCCGAAGGAGGGGACAGACTGCACCAGGGCCGGCGAAGCGGAGAGGGGATCGAGCACGAAGACAGACGAGTTCACGCCGGCGTCTTGTCCGATGAAGTAGTTGGCGGACACGAGCACCGCGAGGCTCGAGGAGTTGTCTCTGAAGGATGTTGTCGACAGCGCCCCATAGTCCGAGGTTGAGCGCGGGTCGGCAGCACAGCCGGGCACGGTGCGGCACGCTTGTTTTCCGAGCACACCCGATGTGGCACCCCACAAGTTGTGCCACTTCTGCAAACCAACATTGCCAGGAGCTATCGAGACTTCTGCACCCTCGGCAATGCGGAAGTCGATGCACGCGTCGAGAATGCGGCTGCCGTTGCACAGACACGTGTCTTGACTCGACATGAGACTGATGCCCTGTCCTGAGGAGAACGTGCCGCGGTCTTCTGGCGTCACGAATTGCAATAGACTGGTGATTGTCATCCAGCTCGGATGCCTGCTGTATCTGATTTTCGCGCCGCCGTACTTGACGCACGAGCCACCGGTGCAGCGAACAGTATCAATCCATGAAGTACCGTTTGAACAGCCAGAGAAACACGAACACTCCGGGCACTCTGCAGGAACCTGACACGTCGAACAGTTGTTAGGCACTTCCGGATGTGGGCACATGAAATGGTATTCACGGCGGATCTCGGCGTGCGTTATAGTGCCCGTCTGCTGTGTTTGACCGCACTCAGCACTGTCCATTGCGCAGTCATCGTCATACACGATCACCGGGACAAGCCCCGGATTGCCCGGCGGCTTCTCCTCACCGATTTCCAAGATATCAGCGCGAGCAACTGCGCCATCTGAGGGGTCTACGCGCGCACGCGCCAGAAACGACGGAACATATTCCAGCACCTCTGGTACAACTCTCGGCGTGAAGCCGAAATCGCCCTGTGAACGCACTGAGCTGCTCGCCGCGAGCACCACCTTGCCTGGCAGGTATCCGCGCCCCGCAGCCTGGACAGTGAGCTGCGCCAACGACGCATTGCCGGTCCAGTTGCTCTGCTCGAACGACCACAGCGAGGACGGCGCAGTGAAGTGAAAAATGGTGCGGGTCCCATGCACGGCGGGAGAAAGAACTGCTCGTGCACACGCAGTACCACGCCCAGGGCACGGGACACGCCGAGTAGTCCCAACAGGGTCATCATCCACCACGGCCACATACTGCGAAGGGAAGTCTGTTCCACTTATCCGCGCGGCTGCGGTGCTGTGACCGCACTCACCCGCGATGCAGATCTTCTGCCAGAGAGGCCTCCCGTCTTCCCAGACCTCAAGGCGTGTGCGCGCGAAGCCTCGCTGCCATGCAGGAGTGCTGCATTGAAGTGTGTCAGAGTTTCCGAACTTTTTGTCCGCATCTGTATCCTCGTTGTTGACTCGGCCAGCAAAGCGCAGCACGCCCGCGTACAGTGCAGTCGCATTCCTCGACACGTTACGCGCAGGGCCATTCAGGTCACGGAAGACGCACGAGTACGACTTGTCTGTGCGGAACAATCCTCTGACTGTGAGCTGTGTGCTCCCCGCGGCTTCCCAGCGCACGTAATCGATGCTAGGCGAGATTCCATCAGATTTTATCCAATGGCGCTGCCAGTGCATTGGCGATTCCCAGAGGTCGCGGTGCTCGTTGAAGCGTCTAACAGCTTGCTGGCGTGACAAAACATCTTTGTATATAGTCACTTGCTTGATCGCACCGACGTGCGGAAACGTGGATCCCTTGATGCTCTCACCAGGAAAGATGGTGCGGTCCGTGAAATTGCCAATTACGACCGGCACGGCACCACTGCGCGTACATGTCGCTGTTGGCGCGCCAGCGCGCGGGTGAAAGTCTGAGGGATACACGATCCCGCCGCAAGGCGGGTCCAGACACGCCGGAGTCGATCCTGTCAGGGTTTCGTCCGAGGAACCGCCTGTCACATGCACCTTTACGTTGAAGCCGTCGTAGGTTCCGACCACATGGAACCACTTACCAGCCCAGCAGTTGCAATATGTCTTGAAGCCAAGGTCACTGCAAGATTGGCAGTCATCGTCGAATCCCCCGGCAAGGACCACGCTCGCTGTCGTGAATAGTCCGAGACCGTTCGGGTCACTCTTCTCGACCGAAACTGCAAATGAGAAGGTGAGCGAAGAACCAGAACTCGTCAGAGCTCCAGCAAAGGTGTGGGTAAGCATCCAGCCCTTCTGACACTGCGCAGCTGCACGGATCCCCCCGTGCACGCCGGACGCGGCTGCAATGATCACGCCATCGTGCTTTGGCTTCACAATGTCGGTGTGCTTGTCCACGGTCACCCACGCCTCCACCGAAATCGCGTGAGTGGGCATCTTGGACTTCGTTGGGTCTGCGTCCAGCAGGGTACGGATGTCACCTGTAATGAAAAGTCCTGGGTTCATGGCACCGTCAAATTGCATTGCTTCGTACTTACCATTGTTGATGATGAAGTTCACCGGGGACAGATCTGCTGCGAGCCAGTCCGCAACCGAGTTCTGGCTACCGAGCTGTACCCGGCATTTCGGGCCCGAAAAGAGTGCCGCACCCAGCCCCCCCCCATCTCGCACCGTCGATGGGTAGATCCGCAGGCCTCCCGCGGGCTCGCGGCAGTCAGGGGTGCTGATAGCTGGGCGCTCATACGTGCAGCCCGCATCATCAGTGCATGTGACGTTCCCCGTTGCCTCATACGCGAAGACGCAGAGGTGCGGCGCCGAGCAGGTCTTCGCATTCGGGTCCGAGTGGAAATTCCGCGAACCGAATGCGGCAAAGTACCCCAACGCGTGCGCCCCGTAGAGGTTCACTGCCTCGAAATCCCAGTGGGCGAGTACACTTGCCCCGGCCACGGTTGGGATTGAGCGATTGCCGGGCCATGACTGCTCTGGCAGCATCGATGCCTGCGCGCAACCGCTCGCAATTGCAAGCAGCCGTGCGTCGCCTAGCGACAGCGCGTGAACGTCGCAGATGTTAGGCACCCGCACCTCCGTCGGCGCCATGTCGTAATCGTCATCGGCGTCCGCGGACTGGAAGCGCACACGACGCTCTCCGTGGGCGCGACGCGAGATAAAGGAGAGGTTCCCCTCCTCGGGGTCGCGCGCCCAGACTGAAATCGACGATGTTTCGGGCTCGGGGAAGTATGCGAAACGCCCATCGGCGGAAATGACCTCGTTGCTGGCATACTCGAGCCCGGCGGTGAGGCGTGCGCGATGCTGAGAACGTTCCAGGAACACGAGCGAAGATGCGTTGACAGCGGAGGTGTTTTGGTCGGGCTCGCGAGCGGGGAACACGAGCGTCGCAACGGACGCCGGGAGAAAGTGCTTTTCACGGAGGACTGCAGCGAAATTGTCGATACGCTGAGGGCCCTGATCTCCCTGCACGCGCACTGGCACCACCTGCTGAAGCGAAGAGGGACCGCCGTCGGCAAATCCTCCGGGAGCGGGCAGACAGGAGGGCCTCTGCGAGGTGACTCGCATCAGCGTGGTGACAACCAGATTTCCGTCCGCATCCGAGGAATGAAGTGTCTCGTAGGTGATCCAGTGCTCCGGCACAGTGCGCGTGACGATAAATTCGTCGGTCACGTTGTAATAGTCTGTCACCAAGATTGAGACCTCCTCGGTGAAATTGACCGGGATGATTTCAGATACATTCGAAAAATTGCTGCGGAGATAGATCCCGCCAATCGTCTCTGTGATCCATATTTCACTGGTGGTGTTCGTTCCATTGCCTGTCGAATTTGAGGCATTCATCGTCGCATTTGTGGCATTAGTCCCGTTGACAGTCCCGTTGACATCGGCGAGGTACTGAATCGAAGAGATGTTCGAGAAGTTGAAGAAGTTTTCCACCATTTTGTACGTGGTCACGTTGATGATCACGGTCTGGTTGAAGGTTTCCGTTCGATTAAACGCCACCGTTCTGTTCGAGTACTCTGTTGTGTTGTAAGATATAAACTGGATTGTCAGATGAGGCGTATCCCACATGGGCTCACACGTGCAGTCTGCCGTGCTGACATTCCCGCAGTCTACGTCGTACAGCAGCCGCACATCCGTTTGAGGCGCACCTGGAAGGACCTCGACGAGCAGAGACACAGTGTCTGACGTGTCTTGCCCGACAGTGGG
>ENA-UOXV01003887-UOXV01003887.1-marine-metagenome-genome-assembly--contig:-NODE-3887-length-17677-cov-8.252242_pt1 | contig 17677 bp, 14 predicted proteins | sample MGYA00238165_ERZ766961 | MGnify/ENA primary metagenome ERZ766961 (study PRJEB28924, sample SAMN03173240) | marine metagenome | biome: Marine; feature: Water; material: Subsurface seawater | place: North... | reverse complement strand
GTTTAATGAAGCACACCAAAACATTGCAGTAACACCAAACGCACTGCCGTTTGCCAGTTATACTGGCGTTTGCCTGTGAAACGCTACCAGTATAACTGTACTGGCACCCCTCGAGCAGCCAGTACACCAGCCTAGGTGCGGGCGCTGGTGGTCCCGGCGGGTGGGGGTCGTATGCGGGCGTGCTGGGCGACGGTGCGTGAGGAGGCTCCCGGTCGTGGTTTCTTTGCGGTCTGCATTGTGTTTTTTCCTCTCCGGGATTTTTGTGTGCCCATCTGGTTGGGCTCGGTTTTTGGTACCCGGTCTGTACTCAGAGACAGCCAAGGGGCTGGGATGCCGCAAGCGCGTGCTTGTATTGTGTCACAAGAAAGACGATTAAACCCACGGGCCAAATGAAGAGGCACATGTGGGACCACTTCCACGAATGTGGAGACGGTTCACGTGATGTCACGATCTGATGTGGAGCTCATACGACATAGCAGCACTGATATATTAAATGCTTCTCATGTACACGGTTATTCAATATATCATCATCAGCTGGCGGGCTCTCGGGCGCGGCCCGCAGCGGAATTCTAGCCCGCGCGGCCCACGCGCTCGGAGCTCATACCCTTTTCGCGTTTTCTCTTTTTGCCCGCCTTCCTAGCACCATTACTTAGGTGTTTTCCCGCTCGTTGTAATTAAACTTATCTTTCTCTCGTCTCTCTCTCCCCAGGCTCTCGTTAGTAGTGTAGTCCTGTTGGGACTCGCCGCATGTGCGGCTTTCTGGCGCTGTCTCGCGGTTTGCGACTCTTATCAGTACAAACAAATGTTTTTCCCCGCGTCGCGCGAGGGTTGGGGCTCTTGCCCCGGCTCTGGCCTCCCACGTGTCCGCGTCATGTTTGCTAGTATGTGTCTATGGGAACCTGTCACGTGTGCGGCCTATTGGCGTTGTTCCCCGGCCCACGTTTTCTGATATTATTCGATCGTTTCTTTGCTCGACTGCCGCCAGCACCACTGAATCTTTGCAATCTGTAATGGTTTGTCAATAAACGGATGCTTCTTTCTGAAGCGGTACAGTTGTGTTTTTTTAGTACGTTCATGATTGCTGAGACTGGGTTTTCTAGCAGCGGCGAGAAGAGACAACTGGCGACTCAAAAAACCTTTCAGACTTTCTTCCGAACTTGTTTTTCAAAAAACGGTTGGCCTTTTTTGGAAAACGTTGGGCCTCTCTCCGCTATGTGCCCTGCGTGCCGGATTTGAAACAGACAGTTTCTGAGAAGCATCTAATGTATTAGTGCAGCTAAGTCACATGAGCTCCACATTTGATCATGAGAACTCTCTACTTTCGTGGAAGTGGTCCCACGTGTGTCCCCTAGAGGACGCGTGGAGTTATCCTCTTCTTTGTGACTCAATACAGGCGCGCGCTTGTGGTCGCCCAGCCTTCTTGGCTGTCTCTGAGTTTCAACTAGTGCTTCTCAAACTAGTGAAGCATCGGACGCAGCTCTCGCTTTTAATTACAGGGCCACCCACCTACTCTTTGAGGACCGTGCTTAGTCACGAGCAGAGGCGATGGAAGAGACCGAAGAGCGGGCTGACTGCGGGCGGGACGGTGGCGCGATGCCCTCGGCACGTAAGGCGTCGTCAACGTACGGCGCCAGGTCTGGGAACTCGTCTGCGAGGGCCACAAGCGAGTAAAGCTGCGAACGATGGTGCTCTCGCAGCGCAGCCAATCGGAACCCCTTCTCCACAGCAGTCTCCCCGGCGCTGCCTGCCGCCTCGCGAACCTGTCGCGCGAGGCGCACCACCGATGCCTTTGCGCGCTCGCGGCGCTGCTGGAGCTCCTGCCGCTCACGGTCAAACTGCTGCGCTTTGGCCTGAACGAGCTTCACATGCCTCCGCATGCCGTCCTCCTCATGCCGGAGGTTTGCCAGCCTTTGCTTCATCTCTTCGACATCTGCACTGAGGGTGTCCACCTCAGCGCGCTTTGCACGTCGCCGCTCGAGCAGCCTCTCAAGCTTCGCTTCCAGCTCCATACGCGCGCCCGTGTCAGCACTTGCGGCGTCCGCGACGTGGAACGAAGTCCTCAACTTGTCGTTTTTGGCTGTGAGCTTCGCAAGCGTGTTGTCGAGCGCGCGAATCTCTTTCTCAGCTTTTTGCACCTTTAAGTCTAGCTTGTCACCTTCCTTCTGCAATTCTTCCCGCTCTTGCGCTCGCAATACCACGTAATAGGCGGGGCTCTTCCGCTCGTCGCTCCCCCCCAGCTCAACCGAGAGTTTGTCCACGAGGAGGTCAAGCTTTTTGTGCAGAGTTGCACACTTCAGCTCACGGTCCCGCAACTCCATCACCACAGCATGCAATTCCTCTTGCGCCATCTTGAGGTCTGCACGGAGTAGTTCCTGCTGTGCCCTGATCTCCACAGACCGCTCCTCCATCGTCTTCTGCAGCTGGAACTTGCGGTTCTCCAGTCCGTGCACCTCATCTGCCCGCTCGCTCAGCCTATCTTGCAGCTTCTTCACCTCAAGCCGCAGCAGATCGTGCTGTACGATCGCTTCCTCTTTTTGTCGCACACATCCCTTGAATGTACGCGCTACAACTTCGTTCTCGAGCTGCAATTCGTGGGTCGTCTCGTCAAGGATTGCCTTCTCGTGGTTGAGCTCTTCTACTTGTCGTTTTGCAGCTCGGTAGTCGTCGTTCACCTTTTTCAGTTGCTTCTTCAACATCCGCTCTTCTTCGCCGGTGGCTTCAAGTAACTTCTCTAGCTGGTCGACCTTGGCATTCAGCGCCTCCTTCTCGTCCGCACGGTATTCGCCCTGCGCGCGTGATACCTTCCGCTCCATCTGCTGCAGCGCAAAATCTGCATTGTAGAGGTGCTCTTGCTGCTTTTGGGAGTCGCTGTCAAGCTGACGAATTTTGTCGCGCAAGTTTCGATCGGCGGACTGCGCCCCTGATATTTCTGCGATGAGGTTGGCCTCCTCCTTGCGAAGATTGAAAAGCTCCTGCGACTGCCTGAACATGTCCTGCTTGAGCGCTGCGAGCTCCTTCTCCGTGACTCGCAGTGCCTTCTCCTGCTCCCGATTGAGGTCTGAGATTTGCTGCGCGCTCTTTTCGAGATCGTTGCTGGCCATGAACTCGTTCTCAAGTCGTCGTTTTGTCTCTGCCTGTTGCCGCCGCGCTGTCTCGAGGGCCACCTTCTTCTGCTCCAGAGCATCCTTGGCGTTTTTCACCTGCACTCGCTTCAGCGCAAGATCGGAAGCAACTTTGGATAGAGTAGAGCGAACGATGTCGAGCTCATCCTGGAGATCCGTCTTGCTCTGGTTCTCCTGCTGAAGCACCATGCGGTACTTTTGCACCAGCCGCTCAGCTTCCGTAGTCTGGCGCTCAGCGCCCTGGTTCTCCATCTGTTGCTCCTTGAGGAAGTCCTCCTTCTCTTGCAGCTGCCGACGAATCTCAGCTAATTCCTCCTTCTTGGCAACCAAAACCTCCCCCTCCTCCACGATCGATACATCCCGCCGCTTCATCGTTTCAATCGACTGCTCCCACTGCTGTACAAGCGTCTGCCGCTCCGCGTGCAGCTGCTTGAAATCCACCGCTGTCTTATCCAGCTCAATCTGTGCTGCCTGCGTTTCCGTCACCTCGGCCTGGAGCGCATTCTCTTTCGCTGACACCTCCTTGGTCAGCTTCTCCAACGCAAGGTTCATTTCCTTGATCTTGAGTTCATCTGCCCGCTGGTACTTCTGTAGTGCAAGGTTGTCCTCCTCCTTCTGTTTTGAGGCCAGCGCCCACTGTTCAATCTCCTCTTGATTCCAATTCATTTGTAGCTTGAAGGCGTCCATGTTCTCGTTGCCACGAAAGATGTGGTTCTGCGTCAGGTTCAAGCGGTCCTGCAGTTCGAATATCTGCTGATCCGCCTTGCCCATGTCCTGCACCATGCGCCCAACCTCACGCGACGCTAGTTGTTTGATGTGTTCCTCTGTCTCCAACTCCTTATTCTTGGCATCGCAAAGCTGCTGCGTGTTGACGAGCTCCTGCTGTACGTTTTTCAAGTGCTCGACCATAACCGCCATGCGGTCCTTGGTGTCCTTGATTCCATCGTCCACCACCTGGAGTCGTGCATTCTTTGCCTTGATGTCAGCATCGATCGAGCGGATTTCATCGTCGACCACGCCCTCGGGGAGCCCCGTAAGCAGGTCGTTGTTTGGGTCGTCAGCCATCTCGGAGGGCCGCTGGCTTCCTGCTCTCTGCGGGTCGCGTACGGAACCGACGAGGAAGTATCAGGCGTTGCACCGTTATCGTCCGGTCAAGTTAGGTATCGGGACAGCAAGAACGCTCGATAGAAAGCGTCACCAGCGCTGGTCTCTGCCGTCCTCGCCGCCCCGTTGGTGAGGGGCCCTCCTGTTATCTCGCTTGAAAAGCGTTGGGGAACGTCTGCACCCCACTTTTGACCGAGGAAACGAAAAATTGTGTCACTTTACAGCAATTTGACAATCAAATCAAGGACTTCCTGGGTGGGCGGTTGGACATCGTTTGGGGATCATTCATGCTAGACCCGCCTCCTCCTTCCAATCCTAGCGCTTCGCCTGGGCCGAGGCGTCTGCGCATGGTTATTGAATCGGTGATCCCTGTTTGTCCGGCCGCGAGAAACAACACTGCCGTCACGCCAGATGGGTTAAAATTGGACTGACCGGGCGGGCAAAACCAGGTTAAGCACCTTCCTAAGCTGAATACGTTTGGGAGATGTGATCCGTTTGTAAATATCTTTTACGAGAGTCAACAGCATAAGACTAAGGTCCTGCCCCATCCGCTCTGGGATGCCGTGCCAAGGATGCGAAACCTGATCTTCGATGCGGGGCTACAGGTCTACAAGAATGTTTATGATGTAGAATTCAAAGAAGAGGTCACATTCGATGTCGTAGATGCCGGTAGCACGATGCAACCTATTCTTGTGGAGCTCTTCAACTGGAATGCTGTTGGCAAGTCGCGCAGGGTAGGCGCAACGACAATTTCGGCCGAGGAAGTTGCGAGAGTGGCACGAACGGACCCTGGCTGGACGGGTGTTGCGACCTTTTCTGTTATTGAGGGAAATACTGCCGTGGTGGGTCATGACAAGAAAACATGCGAAATAACCCTCCGTTTCTCGACGCTGGCAAGCTCTGGTGGCGCAGAACTGCCTGTGGGCGAGAAGACGACGCTGATGCGTGGGCTGGATCCGCCTCCCCCGACAAAGCGGGCGACGAGCAATCGGCTGCTGCACATAACGATTGCAGCTGTCAACCATCTCCCGAAAATTCATGTTCTGGGTAAGTGTGACCCATTCTGCGAGGTTGTCTTCGGGGGCGTCACACAAGCGACGCAGGTCGTAAAAGGAGTCTTCGACGCAACATGGGCCGAGCCAATGGCCTTCGAAATGGATGCAGGGCACGGTGCAGGAGAACTGTTGCTGCGGATTCTCACTTGGAAGGGGATGGGGGGTCCCGCAGCGGTGGGCGAGGTGCGGCTGCCTGGGGAACTGATGACCCGTGTGGTGCGGGCGGACACTGGGTGGGTCGCTGAAGCCAAGTTCGAGATCCGCAAGGATGAGGCGCCGGTAGTAGGCAAGGACAAACAGCGCTGCACGCTGACAGTGCGGTTGGCTGTGTTGGATGGCCAGCGTGGACTTGATCCCCCTGAGCCTCTTGATGACCCCTTGCTCGAGCCCCGGCGGCTGGAGGTGCAAGTGCTCTCGGTGCGGCACTTGCCCAAAATGGACTTCCTCGGTAGTTGCGACCCATTCTGCCGCGTATCATTAGCAGGGCACACACAAGAGACAAGTGTGAAGAAGAATCGCTATGATGCGGAGTGGGACGAACCGTTCATATTTGACATCAATCCTACCCTGGACGGGGCAGGAAACGGGGATGTTCTTCTGGTAGAAGTTCTGGACTGGGACGCTGGTTCAGCGCCCGAGGAGATCGGAGTGGCGGAAGTACCTGCTGAGATGGTAGGGCGCATGGCGCGCACAAATCTAGGATGGAGCGGTGAGGCATCATTCGTACTACGTCAGCGGGGCAAAGCAGTGGTTGGCAAGGACGGGCAAACATGCATTGTGACGCTGCGGGCGATGATACGGGCAGGACCGAAGCTATTAGATCCATCAGAATCCTCTCAGGAATCATCAGGTGCAACACGTTTGGAGATTCGAGTAGGGCTGTTAACGCACCTCCCCAAGATGGACACTTTCGGCAGCTGCGACCCCCATGTGGAGCTATCTTTTGCCAAACAAACATTTACAACGAAGGTGCATAAAAACACTTTGGATGTCGACTTTGGAGAGGCCTTCATCTTTGACATGTCAGCACCAGTTTGCCAGCCTGAGGAGTTGGGGGGTCTGATCGTGAAGGTCCTTGACTGGAATCGCACCGGTGCTCCTGACGAAATCGGCCAAGCGCGATTTCCCGCCGAATTGATGGCTCGGGTTGCCCGCGCGCCAGCTGGCTGGAGCCAAACCATTTCTCCCGAAGTGTGCGGTGCAGATGGTTGGCCAGTGGTGGGGCAAGATCGCCAGCGCTGCAACATTACGTTGTTTATAGCGGCCATCCGGTGCCTGAGCGGAATTGACCCCCCGAAAACACAAACGCCTGTCTCAGGTCCCCGTCGCATCCAGGTGAAGACCGAAAATTCCACTAATTTATCGTTTGAAAAGTGGTGTGATAGGCTACATGCTCTGAGTGACGTTAGTAAATAGGTCCGCGTCGTGTCGGTGAACCATCTTCCCAAGATGGATGCCCTCGGCAGCTGCGACCCGTTCTGCCGGCTGGAGTTTTGCGGGCAGATCCACAAGACCGTGGTAAAGAAGGGCACATACGATGCGGATTACAATGAGAGTTTCCAATTCGAGGTCAGTGATGCGGCTGGTGCGGTCGGTAGCCTCACAATCACGGTCCTGGACTGGGACCTGGGATCGGGCCCCGACGAGATTGGGCAGATTGTGCTGCCGGGCGAACTCATGGGGCGGGTTGCGCGATCGGAAATTGGGTGGGAGGGCGAGGCAAAAATGGAGGTGCATGGAAAGAAGGGCGAGGCTCCGGTGGTTGGCAGGGACAGGCAGAGGTGTACAGCAACGGTCAAGGTCATGGTTCTCGAGGGGCTTCGAGGACTCGAGCCTCGGGAGCCGGATGAGGCCGTGTTGGGTCCACGGCGCTTGCAAGTGTCAGTCGTGTCAGTCTATCATCTCCCAAAAGCGGTTCGAAAGTCCCCCTCAAATTCTGCTGTGTGGCAGCGAATGCCTCATGTGCTGTTAACGGGTCTCAGGATACTTGGGGCACTTGTGACCCTTTCTGCGAGCTTGAATTCATGGGGGTCAAGTGTAAAACAACGGTCAAGAAGGGTGTTTACGATGCCTCGTTTGATGAGAACTTCATCTTTCAAGTGCCGGATGTTGCTGCAGGCGTAAGTGCCAGCTAATATTGCAGCATTCAGGCTGACCTGGGACCGCGCTGTGCTCAAAACACGTGTTTTCCTTAATTCAGGTGGATTCGCTGAGTATTGTGGTTTTAGACTGGGACTCTCTATCATCTCCCGATGTACTCGGCGCCGTGACATTGCCGTCAAGCCTCATGCGAAGGATTGCTTCTTCGCCGATTGGGTATCAAACCTGTTGGCATGCCACGGGCACCAAAACCGACCCTGAGTTGTCAAAGTATGATTTGATGCCGTGTAGGTGGTGGGGAGAGAGCAGGCTTGAGGTGCAGCTTGACGGCAAGGTATTGCTGGGGAACGATGGACAACGGTGTGTCGTGCACCTGCGAGTCGAGACACTCGCTGCAGCTGCGACTCTCGACCCCCCGAAAACACAAACGCCTGTCTCAGGTCCCCGTCGCATCCAGGTGAAGACCGAAAATTCCACTAATTTATCGTTTGAAAAGTGGTGTGATAGGCTACATGCTCTGAGTGACGTTAGTAAATAGGTCCGCGTCGTGTCGGTGAACCATCTTCCCAAGATGGATGCCCTCGGCAGCTGCGACCCGTTCTGCCGGCTGGAGTTTTGCGGGCAGATCCACAAGACCGTGGTAAAGAAGGGCACATACGATGCGGATTACAATGAGAGTTTCCAATTCGAGGTCAGTGATGCGGCTGGTGCGGTCGGTAGCCTCACAATCACGGTCCTGGACTGGGACCTGGGATCGGGCCCCGACGAGATTGGGCAGATTGTGCTGCCGGGCGAACTCATGGGGCGGGTTGCGCGATCGGAAATTGGGTGGGAGGGCGAGGCAAAAATGGAGGTGCATGGAAAGAAGGGCGAGGCTCCGGTGGTTGGCAGGGACAGGCAGAGGTGTACAGCAACGGTCAAGGTCATGGTTCTCGAGGGGCTTCGAGGACTCGAGCCTCGGGAGCCGGATGAGGCCGTGTTGGGTCCACGGCGCTTGCAAGTGTCAGTCGTGTCAGTCTATCATCTCCCAAAAGCGGTTCGAAAGTCCCCCTCAAATTCTGCTGTGTGGCAGCGAATGCCTCATGTGCTGTTAACGGGTCTCAGGATACTTGGGGCACTTGTGACCCTTTCTGCGAGCTTGAATTCATGGGGGTCAAGTGTAAAACAACGGTCAAGAAGGGTGTTTACGATGCCTCGTTTGATGAGAACTTCATCTTTCAAGTGCCGGATGTTGCTGCAGGCGTAAGTGCCAGCTAATATTGCAGCATTCAGGCTGACCTGGGACCGCGCTGTGCTCAAAACACGTGTTTTCCTTAATTCAGGTGGATTCGCTGAGTATTGTGGTTTTAGACTGGGACTCTCTATCATCTCCCGATGTACTCGGCGCCGTGACATTGCCGTCAAGCCTCATGCGAAGGATTGCTTCTTCGCCGATTGGGTATCAAACCTGTTGGCATGCCACGGGCACCAAAACCGACCCTGAGTTGTCAAAGTATGATTTGATGCCGTGTAGGTGGTGGGGAGAGAGCAGGCTTGAGGTGCAGCTTGACGGCAAGGTATTGCTGGGGAACGATGGACAACGGTGTGTCGTGCACCTGCGAGTCGAGACACTCGCTGCAGCTGCGACTCTCGAGCCCCCGTCTCCGATCAAGAATGTTTTGGAGGAAGTTGAAGCCGTTGTAGAGGTGGAGAAGGCTGAACCAGAACCATTCGTCGCCGTGTACGAGAGCAGCGAGTCAGAAGATGAAAACTCTAGACCTGCGTGTGAAGTTCACATCGACACTGTGCGGGCAACCTGCCTTTGCTGGCGTAACTGCCACCAAGTTGCAGCGTTGACAAAGCAGCCTTGGGCGGTTAATGGAGAGGCAGTATTCGGAGAGCTTGGCAGGCCACGCTTCTCCGAGATGATATGCCCGGTGCTTCGGCACAGGCATCTCACAGGCCAGATTCGTATCGTCGGTTTGTAAATGGAGTCTTGTGAATGTTGATACCCCACTCCAGCGTCGTCCAAACTGTCTACCTTCAGTGAGGCAGTCAAACACCGCAGCACAGTGTGCGGAGCGTCTTTTGTTTTGAACTGGTTGACACTGCTGGGGCGCGGATGCCGCTGGATCGTGATTGAGAAGCATCTCATATGCATCTGAGTGGTGTTGATGTGGACGGCCTCATAGCAATAGATCGGCACTTGCCACTTCTTTTCCAGCCGCATATTTTTTTCGGCGCAGTGCTGGCCACGGAACCGACAAACCGAACAAAACGCTTCCTTTTCTTAGCCGCTGTCTCCCTGGCACTGCTGCTTCTGAAACATTCAAGTGTGCAAATCAAGCTGGGCAGGGATGTGACAAAACCACAGGATTAAGCTGTGCAAGGTGCAGTGAAGACTGCCTCCTGCGCCTTGGTCGCCGGAACATTCGTGACCGCGCGTTGGCTGTGCGCAACTCCTTTCTTGGCGGGAATTCTGTGCGATTCCTTGATCACATCACATTCTTAATCAGCACGTCTCCGATTCTTTTCCTTGCACTCACGCACTGATCTGCCGATTCGCAGGCGTTGGGAGCGGCAGCTCTGGCAATGCTCACGACTGCCCTTGCTACCCTGCAGCGCAATCCATGGCGTGAAAAAAGGAACGAGGGAGAGCAGGATTCGAAATCAGTTGCTGAGAGTGTAGTAATCAGTACGTGCGGCATGCGTAAATCGCGCTCGCAATTTATCTCTGCACCGTGACTGATTGCATGCAGGCTCCATGGAGTTCACGCTAGCCTGATAAGTCCTTGTCGCAACAGTGGCCTATCCAACAGTGGCCAACAGTGGCCTAAATTCCTCGGCCCTGGGAACAAAGTCACGATCTCATTTCGAGAACATCACACGATCAATTCCTCGTAGTCGTTCCCGCCGTGAGCGGGAGCGGGCGCGGGAGAGGACGAGGGGGAGGGTGAGCCCGTAGGTGTTCCTGCCGGGGCCTGACGCCCAGGGCTATGCTCGCCTTCATCGATGGTGGAAGCCTGGGCTAGCGTACCCTCTTGCTCAGGAGCCGACTGCGGCAGCACACCACCAAGTGACGTCATCGGTGCAACCCAGCCTTGTTGGCGGAAGGCGTCCCGGGGAGGAAGCGGCGGCGTCTCTGCGACTGCAGCGGCACGCGCGGCACGGAGACGGTAATCATCGGCAAGACGCTGTAGAGCGCGGAAGGATGGCTCGGCTTCGTCCGCAAAGCGACGGGCGATAGCACCAAGCTCCTCTGCACTCTCTCTGACCGCCATACCCTCGAGGAGTTCCCGCAGGTGGAGGTACGTTTCGCTCACCTCCTTGGGGCGCTCCAGGTGTCGCAGACGGAGTGCCGCAAATTGTGCCGAACGACCGGTAAGAAACTCCTTGACCTGCTTCAGGTGTGCAATTCCCTCCTCGCACTTCGTGCAGTCGATACGGATCTGCTCCAGCTGCCGCGCCGCTGCTTCCCTGTGCTGCTGCGCCTCGCGCAGTGCGACGTCAACGCTCTCTAATTCCTTGCGCACTGCTATCGGCATGCTCGCCGCGAAATTTTCCCGCGCAGCAAGCCTTCGGCACGCTGTGACCACTCGCGAATCTACAGCCTCAACCGCATCAGCTGCAGCCGCGGCCTGCGCACGTGCCGGCTGAAGGGCAGCGCGAAGTGCCGCAGCATCGCGCTCCAATGAGGATGCTGCCGAGGACGCGTCGCCCAGGACGAGCTGCTTCTCCTCAATGGCAGCACGCAAGCGCGCATTGTCGGATGAGGCTGCAAGGCGGTTGGCAAGGTCCTCGCCCGCGCTCTGACGCTCCAGCAGAAGCGTCGAGAGACGGTCCCTTTCCGCAGTATGCGAATCACGAACGTCCAGCGCCCTCTGTCGAAGCTGAAGCACCTTGTCCGACAGCTCCTGCAGGCGCGCGCTTTCAGCGGCCCGACGTTGCGCTATTTTCTCCCGTAGTTCCACTGGACCTTCCTCGTTGCGGGCAAGGGTCTGGCGTAGTGACGCTTCTGATCGGTCGATCTCTGCCTGGAGCGTGTTGGGAGCCTGTCGTGCCGGGGGAAGTGCAACCTCCAGCTGGCGCGACACCTCGACTAGGTCGCGGTGCACTACCTCTTGTTCCCGCAGATCCGTTGTGATCACCTGGATCCGTACCTGGAGCCGCTCCTTCTCTCGCAACTCGTCCTCATCTAGTGACCGCTCAGTGGCCTCCGAGTATCCAGGCTCGCTCCCTTCCCGCATCCGAAGCTCGTCAAGCGCCACTTCCAGCGCTCGGATCTGCCTGCGCTCTACCTCGACCCGTGACTGCAACTGCTTCTCTTCGGTGGCAGCGCTGGCCACGAGAGCCTCCATGCGGCGTGAGGTGGTGCGAAGGCGTTCCTCGACCGAGTGGGTCAGCGACATTTCCTGCCCCATGAACTCGCGCAGATCCAGAGCAGTTGACTGTTCCGCCTTGAGATCAACCATGACTTGCGTTAGTTGCACCTCGACACGAGTGAGTGCTTCGTGTAGCTCCCTCACGCGCTCTCTGGCCGCGTGGTCTGTCTCAGCGTCGACGGCACGGCCTGAGTACTCCATCCGAAGCCGCCGCTCCTCAGCCACTTGCTTGTTGCACTCCTCGATTAGGTCTTGCAGCACCTTTTGCCGCTCCTGTGCCAACCTCGTTTCACGTGCGCTAGTCCGCGACCGGAGGTCTGACTGCTCTAGCACTCCTCGAAGTGCGTCCAGCTCGACCTCAACCTCAACGAGGTTCCCCTTGAGCTCTTGAAGCTTTGCAACGGCACGCGCATTTTCGATCTCAAGGAAGTAAGATGGCGTGCCTCTTGTCAATTCTACCGTGATCTCCTCAGCTGTACCGCTGGGTGTGGGCCGCCGAAGGGCCAATATCACAGTCGAGCCGCGTGGCCCGCGGATAAGCGGTGAGATGGCCGAGAGCTGGAGCCCGACAATCTTCTCGCCATCTACTCCCACCAGGATGTCACCAAGCATCACTCCCCCTGAGCGCTCTGCAGACCCGTTGCGATGGATCGCACGAACTTCCACCTCGTGTGCTGCGTTGAGCTCCACGCGCATGCCGATTCCAGCGATCTTTGGTGCATTCGGTACATGATGCGGTCGGATCCCGTGGACGTGCTCCTTCTTGCCCGGAGATAAATGATTCGCCCACGCCGATCCACGCACTTGCTCCGTCGCCTGGGCATTTTTGGCTGCCCACTGCTGCGTACGGAACTGGGCAAATAGACTAGCCTGCCGCGCAGCATGCTCCAAGCGTCAGCAGTGCCACGGGCGTCGCATGACCCTCGCGCGGCGCCACGCGTGCAAGAGAACGGGTTCCTTGGGCTGCAGCAAACCTGGTGGTCGCGGAGGGACGGCTTGGCCGAGCCAGTTGAACCAACCGAAGACTGCGAGTTGTAGAGCGTTCCGTCGGCCCAGCCCTCGTAGGAGCGGTACAACTCCCCAGCGACAGACATGCTGTTCTGCGCCAACAGGAATCCGCGCGCTGTTGTGAGCAAGGCAGATGGCCGAAGCCCCCTCTAAATCAACCAACAGTACCGATCAAACACCCTGCTTGGGTCACGATCCGACGCGCGAGCAACAGCGCAGCGGGTGCGTGTAACGGATGCGGCTACTCCCGGCCGGACCGTGCCCTGCTCTGCAGCGAGGGCTCCACAGAAAGCACGCGCATTCCAACAGCACGGAACACAGTACAATACAGTTGGGGTCGCGCACCAGAGACGATCCGAGGCACTTGCTTGCCGACGCTTTCCCGCTCTGTAATTTTTCCTGTTGTGTCCTCTCTGCCCGGGTGCTCCTCGTCATTCGCTTCGTCTTGAAAAGTAAACAACTTTTGAATCACGGGTGCACACGTTGTCATGGCCATGTCGAAGTCGCTCTCTCTGCTGGACTCAATGATTGCATCGCTGGAGTCGACGCTCGGCGTTGCTCCTTCCACACAAAATAGTTCCGTCTCAGGAAAAGCTGCACCCGCTCCTGCAGGAAAGGCCGCGTCCGCGGCGGAGCCCAAGAGCGCTCCCACCGTCGGCGCTGGCGAGAAGAAGCAGGCTCCAAAGAAGGAGAAGAAAGACAAGGCCGTCACAGAGTCTGCTGCCGCTAAGCCTTCCGCTAAGCTTGCAGCAGGCGACAGCGACCAGCCTGAGTCTCCCCCCATCCCTGCTCCCGCAGTGCTGCGTGTTGTGCTGTTCGGGGGTTGCACAGCCACAGAGTACTGAGCATTGGAAGGATGTCAGGTTTACCAAGCTCGAGCTCAAGGTCGGGCTACTTACCAAGACATGGCACCATCCAGAGAGTGAAAAGCTTTTCCTCGAGGAGGTATATGCTTATTCTTTCATGCTTCCCCAGGTCCCGACGATGTCCTTGGGTTTCAGGACTTGCACACGACGTCTTGCGAGCATTTGGGCTGATTTCACCTTGGGGACACAGGTGGATGTTGGCGAGGAGTCAGTGCGGCAAGTGGCTTCTGGGCTGAGGGCTCATTTCACCCTGGAAACATTCTGTCCAGGGCGAAAGGTGGTGGTGGTGACGAATCTGAAGGCAGCCAAAATGGCTGGGGCAGAGTCGGCCGGGATGGTGATGGCTTGCGTGCATGAGAGCGGAAAGGTGGAGTTGGTGGACCCTCCTGCGGATGCCAAGGTGGGCGAGCGTATTTTCATCGAGGGTCTATCCGGAGCACCCGCCACACCCACACAGGTGCAGAAGAAGAAAATTCTTCCCAGTGTGCTGCAGGACCTGAAGACCGACGCCGGCTGCATCGCCACTTGGCAGGGCAAGCCCCTGATGACATCCGCCGGCCCGCTCAAGGTCTGTACCTCTCTTGATAACGCCATTTCGCATCCCTATCGCCGTGAGAGCCGCACGGAAACGGTGCAGGCAGCTGGGCTGAGAGATCAATCCCTACCGCAGGTCATTTCGAATGCCAGCTCTCCCATCTCTTGAGGACACACCGGCGCAGCGCAAAACGCATTTCAGCAAACACAGTTCTTTTGATGTTGGTGCTTTAAGTTTAATCAGCGGAATGGACAAAGGAACGTGTGGCACGCAAAAACCTAGGGCGCCTATCCGCTAGCAGAGGGAAGAACTCTGAGTTCGCTGAGGACCATTTTCAAAGCGGGAAGGTTACACGGCTTGTTGACGACCGCAGCAAAAAGCTCTCTGGTGTCCTTATCTTGCCATGTTTCTGCCGACAGCGCAATCACAGGGATTTTTTCGTGGCCCCTTTCGCGAAGAGCCCGGGTTGCCTCAGCACCTCCCATCACTGGCATGTGCAGGTCCATGAGGATGACATCAAAGTCTGAATGTACGCGAAGCAGATCGAGGCATTCGACGCCATGATTCGCAGTAGTGACCTTGAATCCTAATCTGGACAGCATCGTGGCTGCAACCTTTTGGCAGACCGAGTTGTCCTCCACGAGCAGTGCATGCATTTTCTTGTTGCGCCCTTCTGATGGCGAGCGGCTCGCAATGCCACTGCGCAATCCCTGCAGGCGCGTGCTGCGTGGCGGGCGGAGGCCTGGGTCCACAACGTCGAGGACGAGCTCACTAAGCACAGCGGAGAGCGACGCTTTAGTGGCAGGCTTTCGCACCATTGAGTCGAAACCCATCCCCAAAACACCCTCAGTCTCAAGCTCCTCTGCCGTAAATGCCACCACCGGCAGATCCGCCAACATCTCATCCTGTCTCAACCGCGCTGTCGCCTCAATACCGTCCATCACAGGCATCCTCAGGTCCATCAACACCATGTCGAAGCTTGTGGGAGCTTTGCGGAGAACCTCGAGAGCCTCATCGCCATTCGACGCGGTGTCGCATGTGCAGCCAAGTGAACCCATCATTTTGACTGCAACTTTGAGACAGATTGTCATATCATCCACGATAAGCACGTGCGGCTTTCGGCGGAGCTCGTTCATGAGTCCGACAGCTGGCGCGCGTCCTTCTATCGGCTGCGACACGGCGCCGAAGTCCACATGCTTGAGCCCTTGTGACGAATCGGCTGCGTCCATCCAGACACCAGTAAGATCATCGGATGGCGAACGGGATACACCCCCAGCCTGTGTAGGGCCTGCAGCGAGTACAAAGTCCTGCTGGGAATTCTCTTCTCGCGCAAGCGGGACAGTAAAGTGAAACCAGGTCTCAGCGCTCCCACGTCCACAATCAGATGAACGCACGTACTGCAGTTCACCACCGAGGATCTCAGTAAGATGAAAAGCGATGAAAAGGCCGAGACCCATGCCTTCTGTGTCTGCAACCAGTTCTTTCTCCTCAAGTCGGGAGATTAGCAGCTCCTCATCCATGAGCGAAAAGTTGCGATATCTGCACCCTGAGTGGAAGTAGGAGTTCACATCTTCCCCTGTAGAAATCCCGGGCCCAGTATCCACCACATTGAAAGTTAGACGATACGGCTGATCGTCTGACGTTCCCCATGCTTTCACCTCGAGGCAGACTTCGCCTTCATTGCACGCCTTCAAAGCGTTGTCGAGCAGTCGCGAAATCACGCGCATGAGCTTGGCCTCGTCGCCGACAAACATCCGTGGCATTTGATGAGGCCACAGGGCAGGCTCCTCAATGAGATCCGTCCAAGCCACCTCTGAGCCCCCGAATTTGAAGACGCGCCGCAATCCCGGTCCCTGCTTGGAGCTCGGGCGGCGCCTTTCCAGGTTCTCAAAGAGGGCCACAAGCGCAGCCTGCAAATCGAAGGATGAAGATTGCAATTTCGGCACCTTGCCATCCTGGAAGAATTGTGCGTCTGAAGCGTCAACGATCTTCTCGTTCAGAAGCTGCATCTGCATAGAGGCACCGAGGGTATCGGCCATGGCAGCCTCAACCTTGTCGCGAACGCTTCTGCTGGGGTTGCGTAGCTCATCTCGAAGAGATGCAAGGAGCCCGCAGACCACGTGACACGGTGTGCGGATCTCATGTAGCAACTTTCGCATGAGGGCCGCCTTAATGGCAGCTAGCTGACGCTCCTTCTCTGCCGTCACCCGAAGACGCTCCTCCCGTAGCTTGCGGTTGGTGTCATCACGGATGCAGCAACGTGTGTGCCGGAAGGACCCATCTGCATTCCAGTTGACATTACTATCAATGAGAAGGTCCCGAATCTCACCGTTTTTGGTGCGAAAGCGCACAGGCACGTCCTTGATCGCGTTGCCTGAGCCGAGGGTCTTGAAAATTTCGAGCACCAGCTCCGTTTCGTCAGGGCAAAAATCCATGATAGGTTTTCCAAAGTACTCCTCCTTCGTGTAGCCAAGGACGTTGAGCTCCGTTTGGTTCGCCCATAGCACATGCCCGGTACCCGATAGCCAGTGCATGGCAATTGGGGCGTTGTTGAGGAAGTCAAGCAGCTCGGTTTCTTGTTCCTGTTCCTCCTCACCGGGCGGCTTCCCCATCCGCCCAGAGCACGCTACACGCCCGTCACACCCCTCCGAGGTGAGTAGCCAGTCGTATTTCCGATAGATGGGAAAGTCCGCCTGTCCTCCGGGTTCATGCCATCAGTCGCTGAACGTAGATCCATCTCTGACATCTGTTACAATGACATAGATAGCAGGGATGGATGTTGGAAATACCTTGCTGCCGAGGACAAGCGTGCGACACGCCCGGAGATTAGGCACCCTCTCCCACTCCTGCAAAATTCCGCTGCGTCACTAGATATATGGAGCGACCACCGCACCTTCCTCAACCATGTGAATTCGTCCAAGTGGTCGAGTATGCGCCAAGGCAAGAATCCAGGATAGGGCAAAGAAAGAACGAGAACCTCAAGATCGCTTGCTTGAGCATCTTTGATTTCCTCTTCAGTCGTCCCCCTGATGTCATCCTGAAGAGACCTGCGTCGAGCGCAATGCGTGCTTAGCCACTGTGCTGTAGACTCGACGCAGTCTTTCATTCTGCCTGTACATGGGTATAATACACTAAGTATGCCAACCTGGCGCGATTCAGTGCGATCCCGAAACGCTCACGGTCCTCTTGCGCAATCAGGTTCTGCCACAGACAAGCACAGCAAGTTTTAGCTCTGCACAGCTGCTTTAATCTTCTATCGCCATTTCGGCCCCAGGGAGCGTACCACAACGAAGTCGATACCCATGAGTGTGCTTGTTGGGCCCACGGTGTGGCAAAATCGCTTGTTGGCGGCCACGAGCATGCCATCCGCATCCAGGATGCAACATGCATCCGGCAAGAAATCCCAGTTCAGGCTACCCATTCTGCTCGTCCTTGGAAATCTCTCTCTTCACGCCTGCCCCCACTTTGACAATGTGAAACAAACTCCTCCCGCACCTAGTCTTGCGATCAACCAGCGTTTCCCCCT
>ENA-UOXV01003884-UOXV01003884.1-marine-metagenome-genome-assembly--contig:-NODE-3884-length-17686-cov-6.706993_pt1 | contig 17686 bp, 17 predicted proteins | sample MGYA00238165_ERZ766961 | MGnify/ENA primary metagenome ERZ766961 (study PRJEB28924, sample SAMN03173240) | marine metagenome | biome: Marine; feature: Water; material: Subsurface seawater | place: North... | reverse complement strand
CTTTATTTTCTGGCCGAAGACCCATCTCCGAAAGTTCGCCAGAATGTAGCAGCAAATACGGCCGCACCACGCCATGCAGATATGTTGTTGGTTACAGATACCGACACCAAAGTACGGGAGTCATTGGCAGGTAAACTCGCACGTCTGGCACCGGGGCTAAGTGCCGACGAACAAGACAAACTCCGCAAAATGGCTTACGAGGCATTGTCACTTCTTGCCAAAGACCAAGCCGTCAACGTTCGAGAAGTATTGTCTGATGCTCTCAAAGAAGTCGCAGATGCGCCGCCAGATGTTATTCGACGTTTGGCTTGGGATGTCGAAGCCGCCGTCGCATCGCCCGTGTTGCGATTTTCTCCTGTCCTGTCGGACCAGGATCTTCTGGAAATTATTTCCGCACGCCCATCAGCAGGCGCTGCCTCGGCAATATCTGAACGCGCAAGCGTTTCCGAAAATGTCAGTGATGCCATCATCAGTTCTAATGATGAAAATGCGATCGGGCTCTTGCTTGGCAATCATAGCGCCATGATCAGAGAACAGGCCTTGGACCGCATCATTGACCGCGCGGTCGATGTCGATATTTGGCATGAACCCCTTGCGATGCGTCCCAAGCTGCCATCCAGCGCCGCTGTTAAAATTGCGCGCTTTGTCGCCGAAGATATCCTGACCAAGATGGTCGAACGGTCTGACCTGTCGCCAGATATCGTCGCGTCGGTTCGCGATGTGGTGAATAAGCGTCTGGGTGACGCGCATGCTGTCAAAGGGGCCGAGAGCGAAGGCAAGAAAAAGCCTGCCGTGGCAAAAGGCGTCAACGTCGATGACGACGAGGTATTTGATCAGGCATCAAAGATGTGGGCCAAAGGCAAAATCGACGAAAGCACCGTGATGACCACAATCGATGAGGGCAACAGGCGCTTAGCGCAAGCCATGATCGCCGTGATGATCGACTTCCCGCTTAAAACCGTGGTTAAGACCTGCGAGATGAAAAGCGCCAAAGGGTGCGCTGCGCTTGCATGGAAAGCGGGGCTTTCGGCAAAAAATGCAGAGATCGTGCAGCGCAAACTCGCTTTCATCAGCGAAACAGACCTATTACGCGCAGATGGTGAAGATTACGCATTTTCTGATGAAGATATGGAATGGCAGCTCGACTTTATGCAGGGGCTTTAACCCCTCACGAAAATACTTAATTTCGCGTGATCAAAGTCCCGGCGCCACCCGCTGTGAACAATTCCACCAATACAGTGTGCGCCACACGGCCATCGACGATGGCCGCCCCATCGACACCACTTTGAATGGCATCAATGCACGTTTCGATTTTGGGAATCATGCCGCCCGTGATCACACCTGATTCAATAATCGATTGCGCTTCCGAAAGGGTCAGGTCGGTGATCAGCTCGCCGTCCTTGCCCAAAACACCCGCAACATCGGTGAGCATATAAAGACGTGAGGCGCGTGTCGCAGCGGCAATCGCCCCCGCTGCCGTATCCGCATTAATGTTCAAGGTCTCGCCATCAGGACCGGTCCCAATCGGGGCAATCACGGGGATCACATCGCTATCCTCAAAGGCTTCGAGAATATGCGGTGAAATGACTTTGGGTTCCCCGACAAGACCCAGATCGACGATCCGCTCAATATTGCTGTCAGGGTCGCGCGTGGTGCGCTTCAAGCGGTCTGCACGAATCAAACCACCGTCCTTGCCCGATATACCAATGCCGGTACCACCCGCCGCATTGATGGCCGATACGATCTGTTTGTTGATGGAACCAGATAACACCATCTCCACGACATCAATCGTCGCCTGATCTGTCACCCGAAGCCCGTCAATGAATTCTGATTTGATGCCCAGTTTTTCAAGCATGGCACCTATCTGTGGCCCACCACCGTGAACCACAATCGGGCGGATGCCGACCTGGCGCAGCAACACCATATCGCGCGCAAATAAGTCGAACAGCTTGGGGTCGCCCATGGCATGGCCGCCAAATTTCACGACCACAGTGCGCCCGGTGAAACGCCGCATATAGGGCAATGCCTCGGAAAGGACCTCTGCCTTAGCGAAATAATCAGCGTTCGAATCTGGTTTTGTATCAGTCATGGCCGGGAAATTAGCTCATCAATTGGGAAAACGCGAACGTATTGATACGACACACAATAGTCAGCCGACAAGCCCCGCCAATTCCGCCCGAAGTTCAGCCATGCCAAAGACCTTAAAAGAACTCGTTTTCATGATCAAAGGGTGGGCTGCACCGTGCTTTGCCAACTCTTCACCCGTTTGGCCGACAAGTTTTTCAAGCGGGCCCGGTTTAATCTTATCGCACTTCGTCAGGATGATTTGATAGCTCTGTGCTGCCTGATCCATCAACGCCATGGCCCGGCGGTCTGAATCCTTTAATCCATGACGTGCATCAATCAGCAAACAACACCGACGCAATTCAGCGCGGCCCGCCAAATATTGCTCTATCAGCCGCGTCCATCCTGCGACTTCTTTTTTTGAGACACGCGCATACCCATAGCCGGGCAAATCCGCCAAGGTCATTTCCTTGTTGATCATAAAGAAATTGATTTCACGTGTGCGACCGGGCGTGTTGGATGTTCGCGCCAACCGCTTGCGCCCGGTTAATGAATTCAGCAGGCTCGATTTTCCAACATTGGAACGCCCGGCAAAAGCCACCTCTGGCAGATCCGATGACGGAATCTGCACCATTTCTTTGACGCCCAGCATAAATTCCGACGTGCCAGCAAACAGCTTATGGCCGCGCGTCAGTTGTTCATCTGTATACTCGGGCGAGGTGGCTGCTGGTGTTTCCATTCCAACGGCGTCGTTAACTGAGCGCGTCTTTGCCCGATATCCCCATGCGCCGCATGATCACCCATTGTTGCAGGATCGACAGGGTGTTGTTCCATGCCCAGTAAATCACCAAGCCCGCTGGGAATTGAGCCAGCAAGAATGTGAAGAACAACGGCATGAACAAGAATATCTTGGCTTGGATCGGATCAGCAGGTTGAGGGTTCAGTTTTTGCTGCAAGAACATTGATGCCCCCATGATGATGGGCCAAATGCCGATCATCATGAAATCTGGTGGCGTAAATGGAATCAACCCGAACAGATTGAACAAGCTGGTCGGATCGGGCGCGGACAAATCCTGAATCCAGCCAAAGAATGGCGCATGGCGCATTTCGATGGTCACAAACAGCACTTTGTAGAGCGCGAAGAACACTGGAATCTGGACCAAAATCGGCAAACACCCCGATGCTGGATTAACCTTTTCACGTTTATAAAGGCCCATCATTTCCTGGTTCAGTTTGACCTTATCTTCACCATATTGCTCGCGCAGTTTGACCATTTTTGGCTGCAGCTTCTTCATCTTGCTCATCGCAACATAAGATTTGTTCGCAAGTGGGAAGAACGCGATTTTGATCGCAACTGTCAGCAGCAAAATAGATATGCCCAAGTTACCGACGAGACCGTTGATCCACAGCAATGCCAGGAAGATCGGCTTGGTCAGGAAGTAGAACCAACCAAAGTCGATCGACAGATCAAAGTTGATGATACCCAATTCTTTTTCGTAACGATCCAGCAAAGAAACCTCTTTGGCACCCGCAAAGAGATGGCTTTGTGAGGATGCCGAACCATTCGCGGGCACGATAACGGCTGCACCCAAATAGTCGGTTTGGAAAACATCAATGACGCCTTCTTTGCGGTGCAAGAAGCGGGTTTGCACCTGATCCTGTTGGTTCGGGATCAACGTGGCCAACCAATATTTATCCGTAATACCGATCCAGCCCCCCGTCGTCGGGGTCGTGATGCCAGCAGGCTCATCTTGGAGATCGTCGTAATCAATTTCCTGCAACTGGCCATCAACCACACCCAAAAGACCTTCGTGCAGAATATAGAAACCTGTGGTGTCCGGCATGCCATAACGTGACACCAATCCATACGGGAACAGGGTCAATGGCGTCGACGTTGAATTTTCGACCGACTGGTCAATCGTGAACATGTAGTGTTCATCGATGGTGATCTTACGTTTAAAGATCAGGCCCGTGCCGTTGTCCCATGACAGTGTAACGGGGTTTCCAGGCGACAATGTTTTGCTGTCTGCCGTCCATAAAGTGTCCAGCCCGGGCATTGCCTGGCCTTCTGCACCTGACCAGCCATAGCCTACGAAAAACGCGTTCAATGATCCGCGTGCCTGCAGGAATACGATCTCGTCACTGGTCGGATCGATGGTTTGGCGATATTTCGGCAATGTCAGATCGTCAATCAATCCGCCTTTAAGGGCAATTGAGCCGTGCAATTCAGGCGCATCAATTCGGATGCGCGGAACGGCGTTCAGGGCTGCTTCACGGCTTTGTTGAACAACGTCTTCAGCTGTCGCCATCGGCGCACTACCAGGAATTGACGGAGATTGCGGTATGACAGCCCCTGGTGTGGCAGGTGCGCCCGGTGCGGCGCCCGGTTGCGGCTGCGGTGTGCCTGCGACTTCTGAGCCTGGTGGAGGCACAGGTACATCTTGTTTAAATAGGACTTCGAACCCAAACAGGATGATGACCGAGAGGACAATGGCCAGAATGACATTCTTATTATCGAGCATAGTTTTTACCGGCTCCCTTTCCGGCTATCGGCAGTAGCAGACGCCAGGGATGGAATGTGAGATGACAAAGATGAATCTTGAAGTTCTGAACGTTCTGGATCTGGGACCGGATCATATCCGTGACCACCCCAGGGATGGCAGCGTCCCATACGTTTTAGGGCCAACCATCCGCCCCGCAATCCACCATGCGTGGACAGGGCTTCTTCTGCATACGACGAGCAACTTGGATGATAGCGGCATGACCCCGCGATAAACGGCGATATCCCATAGCGATACACTGCGATCAGTGCCCGCATCGGTAATGCAATCCATTTATCCAGCATGAACCTTGCTTTCGGTTGTCGATGCTTTGAGGGCATCCAGCTTGCGTAAACATTTCAACAAATCGCGCTCAAGCGCGAGGAATGATCTTTTCGCAGTAGAAGCCCGACCAATCAACACGATATCGACCCCAGGCTTCGTATTTCCCGGAATAATTTGATCCGCCAGTGCCCTGAGGCGTCGCCGAGCCCTATTTCTAACCACTGCGTTGCCGACTTTCTTACTGGTCGTAAAGCCGACACGAATAAGAGAATCACTTGGCTGATCGCCAGGGCGTTCACGGACCTGAACAACCATCCCCGGCGTAGCACATTTTCGCCCGCCAGATGCACAAGCCAAAAAATCGCGCCGCTGTTTCAGGCGCGATATCTCAAAATGTTCAGATAAGCTGGGCATGCGGGCGTGTTAACGACCGCTCTAGCTTAAGCGGACAGGCTTTTACGGCCTTTGGTACGGCGATTAGCGAGCACCCGACGTCCACCAACCGACGCCATGCGCTGACGAAAGCCGTGGCGGCGCTTGCGAACAATCTTACTTGGTTGATACGTGCGTTTCACGAGACGTCTCCTTAAGAAATCGTGGGGGTATATACGAGTTGTATGGGCGCTAGTCAACGGGTTCAGCACGATTTTTAATGCTTATGGTCAATTGTGCCTCACAGGAACTTGAGGCGCTGTCAGCAGAACGTTTATTGAGCAAAATTCAAAATTACGCAGAATACCGGTCAACGACACCGACACTCCATCGATATGGGGCTGTCGCTAGCAACCATTGACGAGGTGAGGTATAGATCATGACGGGGGCAAGCACACTCATGAACACAGAAAACGGGCAGCCGGAAACGATGCCATCAAAGAAAAAACAGCCGCTTTTCATGCGCCTTTTGCCGCTTGTCGTCATTGCGGCCGGAATCGCGGCATTCTTTGCATTTGATCTGGATCGATTCCTGTCCTTTGACGCGTTAAAGGAAAATCGCGACTTCTTACAATCCTGGACCGCCGAAAATACAGTCCTCGCGGCCATCATATTCATGTCTGTCTACTGCATCATGGTCACGCTGTCGCTGCCAGGGCCCATTTGGGCGACGCTGGCAGGTGGTTTCATTTTTGGGACCTGGGTTGGCGGCCTGTACGTCGTGATTGGCGCGACATTAGGCGCGACCGCGATATTTTTGATTGCGCGCTATGCCTTGGCTGACTTCTTTCGCGAAAAAGCTGGTAAGGCCATCACCAAAATGGAAGACGGCTTCAACGAAAATGCGCTTAGTTATATGTTCGTACTGCGTTTGGTCCCATTGTTCCCGTTTTGGCTCGTGAACTTGGTGCCTGCCTTTGTCGGCGTCAAAATTCGGACCTACGTCATCGGTACATTTTTCGGGATCATGCCTGGGTCATTGGTATACGCCAGTGTCGGTAACGGCCTTGATGCCGTATTTGCGCAGGGCGGCACACCTGACCTTGGGATCATCTTGCAGCCGCAAGTGTTGGGTCCCATCCTTGGTTTGGCAGCATTATCGATGATTCCTGTCATATATAAGCGTTTCAAACGCACCAAAACATCTAGCGAGAACGGATAAGCAAAATGGCCCTGAACAATAACAAGACCATTAAGGTAGATATTTGTGTTATCGGCGGTGGTTCTGGCGGCCTATCGGTTTCGGCGGGTGCCGCACAGATGGGTGCTGAAACCGTATTGCTTGAAAAAGGTAAAATGGGTGGTGACTGCCTGAACTATGGCTGTGTGCCTTCTAAGGCGCTGTTGGCTGCGGGCCACGCGGCACAGGCCATTCGTGGTGCCGGGAAATTCGGCGTCACTGCGGGCGAGCCAAAAATAGATGCCAAGGGTGTTTTTAAACATGTCCACGGCGCCATTGGGGCGATTGCACCCAACGATTCCGTCGAACGGTTCACCGGGCTTGGTGTTCACGTTATCGAAGAAGCCGGGCGTTTCATTGATGCCAAAACCGTCGAAGCGGGCGACACGCGCATCGAAGCGCGCAGATTCGTCATATCAACCGGATCATCGGCATTTGTGCCCCCGATCCCGGGATTGGACGAGACTCCCTACTACACCAATGAAACTATTTTTTATGCCGACGAGCTTCCGACCCACCTGATCGTCATCGGGGGTGGCCCCATCGGGATTGAGATGGCCCAAGCGCACCGCCATCTTGGTTGTGAGGTCACGGTCCTCGAAGTTGCCAAGATCATGCCCAAGGATGATCAGGAATTGGTTGAAATTGCCCGCAAGCAATTGGAAATCGATGGCCTGAAAATCCGCGAAGGCGTCAATATCGCCAGATTGGAAAAAGATAGCGATGGCATCGCCGCGATTCTGAAAAGCGACGATGACAAAGAAGAACGCATCACCGGATCGCACCTGCTGGTCGCAACCGGACGTCGTGCCAATGTCGACGGACTGAACCTGGAAGCCGCAGGCGTGAAATATTCCCCGCGCGGCATCGAAGTCGATGCGCGCATGCGCACATCCAACAAAAAGATTTTTGCCATTGGTGACGTCGCTGGCGGCCTGCAATTCACCCACGTTGCCGGGTATCACGCTGGTATTGTTATCAAGAACGCCTTGTTCCGTCTGCCCGCCAAAGCCGATCACTCGACGGTGCCGTGGGTCACTTACACGTCCCCTGAATTGGCACAGGTTGGCCTGACCGATATCCAAGCCAAGGAAAAATATGGCGATGATATCCGTGTGTTGCGCTGGCCATTCCACGAAAATGACCGCGCGCAGGCCGAGGGCACGACCGAAGGCTTGGTCAAAGTCATCACGACGAAAAAGGGCGTCATCCTGGGGTGTGGGATTGTGGGGCCGCATGCGGGTGAATTGATCCAGACCTGGGTTTTGGCCATGTCGCAAAAAATCAAAATCGGCGGTATCGCAACCATGATTGCACCTTACCCGACGCTGGCCGAGGTCAACAAGCGTGCAGCGGGAAGCTATTATACCCCATCGCTGTTTAGCGAAAAAACGCGTAAGATCGTTCGATTCCTCAGCAAGTTTGGCTGAACATCTGGATAAGGCACCCATGGCAGAACACGAGGGTACAAAAGCATCCAACGACATCGCAAAGCGTGTGGCGTGGTACAACAACCTGTCCGCGCGCCTGCTGGTCCTGACCATTGTCTTTGTGATGTTGGCCGAAGTCCTGATCTGGACACCATCGGCTGCACGCTACCGCAAGAACTTCATGGAAGACTATATTGATCGGGCTTACCTATCGATGTTGGCGCTGGGAAACCTGCCGAATGCCGAGGCGAATGCATCACTGGAAATGAAACTTCTAGATCAGGCCGAAGCGCGCGCCATCATTGTTCAGACTGGTGAACGCAAAAGTCTGATGCTGGGCGGGGACATGCCGCCAGAAGTCGACGTAACCGTCGATATGCGCCAGGGCAGCTTTTGGGGCTGGATCATGGGTGCGTTTGATACGCTGATGCATTTCGATAACAGGGTTATCCGAACCATTGGCAATCCACCACGCTCGCCTGACGTCATCGTCGAAGTATTGTTCGACGAGAAGATTTTGCGCGACTCATTACTCGATTTTTCGGTACGCATTTTAAATCTTTCGATTGTGATCTCGTTGTTCACCGCCACGCTGGTTTATCTTTCGCTGCAATGGCTGATTGTCCGGCCTATTCGCCGGATGACGCGCGACATGATCAGTTTCAGGGAAAACCCCGAAGACACGGGTCGTATCGCCCCACCCAGAAAACGGAGCGACGAAATTGGCATCGCCAGTTGTGAGCTTCATGAATTGCAAAAAGAAGTTCAGGCGTCCCTGCGCCAAAAAGGCCGCTTGGCTGCATTGGGTGCAGGGATGGCCAAGATTAATCATGATCTTCGAAACACGTTGGCGACCGCCGTATTAGTTTCTGATCGATTGAAATTGATCGAAGACCCGGAGGTCAAACGTGTGACGCCACGCCTGATGCGCGCCATCGATCGCGCGATTGAGTTGTGCAGCCAGACGCTGAATTACGCCTCGGACGATTCACTGACCATTCGTCATGCTCGATTTGATGTGCTCGGTCTGGTCGACGAAGTCCGGATGGAGTTAGAGCCCAATGGCGACGAGGATAAAGTCAGTTGGTCGATCGATATCGACCCGGAAATGGAATTTTGGGCTGACCGCCGCCAGATGAACCGCGCTGTTCATAATCTATGTGCCAATGCCATCCAAGCGGGTGCAACTGAACTCAACATCCAACTGGATCGCGACAGCGCCCATAGTCATTTGACCATTACCGATAATGGGCCGGGGCTGCCTGAAAAATCCCAAGAAAACCTGTTCAAGCCGTTTGCCGGATCAAGCCGCAAAGGTGGCACGGGCCTTGGTTTGGTGATTGTTCGCGATGTTGTCTCGGCGCATGGCGGCAAGGTTGTTTTGGAGCGAACGGATGAGACGGGCACAAGCTTCAGAATATCAATCCCGCGCCAACATCCGACACTCGAACAAGAAGCCGCAAACGTCGCTTAGCTTAGTCGCCCAGCACAACACCTTCACGGCGAGGGTCAGCACCGCCAACCAAACCATCTGACGTCACATGAATGCCGTGCAGGCCACTGTTCATTCCGATAATCCGTACTTCATGACCCAAGGCTTCGAGTGCTGGCTTCAGATCAACGGCGGTGGTATCGGCTTCGATATCAACTGGCCCGCCACGGCTGACAATATTCGGCGCGGCAATGGCATCAGCGACATGCATGTTCCAATCCAGAACGCCCAAAATCGCCTTGATGGTATAGCCCGCAATGCGCGATCCACCGGGTGAGCCGATGGCCAGTACGACGGCACCGTTTTTATCCAGCACAATGGTCGGGGACATGGTGCTGCGGGGTCGCTTGCCTGCATACACCGCATTGGCAACGTGACGCCCCTTGTCCATGGGTTTAAACGAGAAATCCGTGAGTTCGTTATTGAGCAGAAAACCCTGCGACATGATTTTCGATCCATACGGACGTTCGATGCTGGCCGTCATGGAAACGGTATTTCCGTAACGATCACGGATCGAAAAATGCGTGGTCGAGACACCCTTTTCTGGGTCGGTATCCGGCGCCCACTGCCATGCATGCTGACCGGCCCGACCTGCTGTTGCGTCTTCGATCCGGTTTGCCGAGTCGATCAATTGTGCCCGCTGACGCAGATATGCTCTATCAACCAACCCTCTGACTGGGACGGGTACAAAGTCGCTGTCCCCCACATATAACGCGCGGTCTGCAAAGGCCAAGCGGCTGGCTTCCACCAATAAATGCACGGCTTCGGCCGAGAACGGCTCCATCGATGGCAGATCAAAATGCGAGAGCATGCCGAGGACTTGCGCCACCAGAATGCCCCCTGATGACGGTGGGCCCATGCCACAAACCCTGTACTGGCGGTATGGCGCACATACCGGTGGGCGCTCCTTGGCCTGATAGGATGCGATATCTTCGATGGTCATCGGTGTGGGGTTGAATGGCGCATTTGATACAGTCGATGCGATGCCCTTGGCGATGTCTCCGCTGTAAAATGCCGCGGCACCATCGTTGGCAACGGTGCGCAAAACAGCGGCATAGGCAGGGTTCTTTGAAGTATCCCCCGCGCGCAACGGTGCGCCATCGGGATAAAAATAATCTTGCGTGCCTGGAATATTGGGCATTTCACTTTCGCCCGCTAACAACCGTGCCAACCGCGGCGTCACTTCAAACCCGTTTTCCGCCAGATCAATCGCACGGCTAAACAAATCTGCCCACGGCAAAACACCGTGCTGTGAATGCGCCAGTTCAAGCATGCGGATCACACCCGGCACGCCCACCGACAATCCGCCCGTGGCCGCTTTGGGCCACGGCATGGGGTTCCCATCCGGTCCCACAAACATATCGGGGGTCGCGGATGCGGGTGCGGTTTCACGGCCATCAAACGTTTGAACTAGATGCTTATCTGCATCGAAGTGGACTAAAAATGCGCCCCCACCAATCCCTGACGATTGTGGTTCCACCAATGTTAAAACGGTTTCGACGGCAATCGCGGCATCGACGGCGCTGCCGCCCTTGGACAACACATCGTAACCCGCTTGTGCCGCCAAAGGGTGCGCGACCGCAATCATATACTTGTCGGCATCAGCGCGGCGATGCTCCTCGATATCAATCGCGTCATCGCACGCAGTGATTGCGATGCAGAGTGTGAAAATCACGAGTGCAGGTCGAAAAATCTTGGTGATCATATTTCCCAGGTTTCCATGATATTCCTGATATTGTCGTGTTAGGATACTCCGACAATATGGGAAGGATACAAGACCGATGATCGATCTGTTTCATGACAATTTCGTCGTCGTGTTGCTTGTTCTGTTCGTTGGCATTCTGTTTTGGGCCTTCAAGCCAAAACGTCGCAAAGACCACGTATCTGAGCGACATGACCCCGATGATTGATCCGTTATGCCAGAACGGCACATTCAATTTGGCTTCAATCAACAATAAACAGACGTGTTAATTCGCTTATTGTGCAGTGCAGCAAAATATGGATACTCTAATATCGGCTGTCGAGGGAAGAGGGAGACACGCCGCCGTGACCGAAACGACGCAAAGAATCCTGCCTTCGGATTTAAAAATCCGCAAAGGCCAAACGCCGATTGTGTGCTTAACAGCATACGACACGCCGATGGCGCGACGCACCGATGCGCATTGTGATCTGCTGCTGGTGGGTGATTCCTTGGCGATGGTTGTGTATGGATTGGAAACCACTCGGGGTGTGACCCTTGATACTATGATTGCCCACGGCCAAGCCGTGATGCGCGGTGCCGAGCGGTCATGTGTCGTCGTTGATCTGCCGCACGGCAGTTACGAAAATTCCCCCGAACAAGCCGTTGAATCTGCGCGGCGCGTCTATGACGAAACCGGATGCCAAGCTGTAAAGCTTGAAGGCGGCGAAGAAATGGCCGCTGCCGTTGCAGCTATTGTCAAAGCTGGCATTCCTGTGTTTGGGCATATCGGCCTGATGCCACAAAAGGCCGAAGGGCGCGACGGATTTAAAATTCAGGGCAAAGATGATGGAAGTGCCCAACAAGTGATGCGCGATGCCAAGGCTATCGAAGAGGCTGGCGCCTTTGCCATCGTCATCGAAGGCACCGTCGAAGCCGTCGCACGCGACATTACCGAAACCATCGCCATTCCCACCATTGGGATTGGCGCATCGCCAGCGTGCGATGGGCAAATACTAGTGACACAAGACATGACAGGCCTGTTTTCTGACTTCACACCTAAGTTTGTGAAGCAATACGCCGACGCAGGCACTGTCATCGACGAGGCCATCGCCGCATACGCCACGGATGTCCGCGAACGCCGTTTCCCCGAACTTATCCATTGTTTCGGCGTGCCGACATCAATCAAAGCAGCATCGGATTGAGTTATGGAAGTCGCACGCTCCATCGCTGAAATGCGCGCCATCGTCAAAGATTGGCGAAAATCAGACCAACGGGTGTCATTGGTGCCAACCATGGGCGCGCTGCACGAAGGTCATTTGTCTCTGGTCCATAAGGGCAAAGAGCGCACCGATAAATCTATCGTATCCATTTTTGTGAACCCGGCGCAATTCGCCCCACACGAAGATTTCAACACCTATCCACGCGAAGAAGAACGCGATTTCGCAGCCCTTCGTCACGCCAATGTGGATTTGGTTTACGCGCCAGATGTTAAAGAAATTTATCCCGAAAACCACCACACCAAAGTCGAAGTTCAAGGGATCAGCCAATTACTCGAAGGCCAGTTTCGCCCACAGTTCTTTATTGGGGTCGCAACCGTGGTCGCCAAATTGTTGGTACAGGTCATGCCCGACGTCGCCTTGTTCGGCGAAAAAGATTATCAGCAGTTGTGTGTAATCCGGGCGATGGCGCGGGACCTGGACATACCTGTCGATGTGCTTGGCGGAGAAACCATTCGCGAATCAGATGGCCTCGCGATGTCTTCGCGGAATGCGTATCTGACCAATGCCGAACGCACACTCGCACCGCGTCTGTATCAGGAAATCACTGCGATTGCGGAACAGGTTTCTGCTGGGGCCGATATCGATCAAGTCTGCGCGGCGGCATCAAAGGGCCTGAGTGAATCAGGCTTCAAAGCCATCGATTACATTGTCGTCAAAGACGCTGACACACTCGAAGACCCGACCCCGGGACGTCCCATGCGCGTGCTTGCCGCTGCCTGGTTGGGCCGCACCCGATTGATCGATAATATCGCCGTCCCTGCCTGATGGGCGCGACCTCATTTCTGAGGCGGCACATCCAATCTGACGACTTTGCCTTCTAAGTCCGGCGACGGCGCCGGGTAATAATCCAATACCAACGGATCATGGCCCGGCACGATCAGGTCTTCGTTGCCACCTGCCAGGGCCCGTAATTTATCGTGGCCTTCCATCATATCGCCGATGTTATGGACGACGGGATACGGATTTTGATCCCACATATTGTGATAAAGGTGCGACGCATCCGATGCGACGACGACCCGACCACGCTGAGTTTCAACGGTGACTGACTGCAGGCCCAAAGTATGCCCACTGACCAGGTGAAGGCCGATACCCGGGAACAGCTGCACATCGCCATTATGAAATTCAACGCGTTCCTTATAGACTTCGCGCACCATGCCGACGATATGTTCAACATCAAAGGCAACACGGAGTGCCTTGTGCTTCATGTAACGCCCGGTGGCGAATTGCATTTCCTTATCTTGCAAATGGAATCGTGCCCTGGGAAACAGATCGAAATTACCGACGTGATCATAATGCAAATGGGTGATGATGACGTCTTCGACCTCGTTCGCATCAACACCGACCATTTTTAACCCTTCGGCAGGACAACAAATAAGCTCCCGCCCGCGCTCTGCTGCCGTTCCGGCATTAAAGCCCGTATCGATCACGACGGTGCGATTCTTGTTGATCGCAACCCACACAAAATAATCGATGGGCATATTGCCCTCGTGCGGGTCCGGGTCATTTACAAAGTTTTCGCGCGCATCGCGGTCATGGTGGGCGTACTTGATGGCATACAGTTCATACGTTTCAACGGGTTCAGGCATTACAGGTCCTTGATCATCACAACGAAATTGTTTGGCTGAGTGTGCCACCCCCGTCCCTGATCTGCCAGCCCTTGAACGACACGTTATCGAATGCCACCCTGTTATATAGAAAAGGAGAACCACCATGGCACTTGATGATCTAGATGCTGAATCTCATATTTGATGAATGTGATGGAAGGCGAACAAGGTGACCTCCGCGAGATCGAATTCAAGCTCCAACAATTAATCTCGACTTTCCGAGCAGAAGGTCTGCCCGTGCCAGAGACATTGAAAAAACTCGAACGCGATCTCGACGAATTACTCTCCGGAAAGACTTAGGCCTTAGGCAACCAAGTCTGGTGATTTTTCAGGCGTTTTGTCTTTTGAGGCGGCGTCATCCTTTGGCTTTGTCAAAGGCGACTCAGGTGCGGTTTTCTTTGGATTGATTTCATCCAAATCCCCATGCACGCGACCACCCTCTTCGATCGCCAGGCGACCATAACGGATCTTGCCGCTGACATCGCCGGATGCATCAACGACGAGGCGTTCGCGCGCAATGAGTTCACCTTCGAAACGGCCGCGCACGATGGCGACATCAATCTCTACCGTGCCCTTGTAGACGCCACTCTCGGCGATTTCGATGACACGGCTATCCATTGAGGCTTCGACATAACCTTCGACAACCAGCGTGTCGCAATCCTCAATCTCGACGCCGCGTAGTTTGATGTTCGGCCCGACCGTCAGTCGGCTCTCGGATTTCGTCGTATTGTCATCGCTGGCGTCTGAACTACCAGACGTCTGACCAGACTTAGGGGATTGCATGGATGATCCATACCCGTTGCCCGTTGCAGGTTTCGTGGGTTTGGTGGGGATCGGATTAACGTCTTTTTGGAATAGCGCCATGGGATGCTCCTCGGGGTTAAGTAAATGACCCAAGAAGGTGTCGCAGGGGAATTTGGTCAGGGCGTGGCTAGATCATGTCCATTTCAGGGCAAGGTATTGCCAAGAGGTTAATCGCGTCCCTCGGAAATCGGGCGGGCGTATTGTGGCTCGGTATCCCACGGAAAGAAAACCCATACGTCTTGTTCAACATCGTGAACATATGTGTCGACCAGTTCCAGCCCCTTAGGTTTGGCATAGACCGTGGCAAAATGGGCATTTGGAAGGCGTTCACGGGCGGCTTTCATGGTGGTGCCCGTATCGACCAAATCATCTACCAGCAGCCAACCTTCGCCACCTGTTTTCATCGCAACTTCGGGTTCTTTGAGGATCTTGAGGTTGCCCTTGACCTGCTCGTCATAGGTCGTGATGCAGAGCGTATCCACCACATGGATCGACATTTCACGGGCAACGATGGCTGCAGGGACCAATCCCCCCCGCGTCAGCGCGATGATCCCCTGCCAGGGGCCTGTGTTCATTAAACGGCGCACCAAAATGCGTGTGTCGCGATGAACCTCGGCCCAAGTGACAATGTGATGATCGATATCGTCGCGGAATTGTACCATCAGAAGGCCTCGGCGTGATTAGAGGGTGCGAAGGATAGCCGAACGCATCATCAGATCAACACCGTGCAATCTTAAGATTAACGAACGTACAAATGAACTTCGTTGTTGTCGGCCTGTGCCATGGTTTGCGCAGACACGGCAACCCGGTTAGGCGGCAAGCCCATTTCGATCAACGAGCGCACAACGTTCTCAGCATGCTGACGTGCTTTTTGAGAATTCAGCGCAACCCGTGCTTGGCCACCCTTGGCAGGTGCCACGGCAACCAGATCGAACAATGCGTCGGGACGACGTTCCAACGTTTTGGAGACAGCGGTATACAGCGCCTGTTGATAAGGCACATCAGCGCGATCAAAACGGATCACGACCAGCGGCGAACGACCCGTCGTCGCGATCGGCCCCATGACCCCGCCAGAACCACCTGCATTTGCCAATACGGCCTTGTTGACCAACGAGCCACCAAACAACTCACCCGACTTGATACCTGCCGAGGTCAGATTGAGGTTGGCGCGCTCTGTCGTCACATAGTTGGTTTGACGGCGAACGTCGGCGCCCAATTCCTTGAGCAAGCGATCGATCAACACGGCGGTCCGGTTGACTTCGTCTTCCAGGATCGCAAGTTGACGGTGATCTTCGTCGACAGCGCCAGAAACAGAGAATGCCGCGCGGGCGGCTTCTGCCATGTATGCCGACAACGTCGAGTTGTTGGCAACGGCGGCCGTCAGATTATTCATTTTGTTAATTTCAGAACCGATCCGATCCAGATCAGCCTGCGCGCTGGTGAACTGCTGTACCAAAATCGGGTTACCCGGTGTGGTACCGACCTGTAGGCGTGCATTCACCGCGGCGATGGTGCCGTGATACTGTTGCGAGTTCACAACCAAGTCCGTGCGCAGACGTTGCAGCTCATCATTTTGAGCGGCAATAGAATTTTGCAGACGAATGAGTTCGTCGCGAAGTTCGGTTACTTTTTGACCAACAAAGGTGCCCGTTTCAGAACCCGGCGTTACGCCAGGGGGCAGAAACTGTGTCGCGCCAATCGGTGGCTGTCCGCCGCCAATGACTTGAACTTGGCCGTCGCCAGAAGCAGTTGCGTTCGCCGTAACAACGGGCGCAGTCCCTTCTTCTTCGTCAGACCAAAAATCGAGATCGCTGAAAGAGCAGCCGCTCAACAACAGTGCCGCGCCCAGTGAGCACGTGACCATGCGAGCCCGTTTACTCATTCGCAGCGAGGATAAATTGATAAATCTCATCCCTGAAGACCGCCCCTTTAATTAGTGCAGGATTTCACCTTAAGCCATGATGAACGCAATACACCACTTTTCAAGGCCAAACCACCTTATGCTGACGCGATATTAGAGAATACCTCTGTCGGCGGCAAGATGATTGTATTACTTAGTAAATTTGACCTTTTTAAGAGTCAAATGAGGCAAGATTTTGTTAACCATAAATACACGCACGAACGGTGCACCCCGCAGCAATACGTAATCCATTTTTACAGTGTGATTTCGCAATAATCGGGGCTTGTCACCCGCGAAGGGGTTGTGTAGGTTCCCGACGCTTAATCGACGGCTGTTCCACGCCGTCTGGCATGCGCCCGTAGCTCAGCTGGATAGAGTACTTGACTACGAATCAAGGGGTCGGGAGTTCGAATCTTCCCGGGCGCGCCATTTTCTCTAGCTCACCTTGGGTCAACCTATTGTTTTCCAACGGTTTCGTGTTGAAACCATTTGGAGCGGTAGACCATGCGGTTGACCAAAGAGGCGCCATTCCTCTATCAAAAACGTGGCATCTATTACTTCTCACGCCGTGTCCCCTCTGATCTTCAATCTCATTATCGCTGCCCTCGCATCGTAATGTCGCTCAAGACGAAGTCTCTGAGGGCTGCTAAGGCTCGTTCTGCCGCTTTGTCGGGCAAATTAGAACAAGATTGGTTGTCGATCCGGTGGCAAACCCAAGATGACCCGTTGAGACGTTACCTCTTTGATGCACCCGTCGTGTCTTTAGGGTCTTCGACGGCGCCTCGATTGTCAGAAGTCAGAAACCTCTATGTCGCGGCAAAGAAGTCTGGTCGATCTACAACTTTTATTCAGTCGGTGGATCGCGCTGCAGCTCGGTTAGTGGAGGTGGCTGGCGATAAACCAATTGATCTCTATACCCGGCAAGAAGCGAACGCCTTGAGATCTTCTCTTCAGTGGAATGCTTGCGCCGCGTCTTGCGACGGATATCCCGGAC
>ENA-UOXV01003881-UOXV01003881.1-marine-metagenome-genome-assembly--contig:-NODE-3881-length-17688-cov-7.161685_pt1 | contig 17688 bp, 17 predicted proteins | sample MGYA00238165_ERZ766961 | MGnify/ENA primary metagenome ERZ766961 (study PRJEB28924, sample SAMN03173240) | marine metagenome | biome: Marine; feature: Water; material: Subsurface seawater | place: North... | reverse complement strand
TGAACAGCGTTACGACTCTCAGTCGCATTCTGTGACTAGTGCGGATCGTGAGAGCAGCAGGCACTGCTTTCAGGGTTCTCTCTCTGACCTGGCCGAAGACTAGCGTGCTTGAGACAATGCGCGTAGTGTGATAGGACATGTCCGGGCCCTCAGGCGAAACCTCGAAAGAGCGAGTGCTGGCGCCCGCAGGAAACGCGGATTCGTTGGACATTTCAATCCAGTAGTCTTCGATTTCCACGGTCGAGTTGCCTCCATCACCAGTGTCCTCAGGCATGTGAAAGTCAACCTTGAAGTACTGACCACCGATTGTGCCAGCCGTGACCTGAGAAACACGGACTTGTGTCTGAACCTTCGCACAATTTGCAGCGGTCGAAACCATGGCTCAGCCTGCAACAGCATGCTACAAGGGGCCAAATATACACCTTCTGCAAACGCGGGCTGCCAGGAAGACCAACAACCGACGCCAGATTGGAGACCTGAGAAAAAATCCCGCCATGCTTACCCAAAACAGCGGATCCGGTACATGCATTACTATCAAGAACTGAATTATTGAGTCAATGTTGCAGCAGGGCTGCACCTCACTCCACTCGCCGTCACCAACCATCGTAACCGCTCTTACCCGTGCGCCAACTGGCGGCCCCTTTGAAAGCCCCTGGCAAACCCACCACAAGGAAGGTCAGTGAATCGCAACTGCATCACAGGGAGGTCCATTTGCCAGGCGCACCGTAAAGATTGCTATCGCAATCGAGTCCGAGTTTTCGTCTCCAGCAGAGTAGTTCATTCGCATCTGACATTCGCAACGTGTCATTCGCATGTAGGGGCTGCACATCCCATCGCACCGCGGGCAAGAGGAGCTTCTTACAGTAGTAGGATGAGTAAAATCGCCATACTGAGCAAGCTCAGCTGTATAGTAGAGAATTGGAACATCTCGTGAATCGCCTGCACCAGAGTCGGCAGGACGCGAAAAATAGTAGCGCAGTTCGTGCGGAGCAACCTGTCCCAGAGTTACAGCGCGCCTGATATCAGCGACCCCGCGAAAGTACTTTCACAACTTCAAGTTAAGGCTCGAAACGGCTCGTCGGGGAGTGGCCAGCTGCCGTTTCTGGGGAAGAATCGACCTGCCGGAGGCCACAGTGCGACCCAGACGTTTCGAGGTGCGTGCAAACGTGCACGTCACGCACCTGCGCCACACACAGCACGCAGTGCGCGACAATACCAAGTCAGAATCTGGAGTTCTGCCGCCCCCAGTGCGCTCCCAGTGCCACCAGGCGCACATTCAAGGAGCCGAGAGAGGACCGACCGCGCTGGCCCGATCGACAGCAATGATAGATGATGGAGTCATTGCAGCAAAGTGCGACACATGTCCCGTGGAATTTTTGGCAGTAATCCAGCACTGGTAGTGACCCCCTTTTCGAATTGTCAGTGGCGGGGGAAGCGGTTGCCCCTCGAGCAGCGCTTCACGTCTAAAGTCGTCACTGTTGCTATTACTGATAATTCGCGAGGTCTCTGTGCCCGGTAATGTCAGGAAATAAGCGGTAAACAATTCAGCCGAATCCACCTGCCAACCGAAGCGGCTGAGCGCGCCAGCGTGCACAGTCGCAGCACGAGGCGTGGAGCATTAGCTAGGGCCGCAGGGACTGAACGCACGTCTTTGAAGATGATGTCATACTCGACCACATCTCCGTTAATAGGGGTTTCCCATGACGTGAAAAGCTCTAGAGGGCCCGACACCTCGATTCGTCTGCCCGCAACAATTGCTTGTCACTACGTGACTCCCCATCGAGAGCCTGGCAGCTACAACGATCTACCCACAATTAATTTATCTCGAGACGTCATATGAACCTGTTTTGTGGTGGTTCCGATGCAGCTGAATTCCCTACAAGAACAGATAGAAGCCAAACGGCACCTACAACCGACGCACACTTCAAATTTGACTGCAAGAGACACAAGGCTCTTTCGCACCGTCATCACATCACAAGCTCGAGATCGGTGTGAGCAACGCATAAATGACCACTATTTGGGTAATGAGTACCTATAAATTGAGCGTACAAGAGCAATGAACGCTCCATCCTGCCCCCGCGTCGCGAGTCCCAGGAGAGAATCGGTCCTGTTCGTCGAAAGCTATCCCGAGCATCGTGGCCCGGCAATACCTCAGGGCCGCAAGATACTTCGTTTTCGGATGATGCAGGGATTTGAGGCCCGACAGTCGAATAGTATGTACCGCGATTAACTCCTTGACTACGTGTCCTGCGGGCCCTTGGCAGCACACCTTCACCCGGCTCATGCTCGTTGATCCGCGAGCAGGCCCCTTTTGATTTAACAGGGCTCCCTACAAAAGAAGTCGACGGCACATTTCTGGCGACAGGATCGGGCATGAAGTCCCAGCTTCGTGCAATGACCGGCGCATCACGCTCGGTCCGTTTCCGACTTCCGCCCACCTTGCCAGCGCCTGATAGCTGGTTCACTGCTGCTGAACCGTTCATCTCGCCTCAGAATCAGCGACCCCCGAGCTGTTCCATGCTTCTGAGAATTCCCCTGCTACCAATGAAACTGCACTATCCGTCGTGGGAACCTGCACAATCGAGGTCGCCCCCCGTCCAGGCGTAGAGCCTATGCTCTCCGAGAGCGATCCTGAACAGGGGTCCAGCGGAATGGTTGCTTTGGCCCCAACAAAGCTTCAAACCAAATTTGAAGGCCCCGGTGGAAATCAGAAACTTCACCGTGTAATCTGAGCTACAAATTCACAGGCAAAACCCTAACTAAACCACACCCCACTTCACGTGAAGTGGGGTGAAGATTGCAGCGGGGTCCACCTGGATTGCTGGGGCGCGCACGCCTTTTGCGGTACCTTGACGAATTGCGGACTCGTCATTTTCTGTAGTTGCGAATTACAAGCGCAGCGCGTGTTAAGGTTGTCCGTTACGGGTTTACGATCCCTGAGGGCTAGCAGTGGCAAAGGCGATGCGCTTTAATTTCGAGTTCTCAAACCTCTGCGGGTCTGTGTACTCACAGGGCAATCTTTGTTTCGCGCCCGACGGTGGTAAACATCCCACCGTGCATATTCATGGCCTTTCTCTCCCACAGCGCTCATCTAACATGCCGCGGTTGGTGAACCGGAACATTTGACGTGAGTATCTGGTTTCGGCAGGCTCGCTCCTCTCGCCGGTGGGAAACCGCGTGACAGTCTTTGACCTCGAAAACAGCAAAAGTGTGACGCTGCCGTTCGAAAATGGACGTAACATCTCCTGTGTTGCACTCTCGCCCAATGGAAAAGTTCTCATCACGGTCGATGAAGAGGGTCGTGCACTGCTCATCAACTACAAGAGGGGCTCAGTTCTGAGCCGCTTCAATTTCAAGTCGAAAATCACCTGTATCTCATTCAGCCCATGTGGGCAATTCTTTGCAGCATCACATGGTAAGAATGTGCAGATTTGGGGAACGCCATCCCTACAACGGGAATACGCGCCCTTTGTCCTGCATCGCACGTTTGCCGGTCACTTCGACGAGGTTTTGTGCATCGACTGGGCAGCAGATGGATCGCACCTGATTTCGGGTTCACGCGATCTTACAGCGCGAATCGTCTCACTCGAGGCCCGTGACGGCTTTCCGGTGACGCTTGCGGGGCATCGAGAGTCGGTTATTGCAGCTTACCTGGGTCGCGCGGAGGGATCTGCCATCACTGTGACGCGTGATGGAGCCTACATCGAGTGGCGCCGCCGCTCCGAGGAATCATCGCCTTCCCAGTCAAAATTTTGGGCCTACATTGCCTTGACCACTGGTCTCTGTGCGGACGGTCAGAGTTCCTGCGTTGTCCGCATCATGACTCGGTGTGGAAAAATGGGTGCAGGAAGATGAGGAAGATGGTAGGGTCGGTGGCAAGCGCAAAGGGCACCACACGACAGACGGATGGGCTCTGCATGATCGTCACTTTTTTCAGCAAGGTGCATTATTTGCGTATAAGATACTTCTGGGCAGCGATCGCTTTGTGTGGACTTGTCACTGTTTGCCGGCTTGCTGCGGGTCACCCGCTTGCCCTGTTGCAGGAAAGGCGCAATGTGCAACACTGCACAAGAAGTCAAATCTGCTTGTAGTTGGGTTTGCCTCTGGCATTTTTGGGCTGTACGAGCTTCCGGGATGCGCAAACATTCATACCCTCTCAATATCTTCCAGCAAAATCTCCACTGTGAGTGTGCCTTTTTCATTACGAGCCTAACCCATTTCAAATGGTGGCAGCGAGTCTGCGAGAGCAACAATGCTGCATGCCGGACTGTGAGCTGAAAGTCTCTGTGGCAGGTGAGTATCAATGCGTCGGGTGAGTGGCTAGCTTTTGGCTCAGAGAAACTGGGTCAGCTGCTAGTTTGGGAGTGGCAATCAGAAACGTACGTTTTGAAGCAGCAAGGTCATTCGCACGGGATGCAGACAATCGACTACTCGCCGAATGGGGCCCAGCTGGTATCGGGCGGGACCGATGGTAAGGTGAAGGTTTGGAACGCAGCGACTGGACTTTGTTTCATTACTTTCATAGAACATACTGCGTCCGTTTCGGTGCGTCTCCGACTCACACAGCCTCGAGTGCCGATGCTGGTGCCTGACACGGATAACGTTGCGGGGAAACAGGCGGTTCGCTTCATGTCAAGTGGCAATGCAGTGATTTCAGCTTCGCTTGATGGCTCTGTCCGCGCCTTTGATCTCATCAGGCACGTGATATATCACACTGCAGCAAACAGCATTATTGTGAAGCATTCCTTGACCCAAGAACAGTGTTTTGCATCCCTTTAATTGCGTGCTTCCAGCGCTGATACATCGCGGCGTTTGAGAATTGGACAGATATCGGAACTTCAGAACGCTGACAACACCGACACCGACACAATTCTTGTCGCTGGCGTTAGACCCGTCGGATGAGATCTGTTGCGCCGGCACACAGGATTCGTTTGAGATCTTTGTTTGGTCCATGAAGACAGGACGCCTCCTCGATGTCCTCTCGGGGCATCAGGGACCCGTCTCGGGCTTAGAGTTCAATCCGTTACAACCAGTGCTTGCTAGCTCGTCGTGGGACAAAACAGTGAAACTATGGGATGTGTTTGAAACCAAGGCAGCGACCATGACCCTCGAACATGCGTCGGACGTGCTTTGTGTCGCCTTCCGACCCGACGGGAAGGAGCTTGCCGCCTCGTCACTAGACGGGCACATTTTGGTCTGGAATGCCATTGACGGCGAGCAGTCAGGAATGATCGAGGCTCGTCGGGACGTGGCTGGAGGACGCAAGGATTCTGACAAGAGCACCTTCGCAGCGCAGGCCGCGTCGTCATGTTTCTCAGCCTTGTGCTACTCAGCAGACGGAGAGGCTCTCATTGCTGGGGGCAACACGAAATGGGTGTGCATTTACAACGTGGCACGACGGCTGTGCGTGAAAAAATTTGCTATATCGGAAAATCGCTCGCTGGACGGTGTCGCTTCCCAGCTGAATTCTAAGCGCATGACGGAGGCGGGCCCGCTCGCGGAAATCGACCATGATTCAAACGACGAGTGTGGTGACGTAGGCGATCGGCGTGACGACTCGCTACCTGGAGTGGCGCGGGGAGCCCACGCTAAGCGCAGGCGCCCCGCAGCACGAACACACAGTACGCGATTCGCACCTTCAGGCCGCTCATGGGCGGCCGCAACAACCGAAGGTCTGCTAATTTTCTCGCTAGACCAGGTTCCGGCCGAACCTCCTCCCTGCTTGCCCCAAAGAGAGCACCAGACAACCTTTTTCAACGAGTGCTCGGCAAATGCATGGCAGGTGTCAAGTTTCGATCCGCTGGACCTTTCGCTCGACGTGACGCCCGCACGAATATTTGAGTCCCTCGAGGCGTGCAATTGGCTAGATGCCCTTCTTATGGCCCTCCGACTCAACGAAGCGCCCGTTCTTCGAGCGGTCTACCAACGTGTTCCCGTCGCGGAAATCCCGCTTCTCGCGGCGGCGCTGCCGGAGCCGTACCTCAAACGCATGCTACAGCTCATCGCCGCACAAACCGCTGACTCTCCCCACTTCGAGCTCGGCCTCCGCTGGGCCGAACACCTGCTCCTCAACCATCACGATGGTATTGCGCAGGCACGTGCAAGCTATGCACCTGTGCTCCGGGCCGTTCATCAGGCTTTTTCTGTTCAGATGACAGACCTCGCCAAACTTTGCCACTCTAACCACTATGCTCTCGCCTTCCTTGCACCCTCTCATGTGGGTCTTGTGGAACCCACAGCCATGGCACGAGTCGAAAAAGGCGAGAAGTAAAAATGAATACTGTAACGTAGAGTTAGCAGGGCACTCCAGCGATTTTTGCCAAAACTATCCGAGGTTCGAGAGCTTCTTCCACTTTCTATCTGCTCGTCGGAGCTTGCACTTTGGCAGATCCAACACATTGGAAGCTCTCCAATTCTCAGCAGAGTGGCAGCTTTCGAACGGTTCAGCGGTTGTTGCACAGCGCTGGATTCGATGGTTTATTTGTAACAACACTGAAATCGCGTCTCTGTCGCTTGTCTCAGCTTGCAATTCGAATTACCAAGGATCCGTGCCGCCGGTGTACGACTCGTAAACCTGTTCAAAAAACGATGAGGTTTTTACATGGGAACGAGCATCGTGTTGTCCAGCACGGGGGGCGACAGCACGGAAGCTTAGCGGGAACTCACCCCCTGCATCGCCTCGCCTTCGGCCATTGCCTGGCTGGCCTCTGCAACGTTACCCGAGATGGTAGAAAGTGTCCCATTGAAGACATTCGGATAGTCAAGGATGTCCGTTTGGTTCGTTGAGACAGCCATCGCGATTGCTGGAGGGAATCCCTTGCCTTCAGGCCAGAAACAACATCGCAAGGACAAGAACTAATCACACTTTCCGAGCGAGCGGTGTTTCTGGAACAGGCAGAAACAAGTTCACGCACCTGCATCGAGTGCCTTGCCATCCTCGTACTCGCCCCCCGACGACAGTCCTTCGAGCACAACTCGCTGTCCACCTTGCCGAATGGAAGTGGAGCTGATTATGCACATTGCAAGGAGCAGCCCAATAGTAATCACACCAGCGACAGCCCGCACCTATCAGTGGTACACTGAAATCAGAATGGCCACAAGAACACTCGTTGCTGTGGTTCGCAAGGCGAGCCGCTCTTGGGCTCTTTGATCATGGGTGCGTCTGGTCATTTCTACGGCACATCATTGCACCAATCCGATAGAACGATCTGTCGTGCAAGAATCCCGGAGGAAAACGCCCGGCAAGCAATGGTGGGCTGCTAGCCTGGGCGACCATCCCCCGGTCCGAGTATCCCATGCTAGTTGGCTCCTCGCGAAAATAGGCGCGCCCTACACTCAAATAGTTAAAAAACGATCTCCATTCTGAAGGCCCAAGCTATGGCGAGTGCTGGCTTGCGCGAAACACTTTGCCGGAAGCACAACGCTGCCCGCCCCCCGGGTTCCTGTAAACATTGAGGGGGAAGGACTGCTCGACATTTTGAAACCGCGAGTCTCATATCTGATGCTAGCACTGTCGAAGCCAGGTATCGGGTGCTAGGCTAGTCGCTATCATGAGAGACATCATGGATGAAGCCACAACGAATACATGGTTGTCAGATACGATGGACTCGCGAGATCCTCGGAAGTCCATCGGGGTCCCAGAAGTAGAAAATCTTGCGCATGAATATGTCGAACAGGGCCACCGTGCCTCCCAAGGAGGACTAATCCAACTCGCTCGCCTCATCGCGCTGATGCCAGTCTGACCGGACCCCTACAACTTATTTGAAGTCGTGTTTCTCAAACTTTTGTTCACATCCCAAACATAGATTGAAAATGCATTGATCAAAGTAAGTTCGGGGGTTCGGTAGGTATCGTCTGGGGAACTTTTCGACCCAACTTCTCGAGGTGCTGAGCGAGTCTTCAGATTGAAGGTGTGCCACAAAATAAATCTAACCGCACTGTGCTACGCCGTACCCTTCAGAGTGGCTTTTGGATATCGCAGCAAAGTTATTCGTGTTGCGCGGATGGTGTAATAGGCCGGAGCTCTGTCGTCGTGCGCGTCATTTGTACTCGGTGTAGGGGAGGAATCCGCGGCCGAGTTTCTCCACATGCTTCTCCCACCGATTCTCGTGAGCCTTGCAGACTCCGACAAACGCGTTCGTTTAGCGGCTCTTGAAGCGCTTTTCAACATTTCCCGGGTCGTCCGCGACGATCTTGCTCCATTTGCCTCCCAAATCCTTGCCGGTCTGCCTACTCCCTAGCACGCACGTGCCTTGCAATCAAACCGATCAAGCGCTGAGCCACTTTTCCTGGACTCGCGCAGCACTGTGTGGAGCTTTCATGGAACTTGACGCTGATGTTCAGACCTCTCTGGAGGTAGTGGATGATCAGCTCAAATGCATATTCCTGGAGTGCCGCACGCTGGAAGTGAAGACGATGCTTGATGCTGTGTGTCCGGCCCTTCGATCGCACCAGGCACGTGTGGCAGAGGCGGGAGTCGGTTGGGTACTGGCGATTGAGGCGTCGCCGTATGCGGGTCAAGAGATTCTTGAGCGACACGGGGAGGTTCTCGGTGCTCTTTTCGACTTGGTTGGGCGCGGCGGGGCCTTTCAGGTTGCTGGCACCGAAGCTTTGGACCAGCTCTTCGCCCGCCTGCAGCATTCCCTTGGCGTCACGCTTTTGTCAACCAGCTTGCAGGCAGATCAAAGCAAGGATGCCATCGTGAAGCTGATGCCACGTCACGACAGGCTTGCGCAGGCGCTTGAGTGCGATTCGCTGGGTGCAATGGACGCGGCCTGCTCCAAACACTGGGATCCCAGCTCCGGGAAGACGCAAAGAGAAAACGAAAATACGCAAGAGCACCGAGAAGATTGGTCGCATCTTTTTATGGTGCTACTAGAGCAGTGTCGCTCCCGTGAACAACTAAAGTGGCGGCCTGCGGTGAGATGGATGGGCTTGCTCCTGGAGTACGCAGAGGTTCAGGCCAAGCAAGTGGCCGACATCGTGGGAGTGCTCATCACTCTCGGACGCGAGGCGTCACACGAGCGCTATGGCGATATTTCAGCTAGCGCAGATGCGACTCTGCGCGCCCTGATGGCACGTGTTGGTAAGAGCTTGCAAGAAAAGGAGAAATGGGGCACTGAGGCTCAGGCGCAGCTGGTCTCGATACTCACCAAACAGCTTGCAGAGAACGTGACTACCGTCAGGCTCATTCTCATGGAGTGGCTAGACTTTGCTCTCTCGGCATTCCCTGTATCTCCCCTTGACCATCGAGCTGTGCAGCGAAACATCATATCGATTCTTGCGGGAACAAAGTCGGAACGTGTGGCATCTCTGGCGCTACAGGTATTTGGAAAACTGGTTGGCACACGCGTCGAGACGGCAGAGTTGCCAGAGACTATTTCTGAGATGATTAAGATGCTTCAAGACTGCCCCTCAGTTCTTGAGCAGCGCCTGCAGCAAGTCATTCTGACACTCTGCGAAGCCATCGGCGCGGAGTCAGCCTTCGAGGCTGTCGCAGACATGGTCTCGCGCGCGGCAGGCTGCGAGAGCGACAACGGATCAGGAGAGGCAGTGGAGAAGGCGGGGAACAATTTTTCTCTTGCACGTCTCCTCGTCCATGAGATGAATCTGCTGCTTCTCGCACATCCCTCCCTGCATCTTGTGCGAGCACGCCTGCCGATCCCTTCAACTTCCAAGGCCAGGTCTGCTGTGCCAGACTCGGCCTCTCCGCAGCAGAAAGGATCTCTTTCTCCTCGTCAAATGGATCTCTTCCATCGGCTCTACCGCCCTTGGTGTGTTCACCCGGCTGCTGCGCTCGGACTATGCCTCGTCGCCGGGGAATTCGAGCTGGCCGAGCGCCTCCTTGTAGAGGTCACTGGCCAGCTGCAGGTCCGCGCGGACGCTGGTCTCTCATGGGGAAGCGCGGCGCTAGCACAGGATCTTGACCAGCTGGCCCGACTGATCCTTGACACACCTGTTTTTGCGTGCGTGCGTCTTCGCCTTCTCGATCCTGCAGGCGCAAGGCCCCTTCAGGCTGCTCTGCAAGCGCTGCTCCTCCTGCTCCCGCAAAGCGAAGTGTTGGTCTCCTTTCGCCGTCGCCTTTCTGCAGCGCCAGCGAGCGTTCTTGCTGAGATTGAGCGCCGTACTGAAGGACATGATCAGCCCTGCGCTGGAAGGGGGAGTCTCTCTGCCGTCGAGCAGGAAAATATGGTGGCTGTCTTGCGCGCACTTCAGGAGCACGTTGTGAAGCAGGAGAGGACGCGTCAAGCAGGACTCGAAAGTGACGCTGGAGCGGAGGCGCAGCCGGAGGCGCTTGGAGTGTCTGACCTGCTAGCAGCACTGGCATCTGACAATTTTGAGCAACAACTCGAAGCAGCACGCCGACTGAAGGAGATGTCCAAGGGTGGTGCGACAGTGGGGAATCTGATTGCTCGCGACGGTGGAATGGCCGCGCTCGTCGGCGTGCTCCTGATGCATTCACTTCACCTGAGGGAGTCCGCTTCCGCTGCCCTCAACGATCCAAGTTTACACCTTTCGACTCCGCTTCGGCGTGGCGCTGCCATACTTGGCAGCAACCCAGTAGCATCCCTCACGCGCGGTCTCACAGAGCGTGTTGGCCGGATTGGTACGTGGGGCGATAGCGCGCGGGGACTGGCACCCGGTCTGAGCGAAGGCTTTGGGGAGGCTTCTGCGCGGATCGTGGTTGCTGCAGCGAATGCGTGCACTCTGCTGTGCGGGGGAAAAGGGGGCGAGCAGCGGACACAACTCTTCCTGCTCGCAGGAGGTCTGCAAGCACTCTTTACTGCCATCGTGATTCAGACGGATGTTGCTGGCTGGGGAGCAGGGGAGCCCAGTCACCAATCTTTTTCATGGAATGCGCACGATGCCTTGCTCGGCAGGGCAGGGGGTAGCAGTAGAGCTGACTTAGAGCAGCAGGAAGATCACGGGGAGGAAGAGTGGGGAGGTGAAGAGGCTACGGCAGAGGCATCTGTGACATGGGAGACGTTACTGCTGGCAGTGCTTCGCTGCCTTGCTCAGGTCCTGCGCAGCGCAGAGGCTGTCGACCGGGTCAGACTCCGCGGTGAGGACGAGTGGCAGTTGGTAGCGACCGGACCCGTTCCACGCATGCTTGCGGCCTGATTGCAACCTCAGCCTCGGCATCATACGAGAGACATGAGTTGCACTGCCGCAGGTCGAGTTGGCGCTGCGAGAACGCGCGAGTGCGGTGCCAGAGAAGGGTGCTTCTGCGGTAGGAAGGCTTCAAGTCCAGCTTGCGGAGGCTGCGCGTGCTTGTATTATTCATCTTGACCTTCTCGACTGATCGTATCGAACGCCCATCGAGCCCACGCAGCGCAAGGAGCTCGCGGCGATGAAGTGCATCACCTTGGCGTGTGCCCAGATGTACTGAATGACTCCGTAAAAGCAGGGCTCACCGACAAAATCGTTGTTCGCCAAAATTCAGTGAACAGCAAAGTGAAGCCTTCAGTAGACAGGGAAACGATGCCAAAGGGGGAACATATTACAATTCCCGTGCCAACAGTAATTAGCGAGGCGTAGACGCGTGGGCGGCGGTGACAGAAGCCCCACTACGGGCTGGCGCCCGAGGCCCCGCCGAAGGTGAAGAAGATAGGGTGCAGGCGCAGTTTAACTGCAAGAAATGAAATCGAGATCAGAGCAAAAGAGAGACAGATACGTTTAATGACAAACAGTCACAAATCGCAGAGCAAAAGATTTGGATCCCCCTCGAGTGGAGGACTTTTTTCTTGCTCAGAGGCGGGCCCGTGCCGGCTGCGACGTCTTCCCGGCTGCTAGGCGGATCCGGACCACCCCGGGTGGATCTTTGCAAGCGAAATGGCACAGTACCTGCATGGAGGACGAGGTTTCTACCCTCCCTAAGAACCACAGGTCCATAGATAGAATCTCTTTCTCTCTTTCGACGTAGTGCAGATTCAGGCACAGGTTCCCAATCGGGGTTGCGGCTCACGGAGAGATGGGCATGGGAAATGCAGGCCAAGAGCTGCAGGTTGTGCGTATCATGCGTGATCTTGAGCAACGTATTGAAGACTCCTGGGATTTTCTGTGGGGAGAGACCGGTGATACGGTTGGATCCATGCGATGGGAGGAAGTCACGCTCTGGCTGGCGGCGATGGGGGCGCCTCATGAGGCAATCCAGGTACAGCAGCGGGAACAGCACAACGGTCAAGACATTGAAGACTACCTTGTTTCATCCAACAACGACTCCGAGGGTATTCAAAAGGTCTTACTGCCCGTTTGATAGAAGATAGGAAAGGAAGACTTGATGAGGGCACGTTGGTACCGACATCCGCCATGCCTGAGCGCTTCTCACATAGGTGATGAACATGTTCGGTGTTCCGCGGAAAATGGCGATGCGGCTCTACATGAACATGCGCTTGCGCCGAAAGAAGGCTAAGCAGGTCCATTTTTCTCATACCTCAATGAGTGGGTCCACGAAGCAGGATAAGGGGCAACACTGACGTAAGCGGCAACCGCCTGGCACTTTTGCCTCTTACGTCGGCACTGAGGTTCGCGGGAGTGCCCAGGCAGAGGAAGGAGTGCAGCGCTCTGTGCTTGCTACGCTACAGGAGCTCGTGGGAATGATACAGGAACACCCGATTCAGATGCGCATGCCGTCACACCTGGATACGGGGCCTGGCCTACCTTAACACTGCGATACCTGACCGCCGCGCTTGCGTCGCCAGGAGATGCGGGTGCAGGGATTCGGGCGATATCACGGTGCAGCAGCACTCGCCTCTAAGTTTGCGAGCAACCGCGGGGTCGACGTGCTGGTGCGCATCGCAGCGGAGGCCGACGACGAAACGGCGACTGCCGCTCTGTGGGCACTGGTGCTTGTCTCAGACGCGCAGGAGGAGCGTCCGGCAGAGGCTTCGCGCGCTGAGGCTGCTGCACGTTTTGACGCACGCAAACTTGTAATCAAAGCTGGTGGCATCCGCGTGCTTCTAGAGGTCAGTCTCCACCGATGCTGCTGTGAAGTGAGGTTTCCAACGCTAGTGCGGTCAAGCACGGTGGCCAACAGAGGTTTTCGCGCGGAGCAGGTCGTTGAATCACGTCCTGATGATGCCGTGCAGCTTGCTCTACATGTCCTGAAGGTTGGTTTGCACAAGCTTCACCCCAACTGATCACGGCTTCACTCCGTGTGCACACACTCCTGTACGCCCTCGGCTCCTGCGGTTGACTTACGGACTTACAAATTGGTGCTGCGTCAGTCGGTTCTCGTCTTTCCTGGAGGTTGGATAGGCACCTCCGGTACTGCAATGGGGCACTACTATGAGTCAGGAACTGCCGCTCTGCTAGCAGGTTGTCCCAACGTCTTGCACCCACTGCTGAGTGCGGCGCCTGTTTGCACGGTCGAGGTTCACTCGGGATGCGCACTTGGGTCTTCGATCTGCAGGTGGACTTCCCGTCTTAGTTGGCTGCCTGAGTCCGTCACGGGGCTCAAATGTGCGTGAGCTAGCTGTTGAGGTCGCTTCGAAACCGCCCTGAATCTATCGCCTTTTTCCTGCGCCCTGTCCATCGGCAGGAGTTCTTTGCTGCGCCGTGTGCCAGGCGGACCCGGCAAAAATAAAGTGTTCTTTGCGGAAGCAGGTGCTGCGGGAATTGCTACTGTCGGATGACGTCGGTGCAGCACGACATGCGGCAGGCGCCCTTGAAGAAGATTTTTTCAACGGCACCAAGGCCTGTTTCAATTCCAGCATGCCACCCCCAAACGGGATAAACTTTCCGAATTGTGCTTCAGCAGAGGGACCACGGAGCATGCTTGTTTTTTGTTCCGAGATGATTTCCAGCTATCCAGTAATTTCATGTGGCGACTTGCAAACAGCCTCGCTCGAGGGCGGCTACGGCTGAGCGACCCGTCTCCAACACTCGCATGAACATTCACCGCACGGCCTCGCATGACTCGAGTCGAACCGGTGGATATCGTGTCTCTGTGTTTGCTCTCGCGAGATATCCCCGTATAATCTCTAACCTTTTACGCATGACATTGCAGGCTCGTCGGGGTCGCAGCGCAGTCATGCGTCGCGCCCATCTCAGTCACCGGGTCGAAGGAGCGACGGAGTCTCACGATCGCCCTCGCAGCGTCGGAAAGGCTCACGCCCTGTGACTCGGTCCTCGTCCAGGCCTGGCTCCCCAGCGGGCCCTACGGCAGGAGCAACGGAGGTAGAAAATCGTGCCCGGGACGCACTCGTAGACTCGGGGGCTCTCGACGTTATGGAGAAAATCCTAACGGAACGCCACAAGATTCCTGGGAAGTTGGTTTTATCGAGCTTGCAGTGCAAGAACTTGCCACGTGTTGACAAACTCGGAGATTCCGACCCTTATCTCCGCATTTTTGTTGAGGGAAAAGAAGCTAAAACCGAAGTCATAGAAGATAACCTGGCTCCGATTTGGGATGACTCGAGTTTCACTTTCGACATCGAGGATACCGGCTGCGCTGAGATAACATTGATGGTGACTGCGAGATAGAAACAATGTTGTATAAAAATCTCGTTTCATTTTTCCCACTATTGCTTGAGTCGATACGCTTAATTCTTCGAATTGCGCACAGGTATTTGATTGGAACCAGTACGATGCGCATCGCTTCATGTCGCTCGCAAGCTTGCATCTTGCAGATGTTGTGTCAAATTCGCTGCCTGCAGAGGAGCATCGCGCCCGTCGGACGAATCAGATTTCCGAGTCAGAGCTTCTGAACAAGATAAAGCATGGAGAGCGAGAGCTCCCAAGCCGTAAGGGTGAGATGGTGACTCTGGATGACTGGCTCGATCTTCGCCAACGCAACGGGCAGCCGCCCGCGCTGCGTGGTATTCTTGGTGCGCTGCATCTCCGCTTGAAGCTTTCGACACAGTATGAGCACGACATAGGGCACCTGAGCCTCATGACAGCTGTCGTAGACCTGCTGACCGTTCTGGTTTCCAACCCGGCGTTTCGCGGCGAGGCGCGCACGGCATTTCTGCGTCCGACAATTGAGCTTCTTTTGACACCGTCTGAACATGCACGCGCAAGCGCCGCCGCTCTCCTCGGGATCCTTGGTTGGCCTTGACCGCTCTGCATATGTATCCGGTCAGAACAAGTTGTTGGAATAATTGGGTGTTTCCCGCTACAGGTGCTGACCTCAATTTCGCACACACTATTGTCGCCTATGGCGGATCTGAGATTTTGCTGCGAGTAGCTAGCTTTGGGTCTCCGGCCACCCAGCTCTGCGCCATGCAGGTTCGTATTGGCACGGATGCTTTGTAACATTTTGCATTGCCAAAGAATTTGTGGCGTTTCCGAAAGGCATTCTGCGAATCAAATTGCCGCGCTTCGAAATAAGGAATGCTCTGATTGGTGCTTAGCATGATGGGGAAAAGTGGGGTGGCGCAGGCGCTGGGGGTGCTTGCGCTACATCCCTCCCTGCATGATTCAATTGTGAAGCCCACAGGGCAGCTTGCAGCAAGCGCTGATCTGCTCACTCCAATACTTGATATTTTTCAAGATAAAAAGACGACCGAGGATGTTTTCGGTGCAACTGTTGGGTTTGTCGCGAACCTTTGTTACGGAAATGAGCGTTTTCAGGAGACAGTGATGAAGAGTCCAGTTCCTCTAGCTGTCATGCTGCACATGTGGACGCAGCGCGCAGGTGCGGGGTACCACAAAGACCAATGAGAAGCTGCTTTGTCCTATCGTCACGCAGACGAAGTTGCAAGATCTGGAACTAGACAGAAACTCAGCTGATTGTCGTGAAATTGCATCTGTCGAATGAGTGCAGGCGCTCGAGCTGAAGGAGCGTGCATGATTGCAATCCTCGCTGAGAGTGAAATGAATCGCCGGCATTTATCAATGATCAGCGGTCATAATGGTGTCATTGCCTTCAACATGGTATATGGCACAAAGAATGCCACACATCATCCGCCGTCCAGCGTGCGTCTGATGCGTGACGGCACGGCTTTGCAGGTAGAGTGCTTGTCTGAAGTGCTCTGCTCGAAAAACACCGTGACCGATTCGCGTGGGATAGACGGAATGCGGTCCTGTCAGGCTGCCTCTGCTTCCGCGCTGGCCTTTCTCTCCCGATTCGGAGGAATGGACCGCCTTGTACAGGTCTTCGTTACTCTCACTTCAGCGCTGTGTTCCCATTGGCTTCCTCACATCGAAGTGTCCCTACCCGCGCAGGTCCTCAAGACCGCCGAGACAGACGTGCAGATCCTTGCGGCTTCCGCACTCGCCCAGATCGCCGGTATTTGTCGTGTTTTCAGAACTCATTCACATGCCACGACCGCACTACCTAAACTCTGACTGCGATCTGGCTGCAGACATGTCCTCAGAGCGCGACCGGCTTGTGGAGACGGGGATAGCCACCGAGCTTGTCGAAATGATTGTGCTTGCACGCTCTCCACGTGCCCGCCTCGTGGCGACACAGGTATGTTCGCAACCTCACGCGCTTGTACCGCGGCTGCTCGTTCAAAATGCTTCAAGTCTATGCCGTAAATATGTTGTTGAAAAGTGAATCCTGCTGCACCACGTCTAGTGTCTGGCGCGAGTGTCAGATAGCTCGGAGCTCGAGCCCACTGAGGACATCATTCGTCGCATTCGCAAGGCAGAGTTTCTCAAGCCCCATGCCGCTGTGCAGTCGCGAACATGCGGGTGAGAGCTTTGCGCGCGGCGCATCTGTGTGTCAGGTCTGCGTATTCATTCCGCGCTTCGGTGTATCTGCCGTCGACTCAGTCGTGAATATCGTGCTTCGCTCCACCGACGAGCTGCAACGGGCCGCCGCAGCACAGGCACTTGCTGCCTGGGTGCGCTGTCGCGACTTCGCAGAGGAAATCTGGGCCAAGGGATCAGAGTTGATCATTGACTTACTCCACGTCGACGCCGCCATGAACTCGAATGGCCTCTACTATGCCGTCCAGGCTCTTGTCCGAAAACATTTTGCATGATGCAAGTCCCAGCGTTGGTGTTCGAAAGGGTCTAATTTCTGCGCGGTGGAGCGTAGGTCATCTTCGGGCTCTGCGAGCATGGTGATCTTCGGAAGGGAATCGCGCTTGCTGAGGTCTCGGCGCACGGCGTGCACCGGTCGGTGCTTGGGGGTCTTCGATACGCGGTGGCCATCGCGTTCTCTCACCCGTGTTGAGAAAACGATCCTCGGGGGTCATGAAGCTGCTCCTAACGCAAAGGGGGCGGATTGCTGCGGCAGGTTCGTGATGGGGATCTAGAGACTGCATTGGAGTCGGTCGTTGCTCTGCATCGGCTGATCCATGACGGTGCGATGGAGGTGATGATTGATGTGCTTGTTACCGCGGACTCCACGCCGAAAGTTCTCAAGGCTCTTGCAATGGTGCTGCAGCCTCTTTGCGCCAAGCCGCACGTCCGTGCTGCTGTCTCCAGCGCAGTGGGTGTCGAGCCGGAAAATCTCGGAGTGTGGATGGCGAAGTTCATGTTTATCAGCGCGGAAGATGAAGCGCGGGACTGGGAGATACGCACGATGCGCGGCGAAGTGCCGCGCGAAGGTTGAGCGAGCGAAATACTTTGGTCACAGACGAGTATCAGGGGATACGATCTGTATTTCATTCCGGTGATTCTTGATGCGTGCTATCAAACTAGCCTGCACACGGAAGTTGTGTTCGCTTGGTTTAGGGTTCAGGGTTTAGTTGCTTGTATGCTCCGCTGCTCTGCTTGGGCAGAGGCTCGAGCGGC
>ENA-UOXV01003879-UOXV01003879.1-marine-metagenome-genome-assembly--contig:-NODE-3879-length-17696-cov-5.313418_pt1 | contig 17696 bp, 16 predicted proteins | sample MGYA00238165_ERZ766961 | MGnify/ENA primary metagenome ERZ766961 (study PRJEB28924, sample SAMN03173240) | marine metagenome | biome: Marine; feature: Water; material: Subsurface seawater | place: North... | reverse complement strand
CCTCTATGGCCCAGTTGAAGACTCAAAATTGGAAATTATACTCTACAAAGAAGATACTTTTGAAACAATTACAAAATTTTTTGGAGCCAAAGAAATTGAGAAGTTCCAAGAAGGCTTTTATGTAGATGAATTATTCCCTGAAGTGTCTAATAAAAAAGAAAATGAAATTTGTCAGTTGTGGGTTCAGTCAGCCTCTTATGGAGGACATCAGGCATATACTACGCTTGAGGCTAAAAATGGAAGTGCAAGCATAGAACATAACTATTAATTATATTAGTTATTTTTTAAGAACAGATTTATTACTTATGAAAATAGCATATGATTATAAAATTTTTTGGAATCAAAAATATGGAGGTATTTCAAGATATTTTACAAATCTTTTTAAAAATTTAAATGAACAAAAGATAGATTACAAGGTATTTGCACCTTACTATAAAAATCAATACCTTTTAGACTTACCAAATGAAAATATTGATGGAGCCCATATAAGAGACAGTATTCCATTTATATCAAATATAATTAAGCTTTATAACGAAAGTATTAGTGCAAGAAATATCAAAAAATGGAAACCAGATTTAATTCATTATACATACTATTATGATAAAATTAAGAAACAAAATACTTCAATTGTAACTGTATATGATTTGATTCACGAGATTACCTCAAGCAAAATAAATAAAGTTATAAAACCTAAAAAAAAAATGTTAGATATTGCAGATCATATCATTTGCATATCAAAAAATACTAAAAATGATTTATTAAATTTTTATGATATTGATGAAAAAAAAGTTTCAGTTATTTATTTAGGAGGAAATCACTTAGAGAAAAAAATATCTAAGTTACCAGAAAAATTTAATAATAAACCTTATATTTTATATGTTGGTTCAAGAGAAAAATATAAAAATTTTGAGATTTTACTAAAAGGGTTTTCTAAGTCAAAAAGACTTTCCCCATCTTTAGATATTGTTTTATTTGGAGGAGGAAAATTAACAAAAAAAGAAAAAGCCTTGCTTAGCGATCTAAAAATAAATGAAAATAAAATTATTCAAGTCGATGGAGATGAAACAATCTTAAAAAATTTATACAAAGCAGCAAAAGTATTCGTATTTCCTTCTCTTTATGAGGGTTTTGGATTACCACTTTTAGAGTCAGTAGAAAATGATTGTCCAATTGTATGTTCTGATATACCCGTCTTTAGAGAAATTTTAAATGATAGTGCGTTTTATTTTAAACCAGATAGCTGTGAAAGCTTAATTGTTTCATTAGAAAAAGCAGTTTTTTCAAGTGATGATTTTTTAACTAAAAAAAAATACGACTTATTAAAGGGAAAATTTACATGGGAAGAGTGTAGCGCTAATACGTTAGATCTTTATAAAAAAATTATTAATTAAAATATTATTAATTTTTATAAAATTTAAGTAAAAGATCATTATATTTACCTATTGATTGATCATTTAACATAAATATATGCTGGTCAAACATTTTATCATATTTATATGACCACTTTCTTTGTAAATTATTTTTAAGAAAACTTGAGTTCGCTCCTCTGCCATCAACAACGATTATTGTACCTGGAACTAAAAAGTATTCAATTTTTAAGATATCAGAGTTCATAGGCATCATATCTATATGTCTAATACTAATGCCATTACAGCTTCCCTTAATATTGAACTGATCAGGTCCATCTAAATAAATAAAATCAGGATTACAAAGTGGAAGTTTTTTGTATTCAGTAGAAATGATGCCTTTATATACAGTCATTTTGACATCAGTACTTAAATAGTTAATCTTGATATTAATTTTATTACTAAATTTTTCTAATCTTCTTTTAGAAATAGAAAAAAACTTTTTTTCATTTTCAATTATAAATAATTCAAAAGGGTTATTTCTTCTTAATTTTGAAATATCTCCTGAATATTTTTTTTTAAGCTCAGTTAAAGCTAAAGCCATAACAAGAGAACTCCAACCAGAACCAAATTCCATTACAGTTGTTCTCTTATTGTTTAGAATAAAAAAATACAATCTATATAAATCTTTTAAATCAGGTTTATAGGGCTTATCAACTCTCATTTCGTTAACATTAAGATCACGGGTGATACTTTCATGGATCATCTCTTCTAACCCTAAATTAATAAAGAAATTTTTGATACCATCTAGTGAAATATTTTTAGGCTTTTTTATTTGATACATAAGACAACTTTTTAATATAAAAATAAAATAATAATATAAATAAATAAAAATATTAATCTATAAAATGTGGTCTATCCATGTCACTATCAGCTTTAAATAATCTAATTTTTGAATTATTTTTATAAAAACTTAAATATGCAATTAAAATATCAATATTTTTATTTTGGAAGGGTTCAAAGTGATTTGGAATAATCAAATTTTTAAAATCATCTTTGTTGCTTAAGCCACTTTTTTTTAAAAGGATATTGGGCAAACCGTAAGAATAGAAGTCTAGATAAGAAGCATCATATTTTTCAAGAATGTAAATATAAAAATTTTTCAAATTTTTGATAAAGTCACTAGAACCAACATAGTCAACAATTCTAATTATATTTTTATCTCTATGTTTTACTAATCTAAATATACATAGGCATTTTTCTTTTTTAAAGGAAATTGAATAAACAAAATATTTATAAATTGGATGTTTGATGAATCTATTTTCTATGTACAGAGAAGATTTTATTGGAAATTGATAATTGAAAAGTTTATCTATTTTTTTATCTTTAATATTCTTAAATGTATCAATTTTTTTTATTATCAATTTATTTAAGTTTTTTTTTTCTTTTTTTGAAGAAAACATAAAATGATGACTCATTTTTTTTATGATAAAATTATTTTTTTTATGAAAGTTTATTAAATAGGGGGGAATACCCATTCCAATAATTAATTTTGGTTTGTTAATTTTTATTGTATAAAAAAAAATTTTGGCTCCAAGTGCTATTATATTAGTTTTTTTAGTGAACCAAAGAGATGTAAAAAATTCTTTATTTTTTTTTAATGATAAATCAAATTGACTGATAGGTATGTATAACTGTAATCCAATTATTTTAAATTTTAAAATCGCTAAAGTGCAAGACAGAGTTTTATTTATGTATTGCCAGTCAAATAATTTAGAATGAAGAGCAAGAATATGGTTTTTTTTATAAAAAGAATTTAGAATAAATTTTCTAACTTTTGTTTTTTCATTAACTAAAGCTTTTCTTATTTTTAAGTTGTTTTTTACCATTATTGTAATAATAGATTTTCAATCTATCTATTTAATTTATTAAAATACGTTCTTTGCATCTTGTTTGTTTTAAGATTATATAATACTTCATCTTTGTTTAAAATATGTTGAAAAAGATAATATCATTTATAAACTTTTTTTTTATAAAATTTTTTTGCTGTTTTTTATTAACAGAATTATCAATTATAAAAAAAAAAATTGGATATCTTAAATTTTTCTTCAAGGAAATTGATTTAATCGAATTTATTTATTATACTTTTGATAAAAAGACCAATCCATTTAAATCACAAAAATTTAAAAGATACTTAAAAAAAAATAATTTATATTGGGAAAGTAAGACTGATAATAAAAAGACTAAAAATAAAAAAATATTTATTGAAAATTATATTAACCACCCTTATCACTCAATTAACAATATACTGATTGGCAAATATTTAAATATAATTAAAAATTATGAATTAATAGGTCTCTTAAGAAAAAATGATTTAAGGGGGAAGTTTTTATTTAAAAGTTTTGGCATAACTAAAATATATTATTATAATTATGGTGGAATTCTTAAAAGAATTTTTTATATATTAAAGGCCATAATAATTCTAAACAGAATTAGTTCATTTAAGAATTTTTTAAATTTTAAGATAAACAAGATAGATGTTGGTCTACTTACATATGATACTTTTTTAAGGTATACAAGAAAACCAACTTGCAATAAATTTGAAATAAGGTTAATAAATTTTTTTGCACAAGCCCTATATTCTGTTGAATATTATAAAAAAATATTGAAAGATAGAAACATTGAAGGATTAGTTCAGGCTGAAAAACAATTTATCCCTTTAAATGTATTATTTCAAAGTTTTCTTCTATTCAGAAAAAGAAAAATTTATTCTAGAATTGGAACAGATAAATTGTGTGTTAGAATTTTTTCTAATTTCAATCAGAGACATGAAAATAAAGCATCATTTTCAAAAAAACTATTAAATAACTTATTTTTAAATCATAAGAAAACAATTATTGGAAAAATTGATAGATATTTCAAATTTCAATTTAAAAACAAATTTTATGGGAAAACCTGGGCACCATTAGTTCAAAATAATAAAAAAGTTATATCAAGATGGAAAAAAAATTGGGAAAAAAATAAATTAGACAATAAAGTAATAAACAAAATACAGACAAAAGAAATTACGAGGAATGAATTATGTAAGAAATTTAATTGGGATATTGATACCAAGATAGTAACAATATTTTTACCACACATGATTGATGGAAATTATAATCAAGGAGTTAAAAATTTGTATATTGATAACTATTCATGGACAATTAATACAATTAATTTATTGAAAGACTTTAATCATATAAATTGGATAATCAGGGAGCATCCAGAGGAAAAAAGATATAATACAATTTCTAAATTTCCTAATTTTTTAGAGATTATTGAAAAAAATAATTCTCATATAAGGAAATGTCCAAAAGATCTTAATGCTTTTTCTTTAACCAAGATTACTGATGTGGCATTAACATGTCATGGCACAGCTGGTCTCGAATATCAATCTTTTGGAATACCAGTAATTATTGCTGAAAAATCATTGTATAATCACTTTGGTTTTAAAAAATCACCAAAAAACCAAAAAGAATATATGAAAATTCTTAAGAATGTTCACAAAGTTAAAAAACCCAATGATAGTAACATCATCAAAGCTAAAACTTTTTTACTTACTAATTATGAGATTTCTAAAACAATTTGTACATTTATTCCTGAAAATTTACCAATATTTGAGTCAAGAATGAATACTTTGGATACTGATAAATTTTGGACATTATTAGGCAATAAAATTAATAAATTTGATCATAAAACTGATCCATTTTTTTTGATGTTTAAAAAGCAAATTTTTTTAAAGAATAGGCACACAATCAATTTTGATAGTTACAAGATGAAAAATAAAAAACTTAATGATTTGTAACAATATATAAATGATCTAATTTTGTATTAAAATGAACTTATTTAATAATTTTTCTAAACATAAAAATAATACAGCTTTGATAAACGAAAATAATGAAATAATTAATTATAAATCATTAGACTCATTAATTGAGAATTTTACCATTAATATTAAAAAAAGATGTTTAGTCTTTTTAATATGCAATAATAGTCTAGAAGCAATAATTGGTTATCTTGGATTTATTAAAGCTAATTGTGTAACAACTTTAATTGATGAAAAAACAGATGAAAAATTTTTATTAAATATTATTTCTAAATATACACCTAACTATATATTTATTAGTAATTCAAAAAAAATTTTATTAGAAGGATATTCAACAGAATATGTTTTCTATAATTATAGCTTACTAAAAAGAACTAAAGAAATAAAAATTAAATTATATGATGATTTAATGCTTTTAATTTCAACATCAGGAAGTACAGGATCTACAAAATTTGTTAGGCAATCGTACTCAAATCTTAAAAGTAACACCAAATCAATATCAAAATATTTGAAGATCTCTGAAGTGGATAATGCAATTACCACATTACCAATGAGTTATGTTTATGGTCTATCTGTTATTAATACTCATCTCAAAAATGGAGGAAGTATTACATTAAATAACTCAAGCCTAATTCAAAAAAATTTTTGGGATAAAATGCACAAAAATAAAGTGACAAATTTTGCTGGAGTTCCATATACCTATGAAATTATTGAAAAACTTGATCTTAAAAAATTTGATTTAAAATATCTTAAATATACAACACAAGCAGGTGGAAAACTTTCAATTAAAACAACAAAAAATATTATCAACAAGTACAAAAAATCAGATATAAAATTAATCATAATGTACGGAGCTTCTGAAGCTACTGCTAGAATGACATATTTACCTTGGAATGATGTAGAAACAAACCTAGGGAGTATTGGAAAACCTATTCCTGGTGGATCACTCTGGTTAGAAGATGAGTTTGGAAAAAAAATAAATTCAAAAAACACAAATGGTGAAATCGTATATAAAGGAAAAAATGTAAGTCTTGGATATGCAGCTAATATTCAAGATCTTAATAAAGGTAATAATAATAATTCTATTTTAAGAACTGGGGATATTGGATATAAAAGTAAAAGTGGTTACTATTATCTAGTTGGAAGAAAAGATAGATTTATTAAGATACACGGATTAAGAGTTAACCTATCTGAAGTAGAGGAAATCATTTCAAACATAAAAATTAAATCTATGTGCCTAAAAGGTAACTCTAATAAAATTTTGATTTACATAAAAGAGGCCAATAAAATTGTAATATTAAAAAAACTTCTTTTACAAACATTAAGTTTGCACCCATCCTCATTTATAATTGAAATTATCAAAGATTTTCCACTAAATAAGAATTATAAAATCTCTTATAATAAATTAGAAATAAATAAGTAATGCAATTTATAAACCAGTTATTAAAAGATGACTTTTTTTTCAAAGAAAAAAAGATTAAAAAATCATTAATCTATAAAAATTTAAATTTATTAACTAATCATCATTTTAGATATTCAAAAGAATATAAAAAAATTCTAACTTTATTAGGATATAAACCAAACAAAACATATGAAATTGATAAGTTGCCTTTTATACCAGTAAGGCTTTTTAAAAATCATGATTTATTAAGTATTAAAAAAGAAAAAATCGTAAAGATACTAAATTCATCAGGAACAACCAGTAACCAAAAATCAAAAATTTTTCTTGATAAAGAAAATGCAACAAATCAATTTAAGGTACTTCAAAAAATAATGAACCAAATTTTAGGTCAAGACAGATTACCAATGTTGATAGTTGATAAAAGAAATATAGGTCAAAATAGAAATATTTTTAATGCAAAAATAGCAGCTATTAATGGATTTTCACTTTTTGGCAAAGATCATACTTATCTTTTGGATAAGAATGATCAGATTGATTACAAGATATTAAATCAATTTCTAGAAAAGAATTATAACAAAACTTTTTTTATTTTTGGATTTACAAGTTTAATTTATGAAAATCTTATAAAAAAATTTTTAAAAAAAAAAATAAAGTATGATTTTAGTAATGGTATATTATTGCATGGAGGTGGATGGAAAAAAATGGAAAATTTAAAAATTTCAAATCAAGTATTTAAGAAAAAATTAAGAGAAAAAATAAACCTTACTAATATTCATAATTATTATGGTTTGGTTGAACAGGCTGGGTCAATATTTATTGAGTGTAAATGTGGATTTTTTGTTGCTTCAGATTTTTCTGAAGTCCTAGTAAGAGATAAAAATTTTATTTCACTAAAGTATGGTAAAAAAGGTTTTCTTCAATTAATGTCTCTATTGCCCACAAGTTATCCTGGTCAAAACATATTAACAGAGGATGTGGGTGAATTAGTCGATGAAAATATGTGTAGTTGTAATATGAGAGGCACTAAGTTTAAAGTACACGGACGGGTTACGAAAGCTGAAATACGTGGATGTAGTGACATTTAAATGAAGATTGATAATAAAATTAACTATTTAGTAGGAAGTAAAAAATATTTAAAAACAACAACCACACAGCCATTTGATGACTTGTCATGTAGATTTATATCTGATTTATCTTTGGAACTAAGTAAAATTAAATTAATTAAACAATACCCAGACATAAAAGCTTTATCTTTTTGGTGTAGAGATAAAAATATTCAAAATTTTAAAAAACTTTTTTATTTAAACAACCATGATTTAAGAATAGGTGTGGGTTTAGTTTTTCATATAACACCGTCAAATATGCCAACTAATTTTGCTTATTCGTTATTATTTGGTCTACTAAGTGGCAACTCAAATATCGTTAAAGTCCCATCAAAGAAATTTCCACAAATTAAAATAATTTGTCAGTGTATAAATAAAGTCCTAAGAAAAAAAATTTTTTTGATCATTAAAGATAAGATTAAAATTATCAGATATACTAATAATGACAAATGTACAAAAAATATTTCAGCAATTTGTGATGCTAGATTGATTTGGGGTGGCAATAACTCTATTAATGAAATTCGGAATTTCAAATTAAAAGAAAGATCAATTGATTTGGCTTTTTCAGATAGATTTTCTTTTTGTGTAATGGACGGAAAAAAAATATTAAAACTCAATAACTTTGAAATAAATAAATTAATTGAAAATTTTTATAATGATACTTTTTTAATGGACCAAAATGCCTGTTCATCCCCACATTTAATAGTTTGGGTCAATGATAGCTCTCATAAAGGTAGAAATATTTTTTGGGAGAAACTTAGTATTTACACATTAAAAAAATATTATCCACCAGAGATTGCGTCTATCGATAAATACTCAATGTTTTGTGAAGATATTTTAAATTTAGAAAATATTAAAAGTTATAAAAAATTCAATAATATGATTTACACTATAACTTTAAATAAATTAAATTCTAAAATATCTAATTTAAGAGGTAGGTGGGGATATTTTTATGAATACACAACAAATGATTTAAATAAAATTTTTGAATTTGTTAACAAAGACTGTCAGACACTAAGTTACTTTGGTGTTTCAAAAAATACATTGAAAGAATTGGTTTTAAAAAATAATCCAGCAGGTATTGATAGAATTGTTCCTGTTGGTCAAACTTTAAATATCAATTTAAATTGGGATGGCTATGATATTGGTAAAATACTTTCAAGGACTATTGAGATAAAATGAAAAATTTAATATTAGATAAAAAAGCAATACTCGAATTTCAACAAAATAGACCACCGTATTTAATGATCGACCATGCTACAGAAGTTGTCCCTGGTGTCAGCTCTAGAGGTTATAAGGATTTAAAAAAAGATGAATGGTTTTTTGAGGTTCATTGGCCAAATGATCCGAATATGCCTGGAATGCTTCAAATCGAAGCCTTAGTACAGATGAGTTCTTTGGCAATTTTAACGTTACCAAATAATAAGGGTAAAATAATGTATTTAGCATCTTCAAATAATTTAAAATTTATTAAAAAGGTTATTCCAAATTCAAGATTAACTATTGAAACAAAAATTAAATCATTTAAACGTGGTATTGCTATGTGCGATGGTATAGGAATGATTAAAAACGATTTGGTTTGTAAAGCAGAATTTACTTTAATATTGCCAGATCAATTGAAAAAATATAATTTGAATAAATAATAAAAATAATGCCAATTTCATCTTCATTACTTAATAAACCAAGATTAGTTCAGAAGCTGAAAGATTTTTATAAGTATGTTCAAAAAAATGATGGTAAAGTTGGAACAAAAACTAGAGGAATAGATCTTAACTTTAACAATGCTTGTAATTTAAGATGCAAGTACTGTTTTACAAATTCACCAAAGGGAGATCATGCAAAAGATTTTTTAGACTATGGTGCAATTGCTAGTTTGGCTGATCAAGCTGATGAGTTAGGGTATTTTGAATTTGATCTTCAAGGTGGGGAGCTTTTATTACAACCAAAAAAATTATTTAAAGTTTTGGAGGCAATTAAACCTGAGAGATTTTATATGTATCTTACTACTAATGGCTATCATTTAGATGATGCGATGGCAAAAAGGTTAGCTGAAGCAAATGTAAGTAGAGTTTCAGTCAGTATTGACAGTATGGATGAAAAAATTCATGATGAAATACGTGGAAGAAAAGATTCTTGGCGAAGAGCAATGGAAGGCCTTAAACATGTAAAGAAACATGGAATGGATCCATATTTAAATATAACAGTAGGACATTATAATGCTCATACTGATCATTTGAAACAATTGTTAGATTACTCAAAGGATCAAAATTACAAAACATTGCTTAATGTTGCTGTTCCAGCGGGTATGTGGCAAAAAGCAGAAGAAATAATTTGTGATGATAAAGATAGAGAATATCTAAGAAAAATAAGAAAAGAGTATAAAAATTTAGTCAGAAATGTATGGAATCCATTTGATAAAAATCATGAAAAAATACTAGGCTGCACAACGGTAAATAGAATTTATGTTACACCTATTGGTGATGTTTTAGTTTGTCCATATGTACATATTAAAATAGGTAATATTTTTGAAAAACCTTTAAAAGAAATTATTGATCGTGGTTTTAGTATAAAATATTTTAGGGAGCATAGTGATCTTTGTTTGGCCGGTGAAGATAAAGATTTTATTAGTAAGTTTATGACAAAAAGTGGTCAATCAATTTTTAAACCTGCTATCCCAGAGGAAATATTTGATAAAGCTGACATTACAAAAGGTGACTATATAAATAAACCATCAATAAAATGATTGATAGTTTATAGAAAAACTAAATTTTGGATGCAATTAAAGAATAAAACAGCCGTTATCACTGGATGTAATAGAGGTATTGGTAAAAAAATATTAGAAACTTTTGCAAGAAATGGAGCTGATATATTTGCTTGTGTGAGAAATATTGATAAAGAATTTATTAACTACTTAAAAGTAGTAGAAATAAAAAATAAAAATAAAATTATACCAATACAGCTGGATCTAAATAACAATGATCAAATTAAAGATGCAGCTAATAAAATTCTTAAAGAAAGTAATACTATTGATATTTTAATAAATAATGCAGGTACAATCCATACAGCATTATTTCAAATGACTTCATCAAAAAAATTGGAAGAAATTTTTAAGATTAATTTTTTTTCACAATCAATTTTTACTCAATATATTGCTAAAGCAATGATAAAGAAAAAAAATGGAGCTATTACTTATATTTCATCTACAGCATCAATTGATGGAAATGTTGGTAGAAGTGCATATGCCTCATCGAAAGCGGCACTAAATTCTCATGCAAAAGTATTATCGAAAGAATTAGGCAATTATAATATTAGAGTAAATGTTATTGCACCTGGTTTGACAGACACAGAAATGATGTCAAATAATACCCCAAAGAATATTATCGAAGAAACTGTAGCTAATACATCGTTAAAAAGAATTGGTACTCCAGATGAAATTGCAAATGTTGCATTATTTTTATCATCTGAATTTTCAAGTTATGTGACTGGCCAAGTTATCAGAGTAGATGGAGGAATGTGAAATGTCCTTTGAAAAAAAAAATATAGAAAAAATAAAATTATTTTCAAAAAATATGAGAAAAAAAATATTACAGATGGCTTTTGATGCGGGAGCTAGTAGTGCGCACTTTGGTGGAGCATTATCAATTGTAGAAATTTTAGCAACACTTTTTTCTTATAAAATGAATATAAAAAAAAAAAAAGATATTGGATGGGATTCAAGAGATCGATTTATCTTAAGCAAAGGTCATGCATGTTTAGCATACTACTCCTCATTAAATTTAAAAGGGTTCATATCTGATGAGGATTTAAAAACTTTTGAAAAAGATAATAGTTCTTTAGCAGGTCATCCTGTTAAAAATAAAAAACTGGGTATAGATTTTTCTAATGGTTCTTTAGGAATGGGATTATCAATTGGTATTGGCTTAGCCATTTCATCTAAGAAGAGAAAAAAACTATTTAATACCTATGTAGTAATAGGTGATGGAGAATGCAACGAAGGCTCAGTTTGGGAAGCAGCAATGGCCGCCCCCAAGTTCGAGCTAGATAACCTTAATGTTATAATTGATAGAAATAATTTTCAACAAACAGGCTCAAATAAAGAAATAATGGATTTAGGTAATCTTTCTGAAAAATGGAAAAGCTTTGGGTGGAATGTTACTGAAATTGATGGTCATAGTTTAAATGATTTAAAAAATTATTTTGATACTAAAAAAGACAATACAAAACCTAATGCATTAATAGCAAATACAATTAAAGGTAAAGGCTTTAGTTTTTCAGAAAATAATAATGCTTGGCATCATTCTGTGATAACTAAAAGTATTTATGAACTAGGCATAGAAGAGTTAAAAAATGGAAATTAACTCAAAAAATATAAAATTATGGTCGACGATTGGGCCTAGAGCATCGTTAGGATTAGGAATTTTAGATTTAGCAAAAAAACAAAAGGAGTTAATTGTTGTTACTTGTGATGTTTCGACTTCAGCAGGTTTAGATAGACTTAGAAAGACATTACCAGACCAATATATTGATCTTGGTATAGCTGAACAAAATATGATTGGAGTTTCTGCTGGTTTAGCAAGTGAAAATTTTAATGTAATCACAACTACATTCGCACCATTTCAAACAATGAGATGTTGTGAACAAATAAAAGTAAATTTGGGCTATATGGAAGAAAGAGTTACCATGATTGGTTTAGCTAGTGGTTTAATTCTAGGTAATCTTGGATTCACTCATTGTTGTATTGAGGATATAGGTGTTCTAAGATCAATTCCTAATTTGAATATAATTTCACCAGCAGACTCTTTGGAGACAATCAAATCTATAGAAGCATCCTTACATAGTAAAAAATCAACTTATATCAGAGTAACTGGTGGACCAAACAACCCTATAATTTATGAGTCTGATTATAAGTTTGAAATAGGCAAATCAATAACCTTAAAAAAAGGAAATGATGTAACTCTATTTGGATCAGGTGCAATTCTTGAAAATTGTATGATTGCAGCAAAAGCTTTGGAAGAAAAAAAAATATCAACAGGAGTAGTAAACATGCATACTATTAAACCCATAGATAAAGATGCTATATTAAATGCAGCAGAAAAATCAAAATTAATAGTTACTGTAGAAGAACATAACATAATAGGTGGCCTAGGCTCTGCAGTATCTGAAGTTCTTTCAAATATAAGAAATTCACCAAAACAATTAACCATTGGTATTAATGATTCTTACACTAAAAGTGGATCTTATAAATATTTAAAAAATTACTATAGACTGACATCAGAAAAAATATTAGAAGATGTTCAAATTTTATTAAATGAGTAATATTGAAAAATACAGAAACACTTTTGTCGAAAGTTTATCTATCAATCTAAAAGATTTAAAGGAAGATCTTAAGTATAATGATATTCCAGAGTGGGACTCTATTGGGCATATGACTTTAATTTCAAATTTAGAAGATGCTTTTGAAATAAATATTGAAACTGATGATATTGTAGATTTTAGCTCTTATAAAAAAGGTCTTGAAATATTAAAAAAATATAAAGTTAGTATATAAATTTAAAAATTTTTTAGGATAAAAAATTTGGTGCATTAGTAGCAGCATTAATAAATTTAGAAATTTTAGAAAATCTTACCGGAATACTGTCTATATTTTTTCTTACAAAGCTATCTAAATTTAGGTCATATTTCATTTCTAAAATAAGATCAGTATATTCTTTCATAAATCCAAGATTTTTAACAAAAGATAAACTTTTTAAATTTTTATCGACTGTTGCTCTTACCAAGTTATTTGAGGAAATAAAATAATGCCTTAAATAATGAGTGCTTAAAATTGGAATTAGTTCATTTTTAAATTTGAATTTATCATTTATACATATCTTAATTCTATTTAGATCATCAGATTTTAACAAATCATAATTTTCTAATTCATTTAGGAGACAATTTTTTTTTTGAACCTCAAACCCTTTTTTTGATTTAATTTCAAAAATAGGTTTCCTTAATATATTGTAATCTCCATACCATCTTATTCTATATTTTTTTTTATCACTTACACCATCTAAATTCTGTTTTATAGATGAGTAATTTAAGTCATCAAAATAAATAGAATTCACTTTTCTGTTTTGGTATTGCTCTTTAAAAAAAAAGTGTGACCTGAATAAATAGATACAAATTTGATTAAAATCAAAATTGCTAAATACCCATTTTCTTTCATATCTTTTTAGAGAATTAATTGTCATCTAAATAAAACTAACACTTAATAATACCCCTGTATCATTGTAATTTAATTGATCTCAGTTTTGAGTAAAGATAAATCTTTATCATAAACTATAGGAATAATATATTTGGTTATTTTGCCAACTCCATTTCCATTTAAATATATCTTGGAATTTTTATCTGTGAGCCATTTTTGATTAAAATTATTATCTATATTAACAAAATTTATATGCAAAGAGGCCGATTTATATTCAAATTTTTTATTAAACGATAAAAAAGGAAGATTGATATTCTCCATAGAAATTTTTGAAGCCCTTACTTTTGATCCATCCTTAGAAACAATTCCAGCATAGGCATTTTTAGCTTTAATATGTAAAATAGAAATTTTTGAGTTCTCACCAGCACTTATTAATTTATCACCAATTTTTTCAAAATAAATATTTTTAACACTTACATTTGAACCAGAAAAATCTATTCCATCATTACCTATGTCTATAAAACTAGCATTACTGATTTCTCCATCACTAAAATCAAAATCAATAGAGTCAGATGAATTTTCAGTAAATTTAATATCACTTATGTTAAAAGTTGAGTTTATTATATTAATACCATCTTCAGATGAAATTTTTTTTACTATAATATTGGACAACTGAACCTTAGTCTGGTGAAAGTTTAATGCACCCATTATAATAAACTCATTATCTCTAAATGAACTATCATTTTTAATAGTTTTTTTTTCTTTGAAACTGTTTACATTATTTTCTAAATCATATGTTATGATTTGATGCTTAATATTAGTAGAGTTATCAAAAAAATCTTTTTTGTAACCAGCTAAGTAAGATAATTTTACATAATTAAATAATGATTTATTTTTCTTATCTCTAATAAGTATACCTCCACCAAAATTTTCTTTTTTACCCGTTATAGTAATGGGCATCTCTTTCTCACCCTTGAGCACCCATGAAGAATCTGAAATAACAAATGCATTATTAATTAGTGTGATAGTTTGACCACTTTTTATTAACACTGTCTTATTTTTTGGAATATAAATATTTTCGTCAATAATTATATTATTAGATCTTAAATATAGGATACTATCTTTTTCTATAAAATATCTATTCAATTTTTTTTTTTCATATATCTTAAAATCCTTAAATGATATTTTTGAATTTAATTGATCAATTTTAACTTTATAATTTTTGTTAAGATTGAGATCTTTTATATCTACATAAAAACAATTTATTACGTTCTTTTTTTTATTTTTTAGATTAACTTTTGTAGTTTCAAATAAGTTTGTTAATTCATTTATAGGAATATTTATAATTTCATTTTCATTAGCACTACAAGTAATATCTTTAATTAACAAGTAGTCTAATTTTTTGTTATTTTTAGCATCAACATATGGATATGAAATATCAATCTCTAGAATATCATTTTGATTGATTATCGCACTAATTTTTTTCTCTTCTGATTTTATTCTATTTTTAATTATATCTGCTCTATGGAATAGGTCATTTTTATCAAAAAAGTAAAGCCCCCACGTATAATTTCTTGATGATGAATAAAAGAAATAATCGGAATAAATATGAGAATTAATTTGTTTAATCTTTTTACTTCTAGATTCTAAAAAAGAATTTATGTATTTATCGGAACTAATTTTTTTTAGGTACTTTAAATATGATGTATAAAAGTTTTTATTAAGACTACCTGTTTCATCTAAGAAAAACTTTTTTATCCACCATTGTCGACCTTCTGGAATTTGCAAATTTCCTCCAAGTTCTTTGAAACTTTCAGGTTCATTTATCGAGTCTATGATTAATTTATTATAGTAGTTTTGGTTAAATTTATGATAATTGGGTAGCTGTCGATGTCCATCTCTTGGTATTGGCTCAAAAAGACCATTCACAGGATTATAATATAGTTTTGAACTAAAAAATAAGGCGTGTGTTGTGTAAGTCAAATCCATTACAGCAACAAAAGCCGCTAGTTTTTCTATATCAAAAGTATCTTCAAGCTTTCTATCACCCCTCATAAATTCAGATATCTTTAATTTTGCTATTTGAGTTAATCTAATATTTTCTGGTTTTGTCCAAAATTTTTCATCATATACTTGGAAAATTTTATCTTCAGACCCCCTGTCAAATTCACCCAATATTGAAAAGATAGGTCCATTTCTTCTTTGATTTCTTTCTACAATTTCTTTACGCATTTTTTCTTCCAAAACATAAAGTCCATTATTTGTTCCATTAATATATAAATTAAAAAATTCATACTTGGGTTTTATCAAACCCAAATCACCCATCATTTCTAAAAATATCCATTCATGGATATAATTTCTAACACCAGGTTTTTGGATAGAAAAATCATTTACACCTTTAATAAACTTGTCTGAAGGTAAATAAACATTATAGGAGGAATGTTTTTTTTTATTAAAGTGAATTATTCTATCTCCCTTTAGTCTAATTTTTGCAGGAATTTTTTTATCCTTGAATGATATGTTTGCTTTTATTTTGGTTAAATTATCTTTTAATCCTAAAGACTTATTTTTAATAGCTTTGGCTCTTTCATCTTCTAAAATTAATATATCTTCAAATTTTATTTCTAAATCAATTTTATCTAATTTATAAAAGTTACTCATAAGTGCGTCCCGACCAATAGAAAAAATATGAATATATTCTAGTCTGCCAGCTTTAGAGATGTAATCTAAGACTTTAAGTGTTTTTGTTTTAACAGTATGAGAGGTAAAAATAAAAATAGACAATAATACCACAACAGAAAATGTTGAAATAAAATAAATTAACAGTGCAGTTTTTAAAAAATTTATTTTTTTTGTAGGAAACTTAGTATCCTTTTTTATTATCATAAAGCCAAATTGTTATTTCTAGCAACTACAATTTTAGATTTAGTAAATTCTTTATTTATAATGTCTGTTATTTTAATTATCTCAGTAAATTCTTTTGGTCTAATATCAATATTTAGTGAAGTATTATTTTCTGTTTTAGATAATGAAACAAAATTTAACTCAGTAGAAATTGATTTTAGTTTGTTTATAATTTTTGTTATTTCTTCTTCTTTAATATCTTGATCAATTATTATAGCTAAATTAATCAATTCAGAATATTCTATTTTTTTTTTACTTAGTACAAAATAGTAAAAATAGATTATAAATAATGAAAAAAGAACACCTACAATTGTAATTTTAATCTGTCCTGCACCACAACCTAATCCTGTAGCTATTATTAAGAATAAATAGATAAGCTCCTCAGGCTCCTTAATAGCAGCTCTAAATCTCACAATAGATAATGCGCCAACTAAACCTAATGATAAAGCCAAAGAATTTTTTACAATCATAATTATAATGGCAGTAGTAACTCCAAGAACTATAAAATTTTTAGAAAAGTGAATACGATTAGATAAAGTAGATGAAAATTTTATATAGAAAAACTGAATTAATAAACTTAAGATTGAGGCAACTATTAGACTTATAATAAAATTACCAAGGTCAATTTGAACACTCTGATTTGCAAAAAAATTGAAATTTTCATTATTCATGATTGAAATATTATTAGCACAAAAAAAAATCTAATAAAATATAATTTAGGTAATATATAGGTTGCTATAAAGCAATGATATCAATAAATCTAATTGCTAAAAAACAAATGAAAATTTAATTTATAAAATTTTTATATGATTAACAAAATTAATGCAAAAAAAATAGATAAGTATTGGAATTCTTTCTATATAAATAAAATAAAAGATAAACCATCTACTTT
>ENA-UOXV01003878-UOXV01003878.1-marine-metagenome-genome-assembly--contig:-NODE-3878-length-17697-cov-39.917583_pt1 | contig 17697 bp, 16 predicted proteins | sample MGYA00238165_ERZ766961 | MGnify/ENA primary metagenome ERZ766961 (study PRJEB28924, sample SAMN03173240) | marine metagenome | biome: Marine; feature: Water; material: Subsurface seawater | place: North... | reverse complement strand
GTCCATGCTTACTTTTCCAAAAACTTTAGCTTCTTGATTGTTAACCATAACAATACTTCCATCTTTAACATGCTGTGGCAGTCCATCTGCGTATCCTAAATAAACAGTAGCTATCTTCATGTCATTTTTAGCAACTGCCCTGCCGTCGTATCCAACTCTCTCACCTGTGGCAATTTCTTTAACATTAATAATTGGAGATTTTAATGTGATTGCTGTTTGGAGCTCATTATTACCAATATAGCCGCCAAAAATTCCTATACCCACCCTAACCCAATCAAAAGATTTTTCAGGAAAATTCAAAACACAGCCAGTATTTGCAATACTTTTTTGAACATCTGGATTTAATTTTTTTGATAATTCTTCAAATCTAAGGAATTGTTTTTCATTTGAGGGATCTTCTTTTATATTAGATGCTGCTAAGTGAGTCATAAGAGTGAATCTGACATCCCTTAGATAGTTTTCGTAAATATTTAGAAAATCATCTTCGTCAAATCCAAGCCTGTTCATTCCTGTATTAATTTTGAACCATAAATCCTTATAATCATTATTTATTTTTATAATATTAAATTGGTGTTGATTGTGGACAACTAAATCAAGGTTATTTTTTTTGGCAATCTTAAAATCATCATTAGAATAAACACCCTGCATCAAAAGAATCTTTTTTTTTGATATTTTTCTTAATTCTATTGCCTCATCGATTCTAACGACGCCATACCCATCTACCAAATCATCAATATCATGAACGACCTTTGATAAAATATGGCCATAAGCATCTGATTTGATGACTGCAAGAAAATTTGAAGAAGGCTTAATTTTATTTTTAAGCTTTTGAATATTATTTCTTAAAATTGATGGATCTATTTCAAGAATGCTGCTTAGAGATGTCATTCGAAGGATTCATAATAACCATCACTAGAAAAGTTTTCAAATCGAGTGTACTCTTTTAAGAAAGTGAGATTAACGGTTCCAATTGGTCCGTTTCTTTGTTTTCCAATAATAATTTCAGCCTTGTTTCCCTGATCAGAATCTTCGTTATAAACCTCATCTCGATATATAAAAAGAATTACATCTGCATCCTGCTCGATAGCACCAGAATCTCTTAAATCAGCCATGATAGGTCTTTTGTTTGGCCTTTGTTCAACTGCTCTATTAAGCTGGGATAAAGCTACAACTGGGACATTTAGTTCCTTTGCAAGAGATTTTAGGGATCTTGATATCTCTGAAATTTGATTAACTCTATTTTCAGTTGATGTTGGAAGCTGCATAAGTTGAAGGTAATCAACAACTATGAGTGATAAACCATTTTCTTCTTGTCTGGCTAATCTTCTTGCCTTTGCTCTTAGTTCCATTGGAGACAGTAAAGAACTATCATCGATCCATAAAGGAAGATTCTTTAATCTTTCGCCCTCTTGTAACAAAAGTTTAAGTTCATTATCTTTTAACATTCCAGATCTAACGTTCTGTTGATTAAGCTTACACATGCCAGAGAGCATTCTAGTAGTTAAAGCTTCTCCAGGCATTTCTAAACTAAATATTAAAACAGCCCCCTCATTGTCTTTACCTAATAAAACGTTTTCTGCAATATTCATGGCAAGTGATGTTTTACCCATGCTTGGCCTTCCAGCAACTACAACTAGATCACCATCTTGAATACCCTGCAGTTTTGTATCTAGATCTTTAAAACCAGTTGAGGATCCAATTAAACCACCAGCCTTATTGGATAGTTCATGAAGCTTATCCATAGTAGATGGAATTAAATCTTTCATAGATTGAAGGCTTTGATCGTTTTGACTAGTTTCATCATTTAAGGCAAAAATCATGCTTTCAGCCTTATCAAGTAATGCAGCCCCATTTTGCCCTTGGGGGTTTTGTATTAATTCAGAAATTTCTGAATTTGCCTTCATTAATTTTCTTGCAATAGACCTTTGTCTAATAATTTCTGCATATGCTTCTAGATTTGCAGCAGACGGAGTAGATGTTGCTAATTCAATTAAATAGTCTTTACCTCCAACCTTATTTAAAGAATTTTTATTGTCTAATTTTTCTGAAACTGTTAATGGGTCTAGGGGTTTATTTTCTTCAATCAGCTCTGACATTGACTGAAAAATAATCTGATGATCTCTTCCATCAAAATCATTTTCTTTGATTACCTGTATGACGGTATCAAAACGATGGGTTTCAAGCATGAGACCACCAAGCACAGCTCTTTCAGCTTCTCGAGCTTGTTCGTTTTGATTTATAGACAAGTCAGACATCGGAATATGATTTTTACATCATATTTTAAAATATACAACTACTCTGCTAATACTTTTACAATTACTTCCGCAGAAACTTCAGGATGAACTGCAATAGCAATAGAATGTTCGCCAATTTCTTTAATTGGGCCTTCTGGTAGCTGAACTTCGCTTTTATCTATATCAATTCCAGCAGCAGAAAATGCATCTGAAATTTCTCTTGTACCTACTGAACCATATAGAGCTCCTTCTTCAGTAACAGGAACAGCTATTTCACAAGAAGATCCATTTATTGTCTCAGCCCTAGCTTGAGATTTAGTTAATAAGTCAGCTGATGCAGCAGCAAGCTCATCTTTTCTAGCTTCGACTTCTGCAATATTTTTATCACTAGCAAATGCAGCTTTTTTTTGTGGAATTAAAAAATTTCTTGCGTAACCAGAGTTAACTTCAACAACATCACCAATTTCGCCAAGTCTTTGTATTTTATCTAAAAGTATAATTTTCATAGTTTTTATTGATGCATGTCCGTATATGGTAAAAGAGCTAAAAATCTAGCAATTTTAATTGATTTAGTAATTTTTCTTTGATTAGACGCTGAAACACCAGTCACTCTAGCAGGAATTATTTTTCCTGTTTCAGTTATGAATGGCTTTAAGATATCGATATCTTTGTGATCAAACTTTTTAGGTAAATCATATTTACTCATTATCATCTCCTTCTTTTAAGCTTTCTTCATCTTCTTTTTTCTCTATGTCTTCTTCAGCAGGCTTTGTTTCTACTTTTTCTACTACTTTTTTTTCCTCAACCTCAACCGGTTCAGGCTTTTTATTTTTAGATTCAATGAACAAACTTGAATCTTCCCCACTATGCTCTTTTACAACTAGGAATAAGTGTCTAATAATTGACTCGTTATATTTAATTTTTGTTTCGATTTCTAAAAGTTTAGAAGGATCTCCTTCAAGATTAAATAATAGATAATGTCCTTTATTATGATTAGCTATTGAATAAGCCAACTGTCTTCTTCCAACATCTTCTGTTTTAACAATCTTAAAAGAATTATCTGTTAATAATTTTTCAAAATCTTTTTTGAATTCATCAACCTTGGTAGAAAGATTGGGGTTTAGAATTATTACTGCTTCGTATTTTTTCATTATTTACCTTATGGTTAAAGATTTACACCTTAATTGGTATAAACCAAGGAAAACGCATTCTAAATGAATTGATATATAGAATCAATACTCGCTTTTAACTATCTTAAGGAGTTTAGAAATCCAGCTTTGGCTCTGCTCTGCAATCAAATCATCATTCATTTGCTTGAATCCATGATCGACCAAACCTATAGATGTGGCATATATAGGATTTTGAAGAATACTTTCCATCCCTGAGAATTTATTAGGTATACCTAACCTGACTGATGTTTGAAAAATAGATTCAGCTAATTCTACAACACCTTCCATTTTGGAAGTTCCGCCAGTGAAAACTATTCCAGCAGAAATTTTTTCTTCAAAACCGTTTCTAGCAATCTCAGCTTTTACTAATTCAAATAACTCTGTATATCTTGGTTGAATAATGTCAGCTAAGGAGCTTCTAGATAATTCTCTTGTGGGTCTTCCGCCAACGCCAGGAACTTCGATACTTTCATCATCTTTTGTAAACTCTGCAACTGAACATCCATGTTTTTGTTTAATTTCTTCAGCTTGAGGTGTTGGTGTTCTTAAGGCCTGAGCAATATCACTCGTTACCTGGTCGCCTGCAATTGGTATAACTCCAGTAAAGACAATTGAACCTGAGTTAAATATTGCAATATCTGTAGTTCCGCCCCCAATATCAACCAAGCAAACTCCTAAATCTTTCTCATCTTCAGATAATATAGAATGTGAACTAGCCAATTGCTCGAGAACAAATCCATCTACTGACAAACCACAATTCTTAATACATTTTTCAATATTTTTTACAGCGCTGTTTGCACATGTTACTAAATGAACTTTCGCCTCAAGCCTAACCCCAGCCATTCCTAAAGGGTCAAGGCTAACTTCTTGATTATCAATAACATATTCTTGAGGTAAAACATGTAAGACATTTTGATCTGAAGGAATTGAGACTGCTTGAGCAGAATCAATCACCCTATCAATATCATAAGGCGTTACTTCTTTATCTTTTATTCCAACTGCGCCTTGAGAATTTAAACTTTTAATGTGACTTCCAGCTATCCCAACATAAACAGACTTTATTTTTTCTTCTATCATTGACTGAGCTTGTTCTACAGCTTTCTTTATAGCATCTGTAGTTGCATCTATATTTACTACAACTCCTTTTTTTAGGCCGCTTGAAGGATAAGCGCCTAAGGAAATGATTTCTAATTTTTCATGTTCATTGTATTTGCCAACGATACAAACTACTTTAGAGGTTCCTATATCTAAGCCAACAACTATATTAGAATTTTTTACATTATTTGCCATAACTCAATGCGACTCCGTCTTTATTTCTTAAATCTATCATACTAGGAATCTTTCTATTTTCGTATAAGTAATTTAATGTATCTTCTAATGATTTTAATTTTTGATCAGTAATATTCTTACCAATTTTTATCTTAAAAGAGTTCGTATGAATTTCCCATCCAGCAACATAGGTATAAATAATTCTTTTTATACTTAACTGGTTAAATCTTTTAATTTCAAAAAAATTAATTATGCTCATTGGCTCCTTGAGGTCAATAATGGGCCCCTCTACTAATATTAAATCTAATTGAGTTTCATCAAACCTAAATTTTTTAAGATTCTTATCAATAAAATAATTATTATTTAAAATAAAATATGGCTTTCTACTTGAAATACTTAATTTTGCAGATTTTGTGAAAGGTTTAAAATTTATTTTGTATTCATCGATCCAGTCTTGAGCTTTAATAAGATTTTCTAAATCATTCCTAGAGCTTATTTGATTTAAATCTTGAACAAATATTTTTTGTGATTCTAAAAAAAAATTATCAAAAGTTAGTTCAATGGTAAAGTCTTTTGCAAATAATGTAATCGCAAAAAAGGGTGAAAGAAAAATTAATAATATCTTATTATACAGATTCATTAATTATTTTATTGACTACATCATTGTATTGAAGTCCAAGAAATTTTCCTGATTTTGGAACGCAGCTATGTGATGTCATTCCAGGTACAGTATTGATTTCTAGTACATAAAACACTCCATCCTTGTCTTGAAGAACATCAACTCTTGCCCACCCATAACAATTAAGAGCTGTATAGGCGTTTATTGCTATTTGATTAATTTCTTTTTGTTCATGGGGCATTAGATTTGCTTCAATCAGACCAGTATCATCTGAAATATATTTTGCTTCATAGTCATAAAATTCATTGCCCGTGATTATTTCAATTGCGGGAAAACACTGATCACCAATAATAGTGACAGTAAATTCTTTACCAGTAATACATTCTTCTGTAATAAATGCTCTGTTTGGGTTTGAAGATTTACCAATTGCCTCAATAAAGCTTTTGTTATCTTCTATTTTGAAAATATCAACACTTGATCCATCTCGACAGGGTTTCAAAAATACATTAACAAAATTTAGAGAAGACCTAGGCATATCAATATACTGGACAAGGGATTCATGTAACTTCCAAGTTGGTGTATTAATATTATTTTGTTGTAGGATTGTCTTACAAATATGCTTATCCCATGTATTTTTGCATGCTTGGTATTTTGAACCAGTATATCTGATTCCTAAACTATCTAATTTCGCTTGAAACTTACCCCCTTCACCTTCAAAGCCATGAAGCGCAATAAACACTAAGTCATTTTTTTTGAGTATTTCAAAATCATTAAGGTCATTGTAATCAATTAACTCTGCTTGGTATCCTAGTTGATTAAGTGCATTGAAGACCCCTTCACCACTTTGCAACGAAACCTCTCTTTCTGAAGAAGATCCTCCATAAATAACAGCAATATTCTTTATTTTTTCCATTTATTCTTAATTAATTCACAAACACTAGAAACGCTTCCAGCACCCTGAGTTATCAAAATGTCAAACTTATTACTCTTGGAATTAATTATTTCAATAACATCTGAATGATTTTTTACATATAAAGTATCTTTGTGACCTAATTGTTTAATACTTTCTACAATTGTTCTTGAATCTATTCCCTTAATTGGTTTCTCGCTAGCAGCGTATATATCTAAGAGTATTAAAGAGTCTACTTTTTTTAGGATTTTTATGAAATCATCAAAAAGTTGAGCTGTTCTTGAAAACCTATGAGGTTGAAAAATCATGCATATCTTTTTCTTGGGAAATTCTTCTCGACAAGCATTTATATTTGAAAGAATTTCTATTGGATGATGTCCATAGTCATCTATTAGAATTTTTTTATTTAAATCAAAATTAATTTCATGTTTTTCGTATCTCCTGCCAACACCGGTGAATTCTTTTACTCCTTTCTTAATTGCATTAATTGGTAACCCTTCTTCAATTGCAACTGCTATTGATGCTGTTGCATTAAAAATATTATGTACTCCAGGTTGTTGAATGCTAAAAGAATATTTTTTATTTCTTTGATTATCGTTAATATCAAAATTCTGTAAGCCATTTTTATAAAATGGATTTAATATTTGGAAATCTGCTTTTTTAGTTTTGCCAAAGGTTATCTGTTTTCTGGAAATTCTCTTTGCAATTTTTTTTATATTTTTATCATCGATATTCATGATCATATATCCATAAAAAGGAACATTTTCAGAAAATTTAATAAAAGCATCTAATAGATTCTCAAAATTATTATCATAATGGACTAGATGATCATCATCTATATTTGTTAAAACTGCTACGTCTGGATTTAAATGTGAGAAAGAGCCATCACTTTCGTCGGCTTCAGCAATCAAATAATTACCTTTTCCAAGATCCGAATTTTCATCTGTGCTAAGAACCTTACCGCCCACAACATATGTAGGACTTAAATCTGCTGAACTAAATATTTTTGCAATCATACTTGTCGTAGTTGTTTTACCATGACTTCCTGCAATTGCTATGCTTTCATAGCCTCTCATAATACTACCAAGCATTTCTGCCCTTGGAATTATTGTTATACCATTTTTTATTCCTTCTACAATTTCAGGATTTTTTTTATCAATTGCACTTGAGACAACTATAAGATTTGCAGATTTAATATTAAGTTTACTGTGTCCTATGAAAACCTTAGCTCCCTCTTTCTTAATTTTTTTTAGTTCATATGATTCATGTATATCAGACCCTGAAACCTTATATCCCTTTTGTAAAAGTAGCCTAGCAATACCTATCATCCCAGCGCCACCAATTCCTACAAAATGTATATGTTTAATTTTTTTAAAAAAATTCATGTTGTGTCAATATTTTTAAGTACTTGGTTGGCAATATTTGCTGCAGATAAAAGATGATCAGTGTTTAGATTATTTTTCCATTTATTGTATGTTTTTTGATGCAAAATTTCTTCCAATTTAGTGCTTAAATCTTCAAAACCATCTTTTTGCTCATGAATCAAACCCATATTAATTTTTTCAATATGTTTTGCGTTGTAAAATTGATGGTTATCTATCGATGATGGCAAAGGGATCATTAAAAGACCTTTCGACATTGATGTAACCTCTGAGATGGTTAAAGCTCCTGACCTTGATATAACAAAATCAGACCATTCTATTTGTGATTCTGGGCTATTGTAGAACTCCATAACCTCTGCGTTCATATTAAAGCGTTTATACAAATCATTAACTAAATCTTTTTTATCTTTACCGCATTGATGCTTAATAATGACTTGGTGTTTAAATTTTTTTAAAGATTTTGGAAGCTCGGTATTTAAATATTCTGCCCCCTGACTTCCTCCAGTGATATAGATTTTTATGAGTTCGTCATTCACTACCTCTTTTGAAAAAGACTTAAAACTCTCTCTTATAGGATTCCCACAAATTATATTGTTTTCAATACTTGTATTAAGAGGAAATGCCGTAAAGTTAATTGTCGCTATTTTAGAAAGGAGTTTGTTTGCTGATCCAAGAATTGAATTCTGTTCGTGGATAAAAATTGGTTTTCGGTTTAAGAAGAATGCTAATCCAATTGGAACTGTTATAAAACCACCAAACCCAACCATAGCATCTATGTTTTCTTTTCTAATGATTCTGGTTGTAGAAAAAATACTTTTGGGAATCAGTAATAAAGATTTTATCTTGTTAAAAAAATTTTTTCCTCTAAAACCCTCCATTGTTACTACAAAGTGTTTGAATTTCGCTGTCTTTAGAGCATCCACCTCAATAGGTTCTCCTGTGCCCATAAAGACAACTTCATGACCAAGTCTAGCAATCTCATTTCCTACAGCAATCGCTGGAAATATATGTCCACCAGTTTTTGCTGCAGAAACTAAAATCTTCATATTATTATATTAATTTGTTTTCTTTATTTATTCTAAGAACTATGGCAATTAAAGACATCATTATTATGATACTGGTGCCTCCATAACTTATAAATGGAAGTGTTAAACCTTTTGTTGGTAACAAGCCAATATTAACTGCTATATTAAATAAAGATTGGATAGCTATAAGAATTAATATTCCAAATGAAACATAGCCTTGAAATAATCTTTCTTTACCAAAAGAATCTAGTGCGACCTTTAAAATGCCAATAAAAAGTATTACAAATAGGCTTATTAATAATAATCCACCAATGATTCCAAGCTCTTCAACAAGAATAGCAAAAATAAAATCAGTATGAGCTTCTGGAAGAAAGAAGTTTTTTTGAAAACTATTACCCACACCCAGCCCAAACCATCCTCCTTGTCCAATACTAATTAAAGAATTAGATAGTTGCCATCCAGCATTTCTTACCACATCTTCTGCAAAAGGATCGGTAAAAGCCAAAACTCTTGCTAGTCTCATAGGCGATGTTGATATAGCCATATACCCTAACAAAGCAATTAAAATTGATAGTAAACTAAATTGAAAGAAAGATATTCCAGCATAAAATAAAATTGAAACAACTAACAAGCAAATAATTGCAGTTGAACCCAAATCAGGTTGACTCATTATTAAAACAGAAATTATAAAAAGTAAAAATAGAGGTTTTAAGAAGCTCCTTAATGAGTCTATTTCAGACATTCTTCTTACTGAATACCCTGAAATATATAGAATCAAACTAAACTTACATAATTCTGATGGTTGAATATTAATTGGGCCCGCCCTAATCCACCTGATGCTTCCATTAACACTGGTACCGATATCAGGAATAAATAATGCAATTAATAAAACAATACTTATCAACATAAAAATCCAGTCTAGTTTGTATAAAATATCTGACGGGATTAATAAAAATATAGACATTGATATGAGGCCTATGGATATAAATAACATTTGACGAGAAGCAAAATAAAATGGATTTCCAGTCAAATCATCTGCTACATATATACTTGATGAAGTTACCATAACCAAACCTAGTGACATTAAGCTTATAAACGGAATTAGTATCAGAAGACTATTCTTGTCAGTCACCTAGAACCTCTTTTATTAGAAAGTTAAAATGAGCACCTCTCTCCTCAAAGTTAATATAATCTTTGCCGCTTGGGTATCCTGGAGAAAATACTATATTTTGCCTATCTTTTAAATATAGCAAGGATTCATTTAAATTAACAAACTCTAAAATTTTTTTATGGGTCAAGCATCTTTTAATATCTTTCCTATGGTGTCCAAATACTATTATTTCCTGAGGTCCTTCAATAGTAATTTTTGCAAATAATTCTTTAGCTGGATTACCACAAACAATTAAAGAGTAATTATCTTCCTGAAAAAAGGAATTCGCTTCCTTGATTGCATATAACAGAGAGTCAGAGTTTGTTGATTTTGAATCATTCACAATATTTTTAGTTATAAATTCAAATCTATAGGGCAAATTCTTGAGTTCTATTTTTTTTGATTTTTTTTCAGTAATCCATTCAAATAGATTATACGGATCACTCTCAAAGGAAGTTTTTTTTGCACTTAATATCTTTTCTTTAGCATATTGATAATCCTCAAAGCTTTTATGGTAATCAAGATGATCAGGAGCTATGTTTAACAAAACTCCATAATCCAAATGATTATTAGACATCTTATCAAGCTGATAGCTTGATAGTTCTATTATCGAATATTTTTTCCCATTATTGATTTTGTCTAACATTGGCTTTCCAATATTGCCAATAAGATTTACCGAATCTTTCTGAGAGATTAGTTGTGATAAGTGAAAACAGGTGGTACTTTTTCTATTAGTTCCAGTTATGCCTATTTTTATAGAATTATCCTCATGAAAAAAAATATCTAAATCTGTTAAAACATCGTGTGTTTCTTTTAGTAATTTAAATTTTTCTCTTGGGATCCCTGGACTGCAATATATTTTGCTATATTTTGAAAAATCTTTATTAGAAGAATAGTTCGAGATATTCTCATCATAAATATCATAATCTATGTTTCTTTTAAGAAGATACCTTTCAAAAGACTTTCCCGTGATTCCATAACCATAAATTAAGGATTTCATGTCTCAAGCTTATCTCAACTTTAAAGTTGCTAAAGCAATAAGAATTAAAACCAAAGTTACAATCCAAAAACGTACAATAATTTTTGGTTCTGGCCATCCTTTCAATTCATAATGATGATGAATGGGAGCCATTAAAAATACTCTTTTTCCTCGTGTTTTGTATGAGATAACTTGAATGGCGACACTTAAAGTTTCTATTACAAAAACTCCAGCCATAATTGCAAAAACAAGCTCATGTCGAAGGATTATTGCAACAATTCCTAAAATAGCTCCAAGTGTTAATGAGCCAATATCTCCCATAAATATCTGAGCTGGATAAGTGTTGTACCAAAGAAATCCAATTCCTGAGCCAATCAAAGCTCCACAAAATACTATTAACTCTCCAGATAACTCAAGATGTGGCAAATAAAGATAATCAGCAATTATCTGATTACCCATGCTATATGCAATTAAACCCAATGCTCCTGCAATAAGAACTGAGGGAAGAATAGCCAAGCCATCCAAACCATCGGTAAGATTTACTGCATTTGATGAGCCAACAAGAACAAACATTCCAGTAGAAATAAAGACTAATGCACTCATGGGTATTATTAAATCTTTAAAAAAGGGGACTATAAATGAAGTTTCTGGTGGCGTTTCTGCCGAATAGAACAAATAAAACATTGTAAGAAAAGAAAATAAAACTTGGAGAAGAATTTTTTGTTTTGAGCTAAGGCCGTCAGAACTTTTTTTTGTAATCTTGATGTAGTCATCAAGAAAACCAATCAAGGCAAAAGCTATTGTGACAAATAAAACAACCCATATATATCTGTTTCCTAAATCAGCCCACAATAATGTAGAAATTACCAAAGAGGATAGAATCAAAAGACCTCCCATTGTTGGAGTTCCTGACTTTTTGTAATGAGATTCTGGTCCATCTGAACGAACATGTTGTTCAAACTGCATTGATTTTAGAAGTTTAATAATTACAGGCCCAAGTAAAATAGATATTAAAAGAGCGGTGACTGTTCCTCCAAGGGTTCTAACTGTTAGATATCTTAAAACATCAAAACCCGGGTCGTAGCTAACAAGCACTGTACCTAAATATTCAAACATCTATATATCTCTCCATTTTCATCCCTCGAGACCCTTTTATTAGCACTACATCTTTAGATTGTATATTTTTCTTTAAAAAATCTTTAAGAAGTGCCTCATCTTTGAAAAAGATTCCATTTTTACCAAAACTCTCTACAGCATATTTTGTTAAATCTCCAAATCCAAGAAAAATATCAATTTTTTTTGAAGCTGCATACATTCCGATCTCCTTATGCATCTTATTTTTATGTCTTCCAAGTTCTAACATATCGCCAAATACAAAAATCTTTCTTTTGCGCGAGGTTGCTAACAAATCTAATGCATTTTTAACAGATTCCGGATTAGCGTTATATGTATCGTCAATGAGAACTGATCCCTTTATCCATTTGGACTGTTTTTGCCTGATTACTGAGTTTAAATTATTTTTTAACTTAGTAATAAAAATTTCATCTGGGTTATTGAGAATATTTGAAACTGCATAGCTAGCAAGAATATTTTTTACATTATGCTCACCTGATAGCGGCGTTTCAATTGTCACATCTTTATTGTATTTTTTAGATTGAATTCTAAATTTAGTGCCATTTAAATTATATTTAATTTCTATAGGATAAAAATCTGCAGATTTATTCATTCCAAAGGTAAATAAATTAATATCACTTCTTAGACTTTTCCAGTAATTTAAATGTTTTAGATTTTCATTCGGCACAATGAGATCTCCATTTTTTCTTATATTAAATACAAGCTCAGATTTAACATTTAATACTCCATCAATATTTTTTAATTTTTCTAAATGTGAGTTTCCTATATTAGTTATAAGGCCAATGTTAGGCTTGAGTAATGAACTTAAATATTGAATATCTTTAGGTTTAGCAGCTCCCATCTCAATAACCAAATATTTCGAATTAGCATTAGCATTTATAATGCTTAAAGGCATTCCAATTTCATTATTGTAATTTTTTATTGTTCCTGAACTTTTATTTAAGACACTTGATATTATTTTGGTTGTTGTTGTCTTTCCATTGCTACCAGTAATACCAATTACATCACCGTTAAACGTCTTAAGAATATTTTTTGCAATTTTTCTTAAAGCAACAATTGTATTGTTTACATAAATTATATTCTTATCATTAGTGCTTTTAAATCTTCTACTATCAGTAACTACGAAAGACGCTCCTTTTTTTAAAGCATCTTCTACATAATCGTTACCATTAAATTGCTCTCCTTTGATTGCAAAAAATAATGACCCTACTTTTAACCCCCTTGTATCTGTTGATATATTAGTGATCTTTGATTGACGAATAATTTTTATACTTAAAAACTTAGCTAAGTCAGAAGAGTTATTTATAAATTTCATTCACTACCTCATGATCACTAAAATGTAATTTCTTTCCATTGATGTCTTGAGTTTCTTCATGGCCTTTTCCAAGAATAACCAAGCAGTCATTTTTTCTTAATATTGAACTACCATATATAATTGCTTCTTTTCTGTCTTCAATTACAGTTACTTTTTGATCATTATTTTGATTGATTGCATCCGAATATATATCACTAAAAGATTCATTTCTTGAATTATCAGTTGTAAAAATTACTCTATTTCCATTATCTATTGCTGCTTTAAGCATTTTTGGTCTTTTACTTTTATCCCTATCGCCACCACAACCGAAAACAATTATTAAATTTTCGAAGTATTCCTTAATTGAAGATAGAAAAAATCTAAATCCCTCAGGATTATGAGCATAATCTATGATGACATGCGCAGGAATATCTTGAATATACTCTGAGCGACCCTTAGGAAGTTTTAAAAAAGATAAATCATTTAGTTCTTTTTCATAAAAATCATAAAATCCAATAGAACATATAGCAAAAACTAAATTACTAATATTAAAATTAGGAAAAATTGACGTCTTGAATAAATATTCTTTTCTTGAAGTTAGATTATAGTCAGCTGGAGGGTTATTAACTATTATTTTAAAAATAGTATTTTCTATAGATGACTCAATAATTTCATAAAAAATATCTGCTGACATTTTATAATTACTTACTACCGTAAATTCATTTCTAGAATTTTTAATAAAATTATATTTGCTGATATCCATCTCTAAATCTTCATGGATTAATTTAAGCGAGCATATATTTTGAAATATCTTAAATTTACTATCTTTATAAGACTGTATGTTTTTATGATAATCAAGATGGTCAGATCCAATATTTAATATGCATGCTGAATTTAAAATAGTTATATTTTTTAATCTTTTTTGATCAAGAGCATGAGATGAAACCTCTAAACATACAGATACTGCATTTTTTATACCAAAAAAATTAAATACTTCAAATATTTCAAATATATCTGGTGTTGTTTTTTGAGAAATTGAATTGTTAATCTCTTTATCTTTATACTGAGCTCCAATTGTCCCAATATAAATAGATTCGTATCCTGCATTCGTTAGAATTTGGTGACATAAAAATGCTGATGAAGTTTTTCCATTGGTACCTGTAAATGTAAAAAAATTATTTCCATTTTGAAGGTCACTCAATTGATAAAATTCATGTAGAAATTCATATATTTTATCCGTTGAGTTATTGCATTTAGGCTCTTCTAAATCCTCAATAAAAAAAATATTACTTTTAGTAGATTTAAAACTGGGATCATTATGTATTGCAATAGATGCGCCTAAAGTTAGTGCTTTATTTATATATTTACTTCCATGATTAAAGGTTCCTTTTAATCCAAAAAATATTGAACCATTTTGTACTTTATCAGTTGAATTAGTGACATTAGATATTTTAATTCCTTGTGGAAACTTAATGCCTAATATTTTTTCTAGCTTATTCATCTTCAATGAATCCTAAATAATTGAGAGAACTTTCTGCTATCTTTGCAAATAATGGAGCAGCTATCATGCCACCAGAGTAAGAGTTTAGACCAGGATCTTCTATGGATACAAAAATAGTTAATGATTCATTAGAAAGTGGTGCTATACCAACAAAAGAAGCTCTATATAAGTCTTTTGCATAACCAGACCCCGATATAGTTCTATGAACAGTCCCCGTTTTACCTCCCTCACTAAAACCTTTTATATCTGCCTTCTTCCCCGTACCAATCTTTACTACTTGCTCAAGTGCTTCAAGGGTATGACCTGCAGAAGTTTCAGAAATTACCCTCTGGGAAGTGACTTCATCATTCATCAATAATTTAAAGTCTTTTTTAATTCCCTGGTTTGCAAAAACAGAATAAGCTGCGGTAATTTGAAATGGACTAACTGTAAAACCATAACCATATCCTAAGCTTGCTAATTCTCTTTCAGATACAGCCTCTTTTGTATTTATTAAACCAAATGCTGCAGCCGGAAAATTAACTGAAATTGGCTTGCTGAAACCAAAGTTATAATAATTATCTTTTAAATTTTGATACCCCAATTCAAGGGCTATCTTAGAAGCTCCTACCTGACTTGAGTATGCAATAATTTCTTTTGGAGTTAATTTTTCATAATTTTTTGTATCAATTATCATCTTGTTTTCCAATTGCAGTCTTCTTGGAATTTCCATATATTCATCTGGGTTTATGATGTTCTCATCAACAGCTCTAGAAAAAACTATTGGCTTTAAGACTGAGCCTAACTCATAAGCATCTATTAAAGCTCTATTCTTTTGGATTGATCGTGAGGGATTATTAGGATTGTATGAGGGATAGCTTGCAATCGCTAAAATCTCTCCCTTCTTATTATCAAATACCAAAACTGTTCCAGCCTTTGCTTTATTCTTAGCAATTGCTTCAGCTAAATATTTATAAGCATAAAATTGAATTGTTGAGTCAATAGTAAGGACTATATCTTTACCTGGAGTTGTTTTATTAACTTCAATTGGTTTAGAAATTATTTTCTGTTTAGCGTTTACAAAATATTTTTGTTTCCCTGCTTGACCTGAAAGCATTGAGTCATAACTCTTTTCTAGTCCCTCTTGAGCCTTATCTTTACCGTAAAACCCAATTAAAGTTGCTATCTGTTCACCCAAAGGATAATGCCTACTATGTCTTACCTCTATCTCAACATTATCTAGATTTAAACTATTAATAACTTTTTGCTCTTCAGCATTAAGATTCTTTTTTAATAGAGTTTTCTTCAAGAAAGAGTCTTTGATAGAAAGATCATTATTTATATTTATAAGATCTTTAAGTTTTAAATATTTATCATTGTTAAGGCCTTTTAGAGCATAAAGATCATAATTAATAATTGAGATTGCCAGAGGAAAATTATTTCTATCATAGATTGAGCCTCTAACTGGATTAATATTCCGATATTTTATATATCTTTTTTTTCCTTCATTTTGTAAGAAAATACTGTCTTCGACTTGCACTAAAATAATTTTATAAAAAATTGTAAAAATAGAAATTGCCAAAAAAGTACAAATAAAAAAAAGTCTCCAGTTAATAAAATTAGTTTTCATTCTTTTCTATTTTTCTTTCTAATTTTTTTGGTTTTTTTTTGACCATTCCCAGAGTTTCTATTGATTTTTTTTCTATTGTTGCGGGTGAGTTATTTGAATGAAATTGGGTTAAGAGTTTTATATTCCTATCTTTGAAATCTTCATATTCAATATATAAATTTTGTTGGTTAGTATTCAATCTGTTTATTTCAAAAGATAGTTTTATTTGCTCTAAACATAAAAAACAAAGAAAAAGCAAAATAATAAAGGGTATTAAGTATTGAAATTCTTTGCTCATAATTTTTTAAAAACTCTCATAATTGCGCTTCTTGATCTTTTGTTAATTTCTATTTCATTTTTTGATGGCCTTATCTTCTTACCAATACAAGAGAAGTCAGCTGTTTCAATTGTATTAAGTGGTATATCTTTTGGATAACTCTTTACGCTTGGTCTAAAAAAATTTTTAACAATATTATCTTCTAGGGAATGAAATGAGATAACTACAATTACTCCGTCTTTTTTTATAATTTTACTTGCCTGGTTTAATGATTCCGTTAGTTGATTTAATTCATCATTAATGAATATTCTAAAAGCTTGAAATGATTTTGTTGCTGGATGAATCTTAATTTTTTTTTCAGGATAGATGTCTGCAATAATTTCTGAAAGTTGAAGGGTTGTTTTAATAAATTCTATTTTTCTACTTTCTATAATTCTTTTAGCAATTAGCTTTCCATGTTTTTCTTCTCCATATTTATAAAGTACTTCCATAATTTCTTCTTGCGAGGCTTTGTTAATCCATATAGATAATGGTTCGCCCTTTGATATATTGAAACGCATATCAAGAGGGCCATCACTCCTAAAGCTAAAACCCCTTGAACCATCATCAAAATGTGTTGAGCATGTACCAAGATCATACAAAATTCCATCAATAGAATTATTATCAAAATATCTGTCAATCTTATTGAATGATTTGTGTATTGGGCGAAAATTATCTTTAATAACATTTGAAGCGTGTTTAAAGGCCTCGTGATCTTTATCAAATGACGTTAAGTGACCTTCTTCAGAGATTTTATCTAATATTGCTGAGGTATGACCACCTCTTCCATAGGTACAGTCTATATAATTACCATTTATTTTTTGAACTAGAAAATCAACTGACTCTTCCAGTAATACTGGAAAATGAAGCATATTAGTCTACTTGTTTTCTCATAAAAGTTGGCACATCAAGGAAATCAATTTCCGCTGCAGACGATGTGCCAGCTTTCTGACTTATATGTTCTTTACCCAATCCTACTGGATTTAGTTGAATTGAAGGTTGATTGTCAATTACTAAAGTTGGCGCTCTTTGATCAACTCCAGTTGCTACGATTGTTACTAATAAATCATCTTCAACACTTTCATCGTAAACTAATCCATAAATTATATTTGCATCTTCATGAACTA
>ENA-UOXV01003875-UOXV01003875.1-marine-metagenome-genome-assembly--contig:-NODE-3875-length-17706-cov-8.679508_pt1 | contig 17706 bp, 15 predicted proteins | sample MGYA00238165_ERZ766961 | MGnify/ENA primary metagenome ERZ766961 (study PRJEB28924, sample SAMN03173240) | marine metagenome | biome: Marine; feature: Water; material: Subsurface seawater | place: North... | reverse complement strand
ATTAATGGTCTTCAAAGAAATAAATGGACGCCACCATAGTACCGGAAGTGCAAAAACATTACCCGGTACTGCTAAAAGAAATTATTAGCATTATTTCCCCTCAATATGGTGGTACATTTATTGATTGTACTTTTGGTCAAGGTGGTTATTCCAAAAAAATTCTAGATTTTGAAAATACAAATGTAATTGCTCTTGATAGAGATATAGAGAGTGAAAAAATTGCTTATCAATTCAAGGAAAATTTTGAAAATAGATTTATTTTTAAAAATATCAAATTTAGTCAATTAAATAATTTAAAACTTAAAAATGAAAATATAAGAGGTGTAATTTTTGATCTTGGTTATTCCTATACTCAAATAAAAGATCCACAAAAAGGATTATCATTTGAAGCTGAAGGTAAATTAAATATGAAATTAGGTTTAAATACTTATTCAGCAGAGGATGCAATCAATAAACTTGATGAAAAAGAATTAGAAAAAATCTTTAAATATTTTGGAGATGAAAAAGAAGGAAAATACATTGCAAGAAATATTGTAAAAGAAAGATTAAAAAATAAAATTGATACTAAAGCTCTAGTTAAAATTATTGATAAATCTAAAAAAAGAAAAAATTTTAAGGTTCATAATGCAACCAAGGTTTTTCAGGCGCTCAGAATATTTGTAAATAAAGAAATAAGTGAGTTAATTTTTGGACTTATAAATGCTGCTAAAGTTTTAAAAAAAGGTGGGGTTTTAGGAGTAGTTACATTTCATTCGCTAGAAGATAAAATAGTGAAGTATTTTTTTAAAAGTCTTTCAGAAAACAAAAGCATTTCAAGATATAGTCCTGTTACAGAGCAAGCAGAGACTTTGTTTAATTTAATACAAAAAAAGCCAATCACACCATCAGATGAAGAGATAAGTGAAAATCCACCATCAAGGTCTGCTAAATTTAGATATGCTGTAAAAAAAACCAATTTTTATAATTTTGATACAGACATAGAGAACCAATTCAGAAATTTAATTGAAATTGAAAATTATGGAGATAAATTGTGAAAAATTTTTCTTTAGCATCAATGATTTTTTTTTTAGTTTTGTCAACTGCTATAATTAAAAATACTGCAAAGCAAATTGAAGATGAAATATTTACAGTTAAAGAAAATATTAGAGTTTTAAAATCTGAATTTGAAAATGTTTCTTTAGAATATGATTATCTTAGCTCTGCAGAAAAATTACTAGAATATCAATCTTTATACTTCGAGGATGAATTAATTCAAAAAAAAATAAGGAATATAAAAACCTATAATCTTTCGAGAAATATAAAAAAAATTCAAGATTTTAAAATCGGTAAAGAATAATGAATAAAGACAAATCAAAATTAATTATAGAGGACCACAAAAGTGATTTTATTTTTAAAAAAAAAGAGTCTGGATTAAATATTCAATTTAATAGAGTAGCATTTATTTTCTTTGTTTTTTTTATTATTTATTTAATTTATACGATACATCTAATTCACTTGGGTTTACGAAAGGATAATTTAAAAAAAATAAACAATCTTCCTAAATTTAATAATCAGCTTTATCGAGCAGATATAATTGATATTAATGGTAATTATTTAGTTAAGACTGTTAAATCAATTGATATTGGATTAAAAACTTCAGACATAATTAATAAAAAAAAATTACTTTTAAGTTTAAATATAATTTTTCCTGATAAAAATTTTTATGAAATTAAAAAAAAAATAGAGAATAAAAATTTTTTTTATTTAGAAAAGAAAATTTCAGAAGAAAATTATGAAAAAATAATGCAACTAGGGGACAAATCTTTAATCCCAGAAGAAAAAGTTTTAAGAATGTATCCTCAAAAAAACCTTTTTAGTCATGTTTTGGGTCAAATAGACGATGATAACAATGGTATTTCTGGATTAGAAAAATCATTAAATGAAGAACTTAAAAAATCACAAGAGCCAATTAAACTTACTTTAGATAAAGATATTCAATTTTTAATTCGAAAAGAATTGATAAAATATCAGGAAATTTTTAAAAGTAATGGAAGTGCTGCTATCTTAATGGATGTTAATAATGGCAATATTTTATCATTAGTTTCCTTGCCAGATTTTAATCCAAATGAGAGGCAAAACTTTACTGATGTAAATTATATTAATAGGGTAACCAAAGGAACTTACGAACTTGGCTCTGTATTTAAAGCATTTACTTTTGCAAGCGCTCTAAATGAAAAATTAATTAAGCCAGAGACAAAATTTTTAAATTTACCTAAATCAATTAAATGTGACAAATACAGAATAGGTGAATATGACAATGAAATACCATCAAATTTAACTGCAGAACAAATCTTAATTAGATCTGGTAATATAGGATCTGTTAGAATTGCACAAAAAGTTGGTGCAGAAAAATTTAAATTATTTTTAGAAAAAGTAGGTGTTTTAAGTGAAATTGATTTTGATATTGAGGAAGTTGCTCCTCAAAAAAATTATGATTTTGGCAAATGCAGATTAGCTACAGCTTCTTTTGGTCATGGCGTAGCAACCACAATCCTTCAATTGGCAAAAGGTTATGCTGTATTATCCAATGGAGGTTATGAAATTAAGCCAACACTGATCTATAGAGAAAAGAAAATAAATAAAAAAAATGAAAGAATATTAAATAAAGGAATTTCAAAGCAAGTTGTTAGTGCCTTAAGAAAAATTGTAAACACTGAAGAAGGTACAGCTAAATTTGCAGATGTTCAAAGTTATGAAATTGGTGGAAAAACAGGAACAGCTGATCAGCCTGAGGGAGGAGCATATTCAGAAGCTAAAATAAATACTTTCGCATCTATTTTTCCTACTTCAAATCCACAATTTGTTTTTGTTGTAATGTTAGATACTCCAAAAAAATCTAAAGATTATTATTATAAATACAGACATCAAAAAGGTGGCTGGAAAGGTACACTTTACAATACTGCAGGATGGACTTCAGTTGAGTTAGCTGGAAAGGTGATAGACAAAATTGGGCCAATTTTAGCCACAAAATATATAGAGGTTAATTGATCATGCGTCTTGGAAATTATTTTCATAAGATAAATAAAAATTATAAAAATTTTTCTTTTTCAGGTATCTCCTTTGATACAAGAAATATAAAAAAAGATCATATCTTTTTTGCTATTAAAGGTACCGGTATTGATGGGAACAAATTTATTCCAATTGCGATTAAAAAAGGTTCCAAAATCATAGTAACTGAAAAAAAGGTAAAACAGCTACAAAAAGGAATTTTGTTTATCCATACAAAAAATATAAGAAAGTTGTTATCTGAAATTGTTTTTAAAGTTTATAACAAAAGATCAAAAAATTTAATTGCAGTAACCGGAACTAATGGAAAATCATCAGTTGCAGATTTCTATTATCAAATCTTAAAATTAAATAATAAAAAAGTTGCTTCAATTGGTACTTTAGGAGTTAAATCAAAAAGTATTAATATAAATTTATCTAACACAACTATAGACCCAATCAAATTAGCTCAAATTTTAACTAGATTAAAAATTCAAAAAGTAGAAAATATAATTATGGAAGCTTCTAGTCATGGTCTCAAGCAAAATAGACTAGATGGTCTTAAATTTGACTCAGGGATATTTACAAATTTATCACAAGATCATCTTGATTATCATAAAAATTTAAATGATTACTTAAAAGCAAAACTTTATTTATTTGAAACTTTGATTAAAAAAAATGGGAATGTAATTACAGATCAAATGATACCTGAATTTAAAAAAATAAAAAAAATTACATTAGATAAAAAATTAAAATTAAATACTCTTAATGATAAAAAAAATAATTTTGAGGTTATTTCACATAGTTTTAGAGGAGAGTCTCAATTTATTAAAATTAAATATAATAATTCAACAAGAGATATAGAACTTAACTTAATCGGAAAAATACAATTAAAGAATGTTCTAATGTCAATAATTGCTGCCAGAAATAGTGATATAAAATTAGAGAGAATTTTAAATATAATTCCAAAACTGAGGCCTGTAGAGGGAAGATTTGAAAGAATTGGTAAAATTAAAAATTTATCGAGAGTAATTCTTGATTATGCACATACGCCTGATGCCTTAAAAACATGTCTTTTAAATCTTAGGGAACAATTTCCTAATAAAAAAATAATTGTATTATTTGGATGTGGAGGAAATAGAGATCAAAATAAGAGATCTAAAATGGGTAAAATAGCCAGCAATTACTCAGACAAGATTATTCTGACAAATGATAATCCAAGATTTGAAAGTCCTGAAAAAATTAGAAAGGATATCAAAAAAGGTGTGAAAAAAAATAAAATTATAGAAATTTCTAATAGAGCACTAGCAATAACAGAGGCTATTAAAAACTTAAATGCTGGTGATATTTTATTAGTTGCAGGAAAAGGCCATGAAAAAACTCAAGAGATTGAAAATAAGAAAATTTTCTTTTCAGATAGAAAAATAATTTTAAATGCTATCAAAATTAAGAATAAAAATTTATCAGAAAATTTGAAAATAAATATAATTCAAGAAGCTGCTAAAATTAAAAGATTATCTACAATTATATCTGTAGAGAAAGCAAGAATTAATTCTAAAGATGTTAGTAAAAACGATGTTTTTTTTGCAATAAAAGGAAAAAAAAATGATGGAAATAAATTTGTCATTCAATCATTTAAAAGAAAAGCTTCATTAGCTATCGTAAATAGAACTCAAAATAAATTAGATAGTAGACGTCAGATTAAAGTAAGAAATACTTTAAAATTCTTAACAGATGTATCAAAAATTTTCAGAAAGAGTATTGATACAAATATAATAGCTATTACTGGTAGCTGTGGAAAAACTACACTGAAAGAATTATTAGGCAATGTATTGAGTAAAATTTCTAAAGTAAGTATTTCCCCAAAATCATATAATAATAAATTTGGAGTTCCTCTAAGTCTTTTTAATCTAAAACAGAATGATGAATATGGAATTTTAGAAGTTGGAATGGATAAAAAAGGTGAAATTGATTATTTATCAAAAATTATAGAACCAAATGTGGGAGTAATAACAAATATAAATTATGCACATGCCAAATATTTTAAAGATATAAAACAAATTGCCTTAGCAAAATCTGAGATAATTAACAACATAAGGCCGAATGGTTTTATTGTATTGAACGCAGATGATAATTTTTTTAAATTACATCAAAAAATTGCTTATAAAAAAGATCTTAAAGTAATCTCTTTTGGTATAAAAAATCAAAAAGCAAATATTAAATTAATTGATGTTAAACCGTTTGGTAAAAAGTTTAAAATTAATATTAGCTTAAATAATAAAAATAGGTATTTCTTAATATCTGATGATTTTCAAAATAATATTTATAATATTCTTTCAGCATTATCTGTAATTAGTATCTATAAAAATATATTTGAATTAAATAAGAATATTTTTCTAAATTTTAAAATTCCAGGAGGAAGAGGAGATCATTCTGTAATTAAAATAAATAATAAAAAAGTCAATTTAATTGATCAGAGTTACAATTCCAATCCTCTATCATTAAAATCTGCAATAAAAAATTACGATAAAATCAACTCAAAAAAATCTGATAAATATTTACTAATTGGCGACATGCTAGAACTTGGTAGTCATTCTAAAAAACTTCACCTATCTATTGCTCCTATAATAAATCAAACCAAGATAAAAAAAGTATTTGTAAAAGGAAAAATGGCTTCTTTAATATTTAAAAACATCTCAAAAGCCAAAAGAGGTAGAATTTTATTCGACAAGTTGGAAATTATTGAATTGATTAAAAAAGATTTAAATAATAATGATTATTTAATGATGAAAGCTTCACTTGCGACAGGTTTCAATAAGATAGCAAATGACCTGAAAGGATTAAATTAAATGCTTTATCAATTTTTATTAAGTTTTGTTGATATATTTGGTTTTTTAAATGTTTTTAAATATTTAACGTTTAGAACTGGTTTATCTTTCTTTACTTCATTAGTTATAGTTTTGATTATTGGAGGCCCATTTATTAAATTTTTTTCAAATCAAAAAATCTTAGATCCCATACGTAATGATGGGCCAGAAGATCACATAATTAAAAAAATTGGCACACCAACAATGGGAGGTGTAATTATTTTAATTGGCCTATTAATATCAGTTCTTTTTTGGGGAAATTTATCTAATAAAAATGTTTTATTTTGCATATATATTGCAATTTCATTTGGTCTACTTGGTGCTCTAGATGATTATAAAAAAATTAAATATAATAATTCATCAGGAATTTCATCAAAACTTAAAATTTTTGCTCAAATTTTTTTAGCAATTATTGGTGTAAGTATATTTGTTTATTTTTCTGACTACAAAGATTTGACTAATTTATATTTTCCATTTTTCAAAAATTTAATTATTAATCTTGGGTGGTTCTTTATTCCATTTTCAGTAATTGTAATTGTAGGTTCATCAAATGCTGTTAATCTTACCGATGGTTTGGATGGATTAGCTACAGTGCCAGTTATACTTGTGGCTGGTTGTTTTGCATTTATCAGTTACGTGACTGGAAATGTTGTATTTTCAGGATATTTACAAATTCCATATATTGAAGGAACAGGAGAAATTTCAGTTTTTTGTGGAGCAGTTATAGGTTCATGTTTAGGTTTCTTGTGGTTCAATGCACCACCAGCAAAAATTTTTATGGGAGATACTGGCTCACTATCTTTAGGAGGTTCATTGGGAGCTGTGGGAATAATAACTAAGCATGAAATTGTTTTGGCAATTACTGGTGGTTTATTTGTTTTAGAGGCCGTATCTGTCATGGTTCAAGTTATATCTTATAAGCTTACTGGTAAGAGAATTTTTAGAATGGCTCCAATTCATCATCATTTTGAAAAAAAAGGATGGCCAGAGTCCACTATTGTAATTAGATTTTGGATCATTTCAATAATCTTAGCAATGATAGGTCTGGCTACCTTAAAATTAAGATAATGAAGATTGATAAAAATTTTTTTTTAGGAAAAAAAATATTAATTTATGGATTAGGCAAAAGCGGCATTTCAGCTTTTAAATTTTTAAAAAAAAAATCAGATGTATATTTATTTGATGATAATCAAAAGACCAATCAAAAACTAATTAATTTAAATCAACTTTTAAAAAAAAATTTTGATAGAATTATTATTAGTCCTGGGATTGATATTTTAAATTGCAAATTATCAAGTTTTTTAAAAAAAAATTTTTCAAAGATTTACACAGATTTAGATGTGTTTTATTCAATTTATAGAAATGACAGTATAGCCATTACAGGTACGAATGGAAAATCAACAACAGCTAAAATTTTGCATAATGCTTTAATTGATCAAAAGAGAGACTCAAGACTTATTGGAAATATAGGAAATCCAGCTTTATCAGAAAAAAAAATTTCAAAAAAAACATTTTTTGTGATTGAGGTGTCTTCTTATCAATTAGATTATAGCAAAATATTCACTACAAAATATGCAGTAATCTTGAATATAAGTGTGGATCATATTGAGAGACATAAAAGTTTAACAAACTATGTTAATGCAAAGTTTAAATTATTAGACTTTCAAACTAGTCAATCTTTTGCCTATGTTAAAAAAAATGATAATCAAATCATAAAAAGATTAAAAAAAAGTAATTTAAAACAAAAAATTTACAAAGTTGATACTTCAAGTATTAACAAAACATTAGATCAATTAAATAATAAATATTTTACTTCTGAAGGAAATAAAGAAAACCTATCATTTGTTTTAAGAATTGCGTCCAAACTTAAACTTAATAATACAAAATTAATTAAGACATTGAATAATTTTAAAGGAATGAAATATAGGCAGCAAATAATATTTAATAATAAAAATTTGACTATAATTAATGACTCGAAATCTACAAGTTTTTCTTCTTCAGAAAATATACTAAAAAATTTTAATGATATTTATTGGATTCTAGGAGGAATTCCAAAAAAAGGAGATAAATTTAAATTATCTAAAAAAGAATGCAAAAATATCAAGGCTTTTACATTTGGAAAGTATCATAAGCAATTCAACAAGATCATTGGAAATAAAATTAAACTTAAAAAGTTTAAAGATTTAAAAGAGACATTGAGTGAAGTTTTTTTTGAAATAAAAAAACAAAAAATTAAAAAAAATACTATATTTTTTAGCCCTGCAGGCGCATCTTTTGATATTTTTAAAAATTTTGAAGATAGAGGTAATTATTTTAATCAATTAATCAAAAAGTTCATCAATGCAAAGTGATAGTTTAATTTATAAATTTTATTACCAATGGTGGAAAAATATAGATAAATCTATTTTTCTTCTTATTAGTTTACTATTTATTATAGGCTTGTTTTTTTCATTGGTTTCAACATCTCTAATAGCGTCAGATAAATTGGATACTAATAGTTATTTCTTTTTTTTTAAACATCTAGTTTATGTTTCAATTGGAATTATAATTATTTTTATTTTTTCTTCGTTTAGTAAAGATAAATTATTTAAATATTCAATTATTCTTTTCTTTGTATCTTTTTTTTCACTATTTTTGGTTCCAATAATTGGTATTGAAGTAAAGGGCTCCAGGAGATGGATAGATTTAATTTTCTTACCAAGATTCCAACCAATTGAAGTTTTGAAACCTTTTTTAATAATATTCATGGCAACTATTCTTTGTAAAAATAAAATAAATATTATTTATAAATATTTATTATCAACTTTTTTAATTTCAATAATCTCATTACTTCTAATTATTCAACCTGATATTGGACAAACGTTACTTGTAGTTTTTTCGTGGGTTATTCTAATTTTTACTTCTGGAATAAGCATATACTTTTTACTTTCAATTTTTATTCTAGGTTCAGCTTTACTTACCTATCTAATTATTTATTTACCCAAGTTCGATTATATTCAGGGGCGTATTTTTTCATTCTTTAACAGAGAAACTGGATCTCATAATTTTCAGTCAGATAAAGCAATAGAATCGATTACTAGTGGAGGTTTTTTTGGAAAAGGGATTGGTGAAGGAACTCTTAAAAATAGAGTGCCTGAGGCGCATACAGATTACATAATATCAGTTATTTCAGAGGAGTTCGGTGTGGTTGCTATAATATTAATATTGTTAATGTTTTTGATCTTCATTCATATGGTCTTTAAAAAGATTAGCATGGAAACTAACGATAAAATCAAACTGATCTTAATTGGATCAATTAGTTTAATTTTAATGCAGGCAACAATACATGTTGGAGTAAATATAAGATTATTCCCCACTACAGGAATGACATTACCATTTTTAAGTTATGGAGGTTCATCAATAGTAAGTACTTCAATATTAGCAGGAATAATCTTAAATTTAACAAAAAGAAAAATAAATTAAAATGAAAATTAAAGTATTAATTTCCACAGGTGGTTCTGGTGGACATGTCATACCAGCAATTACAATTTACGATCATTTGAAATCTAGATATGAAACTTTAATATCTACTGATATAAGAGGCTTAAAATATATAAATAAAGAAAATTATAAATCTATCATTATTGATACACCTAAATTAAATAATTTATTTTTACTTCCTTTTGCATTATTTAAGGTGTTTGTTTTAACAATTAAATGTTTAGTTCTTTTAAAAAAAGAAAATATTTCAATTTTAATTTCTACGGGTGGATATATGTCTTTACCATTATGTTTAGCTGCAAAAGTTTTGAATATCAAAATTTTTTTAATTGAACCTAATATGGTTCTTGGTAGAGCAAATAAATTTTTTTTAAATTTCTCAAAAAAAATATTATGTTATTCCAAAAACTTAATTAATTTGCCAAAAAAATTTGAACAAAAAAAAATTATAATAAAGCCTTTAATTAGAAAAAAGTATTATGAAACAGATAATATCCCAAACAAGGATATTTTATTTTCAATTATAATAATTGGAGGTAGTCAAGGAGCAAGTATTTTTGATAATTTTATTAATGAAATACTTGTTAAAATTTCAAAAATATTTTCTCTGAAAGTTATTCATCAAACTAGTGAAAAAAATGTTCATACGCTTAAAAATTTCTATGAAGAAAATAAAATTGAAAATAAGGTTTTTGCTTTTGATCAAAATTTAAATGAACTTTTAAAAAAATCAGACTTATGTATTACAAGAGCTGGAGCCTCAAGTTTGGCTGAACTTTCTTTTCTAAATATCCCATTTATTGCAATACCACTTCCAAGTTCAAAAGATAATCATCAATACGAGAATGCTAAATATTATAAGGATAAGGATTGTTGCTGGATGATAGATCAAAATAATTTTAATAAACAAAAATTAGAAGAATTATTGATTAACATATCTTCTAAAAAAGGTGAATATTTAATAAAAAAAAATAATTTAGAAAAATTAAATTACCTAAATACTTGGAATAATGTTAATGAAAATTTGTTAAATATTATAGATGAAAATTAAATTAGCAAAATCAGAAATAATACACTTTATAGGTATTGGCGGAATAGGGATGAGCGGATTATCTTTAATAATGAAAGGCAAGGGTTTTAAAGTTCAGGGTAGTGACTTAGCTAGTAATAAAAACATAGAGAGATTGAAAAAAGAAAAAATAACAATTCAAATTGGGCATAAAAAACAGAATATTAATAAAGCAACAATTGTAGTTGTTTCTTCTGCAATTAAAAAAAATAACCCAGAATTAATTGAAGCAAAAAAAAAACAATTACCAGTTTACAAAAGAGGTGAAATGTTAGCACATATAGTCTCTTTAACAAAAAATATTGTAGTTGTAGGTTCACATGGCAAGACAACCACAACTTCATTAATAGCTTCAATTTTTCAAGAAACTAAAATAGATCCAACTATTATTAATGGTGGAGTAATTAATTCGATTAATAATTCTGCAAAATTGGGTAAAAGTGATTGGTCTATTTTGGAAGCAGATGAGTCTGATGGAAGTTTTATTTATATTCCTCCAACTTATTCAATTATAACAAATATTGATAGAGAACATATGGATTTTTATAGCTCTATGGAAGAACTAAATGAGTATTTTACTAAATTTGTAAATAAAGTTCCATCCTTTGGAAAATCATTTATTTGTTTAGATGATAAAAATAATAAAAAACTAATTAAGAAAATAAATAACAAAAATTATTATACATATGGTTTAGATTCAAAATCAAATTTTTGTATTAAAAATGTAAAAGAATTTAAACAATATTCAGAATTTGATTTAAAGATAGTCTTACCAAATAAAAAAAATAGACTAATAAAAAAATTCAGAATTCCTTTGCTGGGTATTCACAATATTAGAAATTCAGTTGCAGCTGCGGCATTATCGATTAGTGTTGGGTTAACAGTTTTAAATATTAAAAAAGGATTAAAAAATTTTAAAGGAGTTCAAAGACGATTTAACAAAATTTTTAATTACAATAAAGTCGATTTTTTTGATGATTATGCACATCACCCAACAGAAATTAAGGTAGTTTTAAATGGCGTAAGCAATGTATATGGTGGTTATGAAAAAGTATGTATTTTTCAACCACATAGAATTTCAAGATTAAAAGATTTAAAAAAAGAATTTACTTATGCCTTTAAAGATGCAGACAAAGTAATTTTATTTCCTATTTATACTGCCGGTGAAAAAATCAAACTAGGTTTTAGTTATGTTAATTTTGCAAAAGAAGTAATTAAAAACTCAAAAGTAAAACTATTTTTAATTGATGATAAATTTCAATTAGCAAAATATATAAAAAACAACATTTACGGAAAAAAAATAGTTATTGGAATGGGTGCGGGTTCAATTTCAACATGGATGAGAGAATTACCTAAATTATTATAATGAATATTAACCTTGAAGAATTATCATCAGAATTCAAAAACAATGTAAAATTTGATTATGATTTAAAAAAAAAGAATTGGTTTAATATAGGTGGTAAAACTAAGATTTATTATAAAGCTAGCAATTTAAAAGATTTAATTAAATTTTTAAGAAAAATAGAAGAAAAAGAGAAAATATTTGTTCTTTCTGGCGGCTCAAATACTTTGATAACTGACAAAACTTATAACGGAGTTGTAATTAAACTTTCAAGTAATTTTAATAACATTTCACTTTTATCTGACGAAATAGTTATCGCAGGAAGCGCTGTTAGTGATAAATCTCTTTCAAAATTTGCAATGGATAATAGTATAGGTGGATTTGAATTTCTCTCTTGTATCCCTGGCACAGTAGGTGGAGGAATAAAGATGAATGCAGGTTGTTTTGACAGGGAGTTTAAAGATATCTTAATTTCGATACAAGCAATTAACAAATCAGGACAAGTTATAACAATACCTGCAAAAGATATTAATTTTGAATATAGAAACAGCAACTTATCAGATGATTTAATTTTTCTAAGCGCATCATTTAAAGGTTATAAAAAAAAATTAGATGTAATTAAAAATGAAATGATGGATCTAAAAAAAAAAAAAGAAAAAGCTCAACCTACTAGAATTAAAACTAGTGGAAGTACTTTTAAAAACCCGGTAAATCAGACAGATAAAAAAGTTTGGCAATTAATAAAAGCATCAGTATCACTCGAAAAATCCTTTGGAGACGCGTGTATTTCCCAAAAACATTGTAATTTTTTTGTTAATAAGGGAAACGCTAAATTTGAAGATATGAAGAATTTAATAGAATTTGTATCTGAAAGCGTTTTAAAGGAAACTGGAATTAAATTAGAAACAGAGATTAAAATTTTAGAATAAATTGAAAAAAAAAATACTTATACTTTCAGGCGGAATTTCAAAAGAAAGATTAATTAGTCTTGATACAGGTTTGCAAGTTGCAAATGAGCTAAAAAAGAATGGTTATAAAGTAAAAATTTCTGAACCAGATAATAATTTAGCAAAAAATATTAATCTTTTTAAACCAAATATTGTCTTCAATGCACTACATGGACAGTTCGGTGAAGATGGTTATATACAGACTATTCTAGAAGGATTTAAAATACCCTACACACACTCGGGTGCAATCCCTTCATCAATAGCAATGGATAAAGAAATTTCGAAGAAAATTTTTATAAGCAATAAAATTCTCACTCCAAAGCACATAATATATTCATTTAATAAAAAGACTTCAGGCTTAATAAAAGTAATAGATAAAAAACTTAAATTTCCAGTAGTTGTTAAACCAATAAATGAAGGTTCAAGTGTTAATGTTTTTATTTGTACAAAAAAAAATATTTCAAAAGTTTTAGCTTCAATTAAAATTTATAAGCAAATAATGATAGAGGAATTTATTGCTGGAAGAGAGATTCAGGTTGCGATAATGGGAAAAAAAAAATTGGGAGCTATAGAGCTTAAGCCTAAAAGAAAATTTTATGATTATAAGGCTAAATATAATGCTAAAGCTAAAACTCAACATATAATACCTGTAGAATTATCTAAAAGTAAATTAAATGAAATTATGAGTATCGCACTTAAAGCTCATGATGTTATTGGTTGCAAAGGTGTGACTAGATCTGATTTTAAATTCCATAAAAATAAGTTTTACTTGTTAGAAATTAATACTCAGCCAGGTATGACAAAATTATCTCTTGTACCCGAAATAGCAGCTTACAATAAAATAAGTTTTATAAAGTTAATTGAATGGATTTTAAAAGATGCATCAACGAAAAGGTAAAAAAATTTTAATTTATTTTTTTTTATTACTTTTAGTTGGCTCAGTAAACAATATTGAATTAAATAATATTAATTTTCATAAAATTAAAGACATTGATGTCAGAGGATTAGAAGATAATAATAATATTATTTTAATGAATGAAATTAGAAAATTAAACTTAAGTAATATTTTTTTTATAAATAAAAAGAGAATTTCAAATCAAATAAGCTTAAATAATTTAGTTGAAGAATTTAAAGTTTTTAAAAAGTATCCCTATGTTTTAGATGTTCATGTTAAAAAAACAAAATTTATAGCAAGAACAAACCATCAAGGAAAAATTTTTCTTATAGGTTCAAATGGAAAACTTTCATCAAATAAATCTTACAATAATGAATTGCCATTCATTTTTGGCAAACTTGATGTTTCTGAGTTCTTAAATATCAAAAAGAAAATTGATGAATCTAGTTTTTCTTATAATGAAATTAAAAATTTATATTATTTTTCATCTAGAAGGTGGGATTTTGAACTTAGAAATAATGTGTTAATAAAATTACCTAACAATAATACTGAAGATTCTTTAGAGTTAGCATTTGAATTTTTACGAAATAATAATTTCAATGATATAAAAATTATTGATGCTAGAATTAAGAATCAAATTATTATAAATGATTGAAGAAACAGATATTGAAATTTATTTATTTCTTTCAAAAAATAAATTTCAAGTTTGTGTATTTAATAAAAAAAATCATAATAATCTTTATAGTCATGAAGTAAAAGTTGATCATGAATTTAATTTTCAAGAGACAAATGACTTGTCAAAATTTCTCGATAAAAATATTTATAAAATAGAGAGATTAACTGGCAATTTCATTAAGAATATTATTCTGATAATTGATTATGATAAAAATTTAAATGTGAAAATTTCAACGAAAAAAAAAAATTATGAAAATGTTATTAATAAAAAATATTTAGATAATATTTTGATCGACCTAAAGGATTTATTTAAACAATATTACCATGATCAAAAAATTATGCATATGATAATTGATAATTATGTTGTTAATGGTAAAAAATATTCTTCATTAGAAAATGATCAAAATATTCAACAGTTATGTCTTGAAGTAAATTTTATATCAATTTCAAATGATTTAGTTTTTATATTCGAAAAATTAATGGAAAAATATCAAATTAAGGTTAGCCAATATATGTGTGGAAACTACATCAAAAATTATCTTGATGAAGACAATAATGAATTATCATTAATAGCTTATAAGTTAAAAAATGGTATGAATAAAAATGAGGTTATCTTAGTTCCAAAAAATATAGAAAATAGTGGTTTTTTTGAAAAATTTTTTCAACTATTTAGTTAAAACTGTTTTTTCTGGTAACATTTGTTGTTTTTATAATTCAACGTAATTCATTTAATAATTGTGTGTGAATTATTTAACTCAAAAATCAATTAAAAATAATGTTTCATTTAGTGGAGTAGCTCTACATAGTGGATTAGATGTAAATATTTGCATAAAACCAGCAGAACCTAATTTTGGCATTGTTTTTAAAAGAGTAGATATTAATAATAACAATTTAGTTTATCCAAACTTTATGAATGTTACAAATACCTCTTTGAATACAACTATAGAAAATGATTTTGGAGTAAAAGTTTCAACAATAGAACATTTAATGGGTGCATTATTTGGTTTGGGCATTGATAATGCCTTAATTGAAATTGACAATGAGGAAGTGCCAATTCTCGATGGTTCAGCTAAAGAATTTATCAATAAAATTTTATCTTCAGGAATAAAAGTAAGTGATGCTCCAATTAAAATTATTAAAATTAATAAAAAGATAGAATATAAAGATGGGGCAAGATTTATTTCAATTCAACCATCTACACTAAGTTTGGACATTGATTTTGAATTAAAATATGAAAACCAAATCATTGGGAATCAAAGAAATAAAGTTAAAGTTTTTGAAGATGACCTAACAGATATTTATAATTCAAGAACATTTTGTTTATATGATGATATTGAACTGATTAAAAAAAATGGTCTAGCAAAAGGTGGAAGTTTAGATAATGCGATAGTTGTAAAAGATAAAGAAATAATGAATCCGGAAGGTTTAAGAAATGACTATGAATTTGTTAATCATAAAATTTTAGATTGCATTGGTGACCTTTATACATCTGGTTATAGAATAGTAGCTGGAGTCACTTGTTCTCAAGGTGGCCACTATTTAACAAACCAATTATTAAGAAAAGTATTTCAAAACAAAGAAAACTTTTCAATTATAGAAATTAAAGAAAAAAACCTTCCTCATACTCTGATAAACAGAAATTTATTAAGATCAATAGCCTAATAATAAAGATAACTTTAAAATTCCCTTTTAACTAAGTATAAACAAGAGATGAAAATAAATAATTTTTTTTCAATTTTTCTAATGATATTTCTACTTTTGGGTTGTGCAAAAGAGGCAAAAAATAAATCTGTAATAGATGAAAAAGATTTAGATTTACAAGTTCTTGAAGCATATGAAGAAGGTATGAATGCATTAAATGGAGGTGATGTTTTGTTTGCAGCTCAAAAGTTTAATGAAGCAGAAACTCTTTACCCCCAGTCTGAGTGGGCTCCAAAGTCAGCATTGATGGCTGCATATTCATATTACAGTCAAGATTATTATGGCGATGTAATAGCAGAATTAAATAGATTCTTAAGAGTATATCCTAAATATGATGATTTAGATTATGTATACTATTTATTGGGTATTTCATATTATGAGCAAATTGTTGATGAAAAAAAAGATTTACAATCAATAAATAATGCAAAAAAATATTTTAAAATAGTGAAAGAAAATTATCCAAATAGTGAATATGCACTAGATGCAAATTTTAAAATTGATTTTATAAACGATATTCTTGCATCAAAGGAAATGTATATTGGCAGATATTATTATGATAAAAAAAAATGGATACCTGCAATTAATAGATTTCAAACAGTAATAAATGATTATGAAACAACAATTTATACTGAAGAAGCACTCCATAGATTGGTTGAAGTGCATTATAGAATAGGTTTAAAAAATGAGGCTCAAAAATATGCGGAACTTTTGGGTTATAACTATCAATCATCTGAATGGTATAAAAAATCATATGCTGTTTTTAATAAAAACTATGAAAAAAATAAAAAAAGAATTAATAAAAAGAAAAAAAATACTATTTTAAAAAAATTTAAATCTCTTTTAGATTGAGATGAATAAAAAAGAAATAGAAAGTAAATATATAAATAAAATAAAATTATTAAATGAATTTAATAAATTTTATTATGACAAAAGCAATCCCAAGATTTCTGATAAAGAATATGATGATTTAAAAAAAGAAATCTTAATATTAGAAAAAAATTTTAATTTTTTAAAATCAGTTAAATCACCATCAAAAATTGTAGGCTATAAACCATCAAAAAATTTTAAAAAGGCGCAGCATAGAATCCCAATGCTTTCATTGGCAAATGCTTTTGATGAAAAGGATCTTCTAAATTTTGAAAAAAAAATTTTAAATTTTTTATCTCAAAAAAATAATTATAGAATTTCATACAGTGCAGAACCAAAAATAGATGGAATTTCAGCTTCGCTTACATATAAAAATGGTGAGTTTGTAACTGGATTATCAAGAGGCGATGGCAAAGAGGGTGAAGATATAACAGTAAATCTTAAAACAATTAAGAATATTCCAAAAAAAATTTCATCAAAAGATTTTCCAAATGAAATTGATATTAGAGGAGAAGTTTTTATCAAAAATAGTGATTTTGAATTTTTAAAAGAAAAGTTTGCAAATCCAAGAAATGCAGCATCTGGTTCATTAAGACAGAAAAATCCTGAGGAAACTAAAAAAATACCCTTGAAATTTATTGCTTATACTTTTGGTTATGAACAAGGGTTAAAGCTTAAAAATCAATATGAATATTTAAAAAAGTTAAATGAATGGGGTTTTGAAACTAACCCACTAAATAAATTAATCACAGGTGTAAAAAATTTATTAAATAATTATAATGAGATAGAAAAAAAAAGATCTGAAATAGATTTTGATATAGATGGAATTGTTTACAAAA
>ENA-UOXV01003874-UOXV01003874.1-marine-metagenome-genome-assembly--contig:-NODE-3874-length-17711-cov-15.685999_pt1 | contig 17711 bp, 9 predicted proteins | sample MGYA00238165_ERZ766961 | MGnify/ENA primary metagenome ERZ766961 (study PRJEB28924, sample SAMN03173240) | marine metagenome | biome: Marine; feature: Water; material: Subsurface seawater | place: North... | reverse complement strand
ACGCCGTACGAAAAGCGCACGAGAACAACCAACCCGAATGTGTACAATACCTCCTCGACAATAACTGTCCTTTACCATTCGGTTGGCGATACGAAGATGGAATACTGCGCACACCCACCTCCTCATCATCGTAAAACGTGTAATATTAAACAGAGAAAAAGAGAGAAACACAAACACAAACATTTACGCTTTCGCGCATAGTTCGAGCATATTTTCCTCTTTCCTCGGCTCCTCCTTTTCCTCTCTTTTTGGACCGCCGCCGGCAAAATCTCCTTCATTCTAAATCGCTTTTTGTGCACGCACTCGCTTGAACCGGCGAATAAAAATAATAATGGTTGAACTCGAGGAGGAAGACGGCGGATTTGAGGGCACGAGAGAAGACAAAGAAGAAGAGCAAAAGGAGAAGAACACGACGAAGCGCACGAGGGAAATCCTGGACGTTTTCGTGCGGAACTTACCACATTCCACGACGGATGAGTCTCTGGAAAACGCGTTCTCGGAAATCGGTCTCGTTCGTCAAGCGTGGGTGGCGCGAGAGAAAGGCACGCATGTGCACAGAGGGTTCGGGTACGTGACGTTTTCGATGAAAGAAGACGTGGAGGAGGCTTTGAAATTGAACATGAAGATGGAAATCGAAGGGAGGAAGATTGGGATTTTACGGAGCAAAGAGAAGGAAAAGGTGGATTTTAAGGAGAGGAAACGTCTGAAGCGAGAGATGCGAGAGGAGAAGGGAGAAACGACAAAGGAAGATGAAGACGACGACAGGAAAGAGAAAGAAGAAGAGGAAGGTACGACGAAGGAGGACGAACCGAGGAAAAGGACGACGACGACGAAAGAGGAGCAGAAACAAAAGCGGATACGACAATCGAAAGGCGCGTCGGCTTCGACCGGGACAACGGCGGCGACGATGACTTCAGAGGAGAAGAAAACAGTCATCATCGCGGGTTTGAAAATTGGGGGTGAGATTAAAGGCGTGGAGGCGGCAAAAGTGATACATTTCTTTAGAACGGATAAACGATTGAAGAAAAGCGTGTCCGAAGAGACTGCGAAAGTCTTAGTAGAACGGTTCGAACAAATCTGTAAAGAGAAACCGGCGGATGACCAGACGTGTAAAAAATATAAAATCAGAGAGGATGGCGCCACTCGAGGCGTCGTTTTACTCAAACTTAAGCGCGAGGAGGACGTGAAAACAGTCGTCGAGCGCATGCATAAGTTAAAATTCGAGGAAACGAAAAAAGACAAACAGCAAAAAAAGGTCAACTTTGAAAAGCGAGCGAAAGGCGAACGCGACTCCGGCGACGCGAACGCAGACAACGACTCGTTGTGGTCACGCGCGTTAGTCGGTGAAGGCGCGAATCCGAAGAAACACAGAGTGATTTTACGGAACTTGGCCTTCCACGCGACCGAGAAACAAATACGAGATTCAATCGCTAAGAACGTTTCCGAGACTGCATTCGTCTGGGACGTCTCCATCCCAATCGATCAAACGACAAAGAAAATGCGCGGGTTCGCTTTTGTAGCTTTCATTACCGCAAAAGATGCGGTCTCGTGCGTGGAAAAAATGAACGGACAGAAAGTTGCGGGACGCGTCGTAGCTGTCGATGTTGCGCTCTCGAAGAGGCAAGAGAAGGAGAGTCAAGTTTTAGCGGCGACGCAAACACCAAAAGTGAATGATGACAATCATGACGATGGCAACGAAGAAGAAGAAGAAGATGATGATGATGACGGCGACGACGATGAAAATAACAACGACGATTCTTCGTCTGGCCATGGCAGCTCTTCTTCTTCTTCTTCTTCTTCTTCTTCTTCTTCTTCTTCTTCTTCTTCTTCATCTTCCTCCTCCTCGTCCGATGATGAAAAAGAAAGCGATTCGGAATCAGAATCGGAAGAAAAGATGCCGGACAGATTTAACAAAGAAAACAAACCGTCGAACCAGCAACCACCGAACCGAACTATCTTCATTCGGAACCTTCCTTTAGATGCGACCAAAGAACAACTAGAGGCAAAGTTGAAACAGTTTGGAAGAATCAAATCGTGTCGAATCGTGTACGAGAAAATTACCAACCGGTCGAAGGGCGTCGCGTTTTGTGATTTCTGGGACGAAGCTTCCGCGAAAAAGTGCGTCGACAGATGCGGCGACTTGGAGACTACGATTACCGCACAAGAAATGAAAAGCAATAAAAAGGGAGCGAAAATAGCCGCCATGACAGCCTCGAGAAGAACACCTTTACTCGTGGCTGGACGACCGGTGAGCATAGCGCTAGCGGTGTCCAAAGAAGATGCGGCAAAGATGATGCAAAAGGAAACGACGCATTGGAAGAGCAACATAAATAAAGAAGAACGAGACAAACGGAACTTATATTTAGCAAAGGAAGGACAGGTGCACGAAAACTCGCCCGCCGCGATTGGCGTTTCGAAATCAGATATGGAAAAGAGAAAACGCGGCGACGCCGAACGACAAGCGCGATTGAAAAATCCAAACTATTTCATCTCAAAAACAAGATTATCCGTGAGAAATGTCCCCGCTGACTTTGACTCAAAACTGTTGAAGCGTGCGTTCTTGGATGCGACGCAAAAGCGAGCTTCGAAGAATACGACGCCGAAGATTGTCAATTGCAAATTACTCGTCGATACCTCGAAAGGTAAAGCTGGAACGACCGATGTCGAAACTGGAATTCAGAAGCATAAAGGTATTGGTTTCGTTGAGTTCGATACCCACGAAGAAGCGATGACGGCACTGAGAGCAATGAACAACAATCCAGAAGTGTTTTCAAAGCAGAAGCGACCGATTGTTGAGTTTGCGGTGGAAGACGCTCGTGCGGTGAAGAAATTAGAAAAGAGGAAATCCGATCGCGAGTTACAAAAGAAACGTAATAAAGATGAGAACGGAACACGCGACAACGAAGGCGACGAAGACGAGAACGATGAAGCTCACCCACCTAAACGGAACAAAAACAGCATCGAAGGCCGGACGTTCCCATCCGAGCGCGTGGCGAAGAAAGTGCAAAGAAATTTGGACCGAAAAAAGTTGAGAAACGAGCAGCGCAAAAAGGCGCGAAACGGCGAAGACGAGGGTGCACCGACGACTACAAACACTGAAATCACGGACAAGTTTAAGAAACGCAAACAAGAACACGCCGACGCGAAAAGGGATGTCCCCGAGGGTGAAAACACGAAAAGAGCAAAGAAAGTTGTGAGTGCTCCTTCGAACCCAGTTGCTGCGCGCAAAGTCGTTATTGAAAACACAAACAAAAAAGGCAAACATAGAGGCGACAAGCGCGACACAACCGACGATTTGATTGACAAGCACTTGGCGAGCGCAATGTCCGAAGGATTATCAAATTGGCTATGAATTAGCACTAGTTTAACTAAATACTATAACGAAGCGAAGCGTCACATCCTTTGGTTTCCGGGCGCAATCAACACCGCCCGTTCAATCGCCTCTCCGTTTTCGAAAATATCATCATCATCGTCCTCGTCCTCGTCGACTCTCGTATTGTTATTCATCGTACTAAACTGCCCGGGAGCGGGAACATTCGCTATTTGCCGAATCGTTACCGGTAATAAGCACGGTGCGAACCTATTCGTCACCAACGCGACTCTCGCCAACCGGTTAATCCAAGACGGACACTTACTCTTCTCACCGTGACTACTGCTACTACTTTCTCCACCGTATAACAAACTCGACAAGCTTAAACTCACCCCTCGATTCTCCTCTAAACTCTCATCTACCAGCTCTTCGATCAGCCTCTCCACGAAGTGGTTGCAGTTCCTCCTCAGCAAGTCGTACCTCGTTCCCAAAAACTCCTCCGCCCCTAACACTTGCACGATACGTTCCACCTCGTGTTCGTTTTTCCTCGTAAACCCGACGCATTGCGAGATTCGAAACTTCGCCGGTGGTGGCACCGCTCGCGGCGCGCACGGCCAACACCCGCTCGTGTTAAACTCGTGCTGTCCAAACGACCACTCTTTCTCGTGGACGTGGACGCCCGAGTGGAATATCCCTAACCCGAACGAGTACGTGTACTCGTTGATATCGTTTAAATCGTACACGTTTATCACCACCGGGTATCTGCGCGTTTGTTGTGTTGTCGTTGTTGCTGCCGACAGAGTGGGTTTCGTCGTTCGATGATGACGGTCAAAGCTAGACATTATCGTTCGTGTAAATCAAGTGAAGACCATCGGGGAGAAATTCCCCAAAGTTACGTAACGGCTTTACCAATAAACACTTTAAACACACGCGTAAGTAAACCAAACACACGCCGCACGGTAGAAAGAGAGAAAGAGCGAGAGACAAAGAATAATGGCGATCAAATTTATCTTATTGGTGAACAAACAAGGCCAAACGCGATTGGCGCAATACTTCACCGAATCGATTCCAACGTCAGAGAAGCGACAACTCGAAAGCGAAATCGTTCGCAAATCCCTCTCGCGAGGATCGGATTACGCGAAAGGGATGCACGCGTATTGCGCGTTCTTACGACACAATTCCTATAAAATATGCTACCGAAGATACGCTTCCTTATTTTTCATCGTCGGGGTGGACGACGACGAGAACGAGCTCAGCATGATGGATTTTATACACTGCTTCGTGGAGACGTTAGATTGGCACTTCGGGAACGTCTGCGAGTTGGACATCATGTTTCACTTAGATTCGGTGTACGTGATTTTAGACGAGATGGTGTGCAACGGACAAATCGTGGAGACGAACAAAAGAATCGTACTCGGAGAAGCGAGCAAGTTTGAAACGTAATTCATGGTGTGCGATGTAGATTTAGTAGCAGCAGCAGCACAATTGTATTTGTATAGCGTAATAGAGATACGTAGTAGCATATCGTCATCACCTACTAAGGCCAATCGTCGAACACGCGTTTCATGTGTTTTCGCTTGAAGCGTTCAAAGACGGGCGGGAGCTTGTCTTTGGAATGCAAATATAGGAACATGGAAGATAAGGCAGCGACGACGACGAAAACTTTCGCGAGAATATTCAACGCCACGACGTGTCCTCCTCCTTCTCCTCTTCGATTTCGTTTGGTCGACAACCTCGTCGTCGTCGACGGCGACGATGTCTTCACTTTGACCAATTTAGCTCGCGTCGAACGCGGTCGCGGCTTGTTGTTTGCTAAAAAATAAACCTGCAAAAACTTCAGCACGTTATCATCGTTCCAAGAACCATCCGTGTGTCGACACTTTGCGCACGATTGTACATCTGGCCATTGCTGTTTGGGGTACTCGGGATCGCCCGCCGGATCCCCTTCCGTGGCCAATCGCTCGTTGACATCGTTGTGTCTTCTCCAAATCCAAAACGCAATCTCTTCGGGAGTCTCGATTTCGAATCCTTTCGTTTCTTCCGCCATTTTCAAAAAATGTTCGCGACATTCCAGACAGTTGAAAAAATTTCGAATGAACCCGTTTACGAACGCGTCGTACCAGACGTGACCACCCTGGTGCTTATCCAGCTCTTTCGATCGAAGCGCGGTGGCGTGAAGTAACATCCAGACGCCACAAGTGTATCCCCGCGAACTCGAATTCGGGGAGGACGGCTTGCAATCGTTCCATTCCGGCGCTTTGACGCGTCCACATGGAGTGAATGTCTTGGCGGCAAATTGGGAAAGGCCGTTTGTTTCCTCGTCCCAGAAGAGATGGTGGTGAATGGTGATTGTTTTCCTTCTTTTCCCTCCTCCTTTCTTCGACGAGAACGATGAAGCCATGGCGAGCAACGGATCGTCCGCACTTTCCAACGCTTCTTCATCGATACTTTCTGCATCGCTATTACTACGGTTACTGCTACTCTCGTCTTCTATTTCTTCCTCTTCACCTTCGGTCCCGTCGGCTCCTGGAAGCAATCCCCTAAAGGATGCTCGACATTCCGCGATCGGATGCGTTTTCGAAAGCGCGTGAATGAGTGAACCGATTGCATTCTTAATCGTTTCTACATTACCTCTCGCTTTATCTGCCAGCGTCGAATGCGTCACGTCTCCTCCTTGCGCATTCGCTTCGATCGAAGAAGCGCTATTCGTACTACTTTTCAAACTACTCAACGATAACTCGTTCAATTCTCGACTCGCGATTTCTGCATCGTACACAATCTGATTCCACATCTCCACCGTCGCGCGTTCTAAATCGTCTTTACTCGCCATAGTTCTCACGGTTTTATAATCAAGCCCTTTCTTCTGGTCGTTTTGAAATGCCAACCGCGCTAAATTTTCATTCTCTTTCGTCGTCGTCGCCGCGCCGCCGCCGTCCTTCTTCGACGTCGCATCCAACTCCTCGTCACTAAAATCATACTCCGTGCTCGGTATCACTAACCCTCCGACAAACTCTACGATCTGTTTTGCTCCCGTCTTTGTCCGTTTCTCCTTTTCTTTCCATTTAATCTCTTTCACGTCGTTCGCGCGTTCCCCGGCGAATTCAATCGCCGTTCCGAAAAACACCGCCGGGTACCCATTAATCTTCCATCTCGCGCATAACTGTTGCTCTTCCGCGCAATCCACCGCAAACGCGGTAACTTTCGGTTCCGGTCGAGGTGCGACGTTGAAATATTTCGCCACGAGTTCGTACTGCGGCGCAAACGCTCGACAGGCTGGACACCAGTGCGCGTAAAATTCTAGAACGCAGAAACTCTGCGGCGAGAGATTCGAAAATTCTTCCTCGAAGGTTTCGTTTGTGAGGTGGATAGCGGTCGGTGCCAGTTGACGGTAATCTTTTGATATCACGCGGATCGCGAGAGACGACAACGCGTGGGAAGAGATGATGGCGATGAGGAAAAGGAATAGTAATCCGACATCGAGTTTTGAAGACATCAGATATCGAGGAGTGAAGAAGTGAAGAGTTTTTGGGCATTTCAGTTACTACGAGCGCAATATATACATCGAGCGCGATAGTATACAACACAACTAAACACAACTAAAAATCCTCATTCTTTGGTTTCGTCATCATCCTCTTTCGAGCGACGTTTTGTAACGCGTTCATCAGCGCGCCGTTCGTCGTCGCGGAAACTTTGTTCGCGTTGCGTCGTAAAATAGATTTCAACGTCGAGAGTCGAGCCGTGCGCTCAAACGCGTCGGATAACGCTTTGATTGGTTTGGCCGCGGCGGATTGAACCGCGTACGCGGCGATGCGTCGGGCGTCTTCGAGATCTGCAGCAGTCACTTCCTTCGTTTCTTTTTGTTCTTCTTCTACCGAGTCGTCGTCGTCGTCGTCATCATAGAACTGTTCACGAATCTCCTCCCGAAAAGATCCACCGTCCGCTAAATACTTTTCTAAATCCGCCGAGGATATCGCTAACTCTTCTTCTCCGCTACTACTACTACCGTCACTCCTACTATCACTACTCATATCCTCAACTAACGCATCATCATCTTCAATCACCACCCCGGGAGGCGTCCATCTTTCCCCTTCTCCGATCACCTCCGCGCCGAACCCGCTCCTCGAGCACAAGAACAAAACCACGTCCGCGCTCACGCCTTCGACGACCGGCATCAAATCCGTCTGCTCGCTTATTAACACGGACGCTCTCAAAGCGTCTCGCATGGATGCGAAGCATAGAAAATCGTTTCGAGGAACGTCGAACTCTCTCGAAGATGTCGTGTACAACGCCTCGTTCGCCTGTCCGGAGTTGAACACTATCAGAAACACCTTCTCGAGTTTTGCCAATTTTGCCATTCTTCTGTCGTTTTCGTCCTCGTCATCCTTATCGTTTTGCTTTGCTCTGACGACGACGTTTCGGACATTTTTGCTCCTAAAAGCCCTCCTCGTCTTTCTTTTCTTCCCTCCTTTGTTGTTGTTTTTGTTGTTGTTGTTGTTGTACTCGTTGTGACTCGCGCTTACACGCATCGCTTTTGGGGGTGTTGATGTTAGGGGTTGCGCACTCACTTTCATCATCATCATCTTTATGCTCGTATACTATATGCGCGCAACAACGAAAAGGAAGAACTTTTATTACGAAAGGTGATGCTGCACTTTGCACTCGTTATTACGGTGGTTCGAATACGATGATGCGTTTTTCTCTCTCTTACTCGTTCCTTCCCTCTTTTTGCGCGAGAAAAGTGAAGAAGTGAAGAAGGCACCTCTGACGGAGAAAAAACGTCAAAAACAACTATCATCAAATGGAACCATTGATTGAAAACCTGGTCATCTTTGGCATCGTCGGCGCGATTCGAACGACCCAGTGGCTGTATTCCACGCACGAAGAACGAATCAACCGAGAGGTGGAACACATCCGGATGTATTTGAAACGATGCGGGGATAAGATGAAAGGTTTGAAAGGATTTGATTTATCCTTCGAGGAAGTGTTAGGGGACGTCTCAACGGCGAACAAATGTTTAGAAAGCGACGGGTTGAGAAACGTACTGGACGATAAAAAGTTTAGGTTGCGAGTGACGCCGGTGTTTCGAGGGAACGGGAACGTGTTCGTGAAACTGCTGAAATATAACAGCGCGTTCGCGTACGCGTTCGGGAACGTGGAATTTGATTTCGAGGTGGTCAAGAGAAGGAAGGACAAAGAGGAAAAAGAAGAGGAAAAGAGAGAGTGGGAGAAGCGAGAGGAAGGCGGATTTGTTCGATCAGTGGCCGCCACGAGAGAGGGGGAGAGCGATGTAGACGACGACGACGTGGATGGAAACGAAGAGTTTGAACACGTGCACGTCGTCCGCCGATGTTCGATTGAGACGTTTTATCGCGTGGTCGTTCCGGCGTTGCGACAAATCTCCGAAAAGTACGAGAACAGAGAAAACGAAGAGACGAGAAGACTATTAGAAGTAGAAGATGTAACCACCACTCGCACGGACCGAGGTGTCACCGGCGAAGAGTGCTCGATATGCCTCGACGCGAGTTTAGAAGTCATCGCGAGGTGCGGCCACGGGTTTTGTCAGGAATGTTACGCGCGGTGGTTACGACGATCTGGAACGTGCGCGTTGTGTCGCGAACGATTACCGACCACCGACCACGGCGGCGCGTTCAGTTTAGTCTCCTTCAGCGAAATTTCCACAGAAGTTCCTTTATCCGCTTCTTTTTCGCAAACCAATCATCGTGGCGACGCAGAAGACGAAGAAGAAGAACCAGAAGAGGAAACGCTCGAGAATTTCCAAATCTGTTTCGGCAACGAAGCTTCGTTGGAGTGGTTGAAACACCGGTTGAGTACGTTCGACGTCGTGTGTGAACAAGACGTGAGCGCGTTTCGGAAGTTTAAACAGACTCTTTTCATTAACAAAAGATAGATAGACTCAGAGAGATAGATTATAGATGTAGTAAGTATTGTTAAAAGTGATTTTATTCAATTTGAGCACCCTGTAAGTCCTTTTTCGTCTCTTTTTTTCTTCTTCACAAAAAGCGAAGAAGCCGACGCGAAGATGAAAATTTGAAAACCAATCTTCGAAGATGAGAGATGAGAGATGAGATGACTCTCAGTGCGATGCAAAACGAACAACAACAACAACAAGGACAACAACGATGCGTTTTACCGGCTTCGTTGGTTCCTCCTCCTTCGGCTGTTCCTTCGTTTTCGCGTCAGCCGCAGAGTTCTTTCCAACACGAACAGCAGCAGCAACAACACGTGATGAAGAAACTTTTTTCCGACCCAATCGTGCAACTGGAATTCATCTCCGACGAGGATGTTATTTTGACGTGCACGTCGGAACCGAGAGTCCCTTCCATCGTGAAAGCGTTGCAAAGCGCGAAACCATTTCTTCCGTTTCAGTTTGTGCCGAAAACATCCACGAATAACGACCGAAACTGCGCGTTTTGGATGTTTCCGAGAGAAGTGGCTGGGAAAGTCCAGTCGGTGTTGTACGAGAAGAACGTGTTACCTCCTCGGGAGAAGAGCTGTAATCGAGGGGAGATTCCGGCGACGACCTTGAAGGTGTTCGGAAGAACCACCACGGGAGAGGGGAAGGAGCATCATCACCCGGGGTACGAGGACGAGTTGGCGAGGAATTTTGAGGTAGGTTTGAGTCGGATACCGAAAGAAACGTTGGAGAAAATGTACAAGTTTCAAATCGAAGGCGTGAAGTACGGTTTGTCTCGAGGCGGGAGAGTGATGATTGCGGACCAGATGGGCGTCGGAAAGACGTTGCAAGCGATTGCGCTGATGTGTTGTTACGAGGTAAAGGAAGGCCCAGTGTTGATTGTCGCTCCGGCGAGCATGAGGACGGTGTGGGCGAACGAATTGGAGAGATGGATACCGGATATTGGACCGGAAGACGTGGTCGTCGTGGAAGGTTCCACGGCGAAGTGGGATTTAGAAGCTTTAGGGGAGGCGTATAAGAAGAACGAGAGAGAAGGGAGAGAGTATAAAGGAAAGAGAAAAATAGCGGTGAGCTCATATCACATGTTGAGTAATTTACGAACTTCGTTTTTAAACATCAACTGGGGTACGATTATATGCGACGAATCGCACGTGTTGAGCACGTCGGTGTACGGAAGCGAGGCTGCGTACACGGCAATCGCGACGCAGTTGTTAAAGACACGATCGAGGCGGGCGATTTTATGCACCGGGACACCGTCGTTGGTGAAACCCTTCGATATTTTCAACCAGCTTGATAGCTTACGACCAAACATGTTTGGCACGAAGCAAGAGTTTGGGGTGAATTATTGTCGATTAGTTTTAGCGCAAGCCTCGAGGTCGGGGAATAAGTTTTGGAAATCTTTAGGCGGTCGCCGATTGAACGAGTTGCACACGCTGTTAAAGCACGCGGTTATGATCCGTCGATTGAAGTGCGAGGTGATGGATCAGTTACCCCCGAAGCGAAGACAGGTGATTTACTTGGACATCTCGAGCGAGTTTACGCACTGGATGAAGGAACGCGCGAAGAAGTTCGCGCTGTTGCGGAAGCAACTTGGTGTCGGCGAAGGCGGTGATGACGAACGAGAGCACAGATACGTGGTGTCCGACGAAGACGACGAAGACGAGGAACCGATTGTCGTTTCGCAACGAAATACGTTCGAGGAAATAGACGAAGAGAAAGACGATTTGAACATCGTTACCGATACCGATGGCGAAGCGCAAGCGATCGGGAAACTGAAAGTGAAGAAAGCGGTGAAATTTCTCGAAGAGTCTATTTTAATCGATAAATCGCAACAAGTCGTCGTATTTGGTCATCACCATTCCGTATTGGATGAAATTTACGCCGGATTGCAAAAAGTTCTATCGCCGGAGGAGATTGTCTGCGTGGATGGACGAACAGATGCAGTTGAGCGCCGCGAGCGCGTGGATAAATTTTACGGGGGCAAATCGCAAGGCTTCGAAGAGGACGGGAAGACGCCTTCGCCGGCGAAAGTTCGCGTGGCTGTTTTTGGCATCACTTTAGCTGTCGGGATTGATTTGTCGTCGGCATCGACTGTATGTTTCGTCGAGTTACCGCAAAAGCCTGCCGATTTACTCCAAGCCGAAGACCGAGCCTGGCGAAGAGAACGGAACGGGAAAAACTCAAAGACGTGCGTTAACATTTACTATTGCATCGCGAAGGCGGAAGGATGCGCTTTCGATACCGATCGTTGGCAAAGATTAGGTAGGAAGATTGAACAAAACACAATGATGACGGATGGGTCCGACGACCGTGACGGTCGCGAAAATTTAGACTGCGACGAACACGGCTCGCAAGTCATGCTCGAGGCGCCGCAGGTTTTGTTCTCCGAGACGGAACAGCAGCAACAACATGAACACCTGGAAACAGAGGCCACGCAAGTGTGCGGCTTGACCCAAACTCAAACACATCCAACGCCAAACGAATCGGGCATCAAATCCTTAGTCAAACGCAAAAGGTCCTTGGAAACGAAGATTCGGAAGAAATCCTTCTTTACCGAACCGGAACGCGTGCCTATTTGGTTCGTCGTTTCCGAGCACACCGATCGCGTACATTTACACGACATGCGCTTGCTGCCGAACGAAACCCGATTGAACTGCTCGGTGAAGCAAGTGGACGTGTTCGTTGCTTGGGATAAGCTGACAAAGTTTCTTGAAAGATATAGACGCGGCCAAGAAGAAGACGAAGTCAGAGACGTTACGTGTAAAACCATGTCTCCTGCTTTGCGCGAAAAAACGCGAGAGCTTTTGCGCAACTTTGTTTTACCGGATGCTTTAATCGACGACTGCGACGCGCTCAACTGTTGTAAATTTTTTATCGAAGAATGGAACTGCTTGTTGTCGCGAGATAAAAATATCGTCATTCAATCGCGAACGCCAGTTCAATGCGGCGGCGTCGCGCAGTTGCTTCGAGATTTGACGATAAAGAAAGAGGAAGAGAGTACGCTTATTAAAACGAAGAAACAAAAGAGCACGACGAGACACGGCACTGGGATAAAACTGGGCACCCTTCCAAAAGACGCCGTTTCGCGAACAGTTCTAGTGCGCAAAAGCAATTTCGGATTCGAAGCGCGCGAACAGTTTATAATACTTCATTCTGGTGATGAGGAATCAACGATGCAGCTTCAAGTGCTGTGCGATTGCTGCTGCAAACCGTACGCGTTCAACGACGACGTAAAGTTGAAGAAGAAGAAGATGGTTCTCGCCGATGGTTCCAATTCTCAACAGCAAGAGCAACATCCGCTTTCTTTACACGATCTCTTTTGTTCGAAGGATTGTTTCGAGTACCACGTGCAGTCGAGATCGGGGAAGACGTTACGCATGGCTGTTTTTGAACGCGACCGAGGCGTGTGTGAAAAATGCAAACTCGATTGCCACGCGTTGGTCTCTCGCATTAAATGTTTGAAGCCGCACCAGCGCTTGCCAATTATTGAAAGTTTAGCGCCACAATTTACGCGCGCGCAAACAGACAAGTTAGCGAGAGACGCGTACGAAGGGTCCGCGTGGGAGGCAGACCATATTCTTGCTGTGAAGGACGGGGGCGGCGAGTGCACGGTGGACAACATGCGCACTTTGTGTCGCCGATGCCACGCGCAAAATACGAAAGAGCAACACAAACGATGGGCGTGGGAAAACAAAGCGAAGAAGGATAAGAACCAACGGACGCTGTTGGAGGTATTAGCGAACCGCATCGTCAAAGGCGACGGCACGAGTGGAAGACGATTAACTTCTATCAAAGACGACGACGACAACAACGACGTTAAAATCAATACGAAAAAAAGCCGCGCGAAGGACACGCCTTCGAACAGCGCGAGCTCCTTCCCGATATCCGAGGATTCGGAAGAGGACGACCCGGTATCAAAATCTTTCCGCAAAAACCACCTCTCGGCTATTCGAGACATCGACAACCTCGTCTCCAACTGCGAAAAAGATGACTTTAACGTTCAACTCGACGACGATACCGATGTCGACGACATCGTCCTACCTCTCGCCTCTTCTCAAGAAGAGGACGAAGACGAGTTTGGCGAAAACGCCGCGCCGTGGCGCAAAAGAAGAAGACACGCCAAAGACGACGACCCGTTGAGGTTACGCATTTTAAAACAACTCGAAGACACGCAAGAGGATTCTCCGAGCGCTTGGTAACGAAAGATTACCACGGCAACGAAGGGAGAAATATTAGTAGTAAATAGTATGCGAGATTTTAGACGACTCGAAAGTTTGTATTTCATTCATTTAAAGCGAGCCTTGAAAAAGGCTCTCATCACTCATCAGCCTCACAGACAAATTTTACGCGCGACGAGAACACAAGTTTCATCTTCATCAAACTATTATAAACTTTCTTTCGATTGATAAAATTTTTTCAAGCGAAAAACGTCAGACTTTGTTTCCCTCACTTTGTTCGTGTTTTATCCATTTTATTAGAACGCACGAGAACAAACGACAAAGACAACAACAACAACAACAACAAAGATGGCGGCATTCGAGGACGAACAACCGGAGTCCGAGTACGGCGCGGTGAAAAAAGTCTCCGGCCCAGTCGTGATCGCGGAGAACATGTACGGCGCAGCCATGTACGAGCTCGTCAGGGTCGGAGGAGATCAACTCATCGGGGAGATCATTCGGCTCGAAGGCGACACGGCGACGATTCAGTGTTACGAAGAAACGGCAGGTTTGACCGTCGGGGATCCGGTGCAACGGACGAGACAACCGTTGTCGGTGTCCTTAGGCCCAGGCGTGATGGGGAACATCTTTGATGGGATTCAACGGCCGTTGGAAACGATTGCGCAATTGAGCGGCGACTGCTTCATTCCGAGAGGGGTGAACGTGCCGGCGTTGGACATCGCGAAGACGTGGGAGTTCCAACATCCCAAAGGCGGAGAGAATAAGAGGTATAAGGTTGGCGACCACATTTCTGCCGGGGATATTTTTGCAGTCGTTCCGGAAAACGTGTTGATTAGTCACAAAATCATGTTACCACCGAACGCGAAAGGGAAAATCACGTACTTGGCGGAGGAAGGCGAGTACGATTTGAAAGAGAAAGTTATCGAGGTCGAGTTTAATGGCGAGAAGAAGGAGTTTACGATGTTGCAGCAGTGGCCAGTGAGAGCGCCAAGACCGACGGCGGAGAAATTAGCCGCGAATCATCCGTTGTTAACCGGTCAGAGAGTGTTGGATATTATGTTCCCTTCGGTGCAAGGCGGAACGTGCGCGATTCCAGGCGCGTTTGGGTGCGGAAAGACGGTCATTTCGCAAGCGCTGTCGAAGTATAGTAACTCTGACGGGATTATTTACGTCGGTTGTGGTGAACGAGGGAACGAGATGGCGGAAGTGTTGTACGAGTTCCCGGAGTTGACGATGACGTTGCCGGACGGTTCGGAAGAAAGCATCATGAAGCGAACGACGCTGGTGGCGAACACGTCGAACATGCCAGTCGCGGCGAGAGAGGCTTCGATTTATACCGGGATCACCTTAGCAGAGTATTTTAGAGACCAAGGGTATAACATCTCTATGATGGCAGATTCCACGTCTCGATGGGCCGAGGCGTTGAGAGAGATTTCAGGGAGATTAGCGGAAATGCCGGCGGATTCTGGTTATCCGGCGTATTTAGGCGCCAGATTGGCATCGTTCTACGAGAGAGCAGGAAGAGTGAAGTGTTTAGGTTCGCCGTCGAGAGAAGGTTCCGTGACCATCGTCGGCGCGGTTTCTCCTCCGGGCGGGGATTTCTCCGATCCAGTCACCTCCGCAACCTTAGGTATCGTCCAAGTCTTTTGGGGTTTGGATAAAAAGTTGGCGCAGAGAAAACACTTTCCTTCCGTCAACTGGTTGATTTCGTACTCGAAATACAACAACGCGTTAGAACCGTTTTATGAGAAGACGGATCCGACGTTTTTGAAGACGCGCGCGAAAGCTCGGGACGTTTTACAAAAAGAAGACGAATTGAACGAAATCGTTCAATTAGTCGGTAAGGATTCGTTAGCAGAGAGCGATAAAATTACGTTGGAAACTGCCAAGTTTTTGAAGGAGGATTTTCTTCAACAAAACTCGTTCACGCCGTACGATAAGTACTGCCCGTTTTACAAGTCCATCGCGATGTTGAAAAACATCGTCTTGTTTTACGATTTATCCAACGCCGCGGTTGAGAGAACACAAATGACCGACGGAGCTAAGATTACGTTTAACGTCATCCAAGCGCGAATGGGAGATTTGATGTATAGAATTGCCAGTCAAAAGTTTGAAGACCCGGGGGATGGAGAAGACGTGGTGCAACAAAGATTGACGCAATTAGAAGCCGATTTGATCGACGCGTTCAGAGCGTTGGAGGACGAGTTTAGATAAAAAAAGAGAAGAGAGAGAGAGAGAGAGAGAGAGAACAATAAAGAGAGAGACAAAACACCAAATGTAACTATATACACGTATTATTCCATAACATCGTAGATTTTATACTTTATATTACAACAGAAAAGAATGCTACTAATATATTTTATAGTTTATATGGGCAACTCCTTGATCTCGACGCCGGTGGCCACGAGAAACTCAAGCTTCCGTTTTAAGTCGGATTGAGAAATCAACCAGTCTCTCTGATCGAGCACAGGAGGGAGCGTGGTTGTGTCTGGAATTCCAAACGGGAGTTTTTCAATCCAGGATTTACAACCGCCGTACTTCTCCACGTCCGCCGGTAACGCGTACTCGTCCTTCGGCAACACGTACGCTCGCACCTCTAAAATCGAATACGGTTCGTTCGGTTTATAATTCACCCGAGATACGATTTCATCCTCTCGCAACGCGTGAAATTTCTCCAAAGCTTTAATCACGCTCTTATCGGAGGTTTGCCACGCTCGAGTTATTCGACAGACGATCGAAAATGGCACCGAGTCGCCTTTCTTCATATCGGGCATTGCGTCGCTTTCGCCCCCATTATTGGCAGAATGAAACGACGTCGGGAATATGACAAACTGATTCTCCAAAATCTGAAACCCACCGTTGTTGTTGTCGTTGATCCCTCCTTTTCTGAATAACAAGACTTGTTCGCCTCGTTCGATCGCTTTCTCCGTTTTCGACCACTCTTTTAAGGCTGTTTTCGCCGTCACGCACTCTGTTATCGCGATGGATTTGTTGTTGTTTCCTCTTCTTCTTAACTGTCTTCTAGACGACGTGGAACGAGAGCCACGCGTTTTTTTCAAAAAGCATCTTCCAACATCATCATTCTTTCCTCCTCCTCCAAAGAGATGATTTTGAAGAAGAAAAGAGGAAGAACCGATAGAAGACGACGATGCAGACGACGAGGTGAACATTATTAGTATTATTTCTGAAGAGTTGTTCTTTCGATCTCTTGCGTGTGTGTGCGTCGACGCTTACTATATAATAAAGAAATTTTCTCATCAACTTCCGTATCTTTTTTTTGGTTTTGGTGCAAAATAAGCCAGACGACAGTTGACGGTTGAGGAAAACAACGCGTGTGTTTTGGAGGACTTTTTGAAAATCCCACAAACTTTATACTAATTGTATATCAAAATGAACACGAAAGAAGACATGAAAGAACAACGATCGTCGATGATGTCGGGGTTGTTATCGTGGCTGAGCGAAGTCACGAACCAGCGTTCTTCTATCGCGTCCGTGAAAGAGCTGAAGTCGTGCTCGGTGCTCCTCGTTCTGTGCGAGAATTTACTCTCGAAAGAGCAGGATTTGACGAAGAGAACGAAGAAGACGAACGACGATGATGATGATGATGATGATAATAATAATAATAATAATAATAATAATACAAGCCCTTCGGATTCGGTGTTGCTCCACGTCGCCTTGGACGAGTTGAACGTTGGCGGAGAATACGTGAAAGCGGTGTTAGAGGAAGACGAGTTTGGTATTCTGGAAGTTATTCAAAAGTTGAAAGAGAAGTACGATTTGAGAGAGGAAGTTGAAAAGTTGTCGAAGGATTTTTTGCACGGTTACGACGACAAAAAGGGAGGAGAAGACGCGAAGGAGGAGGAGGATAATGAGGAAGAGGACGAAGACGACGACGATGTATTTGGAACGAGAGATGGAGACGCGTTGGACGAGCTCGATGATTTAGGCTTTGATCACATCGTCGCGCCGAACGCGAGAGGTTCGTCTTCTACTTCGTTACCTCCCGCTCCTCCAAACGTCTCGTCGCCGGTGAAGTTTATCAACGCGTTTTCATTGTTAGGCGGCGAGAGGACGTTCGAGACGTCGCCGCCGTTTAAGAATTCAAATGCTAACAATATTATCACGCGAAGAAATGATGATGAAGAGGATAGAGAGGAAGATGGAAATGATTTGTTTGAACGAAGATCACCCATACAGCGTGCGCCGAGTTTTATGCGATGGAATAAAAGCACGGAAGAAGAAGAAGAAGAAGAAGAAGAAGAAGAAGAAGAAGAAAACGAAGAAAATC
>ENA-UOXV01003873-UOXV01003873.1-marine-metagenome-genome-assembly--contig:-NODE-3873-length-17712-cov-5.255196_pt1 | contig 17712 bp, 18 predicted proteins | sample MGYA00238165_ERZ766961 | MGnify/ENA primary metagenome ERZ766961 (study PRJEB28924, sample SAMN03173240) | marine metagenome | biome: Marine; feature: Water; material: Subsurface seawater | place: North... | reverse complement strand
GCTGTCGTATATAGAGAGAATAGATATGCAGGCTGTGCAATGTCGCTACGTCCAACGGAAATTGAAATGACTTCGCGGCGAGCAGTGGTGCCCGCTTACAAACGACCACAGCTGAATTCAGCGCTGCTTGACATCGTTGCCACGCAGTACAAGATACCTAACCCGTTCTGCGAGTCGCTGTCAAGCGCGTTGGGGAACGCTAGTATGCCCATCACCTTCGTCGTGATAGACATCGAGAACTACCCAAACTTCAATGAAGACCCGCGCTTCATGCTTGTGATGCAGAACAAAACCTCACATTTCGTCGTGACAGCCAGCTACAACCAGGCGCTGCTGAAGAAACTGGACTGTACAGACCAGGCGCTGCTGAAGAAACTGGACTGTACAGAACGGCAGGTCTTCTGCGACAACACGGTGAAACACGACAAGGACGCCGCCGACACGCATCTCATCATGCTGGCACAGACAATGTTCATACTGAGCAACTTTAACAACAGGATGCAGGACAAATTTGTGATATTTTCAAACGACCACGTGTTCAGAAACATGGCCTGTGTCATGGACAGCAACTTTTACACCTGGACAATCGACAAAGTCCAGCCTTCCGACAAAGCGAGGGTTAGCCTGTGCTCTGGACTGGCAAGGCGGGCCGACGCGAACGCGCCGTTGGCTGCATCGCGGTAGTCGTGAGCGTGCCGCACTTGACTGCGGCGCAGCGCGGGCGCCGCACTTGACCGCGGCGCAGCGCGGCGCAGCGGGTGGGCTGAGCCGATGCCTGCGATCACGGTCGCGGGGGGGGGTATTTTCGACCTCGGACTTACTTGCGCATAGACGACAAACCGTACAGTATTTATGGCCGGTCGTGCAAACAAGTCTATTGCGATGGAACAGGCTGTCGGCGCCGCCTTTATGCGCCGTCAGTTGAAAAGTTACGACATGTGGACCACCGGCATAATCGTCTCTAACACCATTGCTATTGTGTTTTTCACAATCGTGTGCCTTGCCAAGTTTTTTGACAACGACCACTATTACCTCCGCGACGCGTTTGGGGTCGCGCTGCCCAACACGCTGGCGGCTCCGACTGGACCCCTGGCCCGGACGGCGGTGCTTTACGACCCCGCAGGCGCCCACTCCACCACGTGCAGCGCCAACGTGCACCCGCGCGCTTGCAACGTCGGTACGCTGCAGTACTACAAAATCGGCAGCGCCGGGATGCTCAACGATCTGACGCCGGGCGTGCCCGTGCACGCATTCGACACCATGCACGTGCTATGGACTGCGTCGTGGTACGCAACGCCGCTGTCGCTGCTGCTGCTTGCAAGCACGCTCACCTCGCAGGTCACGGAAACAATGTGGTCTGGGCTGTATCTACTCATTGCAACGTGGAACCTCAGTGGGCTTGCAGTGCAGCTGTTGATCAAGACGGTGCCACTGTACAATGTGTACTTCACCATCGTCAGCTTCATTTTCTCGTGCCTACTTGTGGTTGCTCTGCGCGAGGTTGAGCGTGCCAACGCGGAGGTGGAAGCGATCAGTTCCGTGGTGGTCGATCCGAAGCACAGGGACCATGCTCAGTTCATGTCTTTGAAGCGGCAGCCGTATGCGCGCGTTAGGCAGCAACCCACGACGTTTGAGGCCTCCGAAGCCGCGCCCACGCGTGACATTATTCGCGGGGTGCACAAGAGCTACAGCGTGATGAGTATCATTGTACTGCAGCTGTTTTTCCTTGCACCGGCGTTTCTCGCGGTCGTCTCGTCGCTGGCGCAGGACCGCATGACCGGCGCCATGATGCAGCAGGTGTACTGGAGCACCACGTTCTTCCTCTCGGCCGTTGTGTTGCTGCAGCGCGCCAGTCTGCTGGAGTCTGCGGAGAGCGTCGCGCAGTCCTCGTACATGCTGCTCGCCATCTCCACCGCGATCGGGTTCGTCTTGACGCTTCTGCCACTGCTCAGTGTGGTCGGGCAAACAAAAACCGGCGCCTTCCATCTGGCCGGACCGACTGTCGTCGTCTCGATCATGCTGCTCATCCTCGTGGCGTGGCTGGTGCTGGAGGTCTTCCGGAACCCCATGCCGTGGATGGACGCGTTCCTGTCCAACGAGACGTTCCACAAGTGGCACAACATTGGCAACATGCTCATCATGCTTACACTAGTCGTCACCCACGCGTGGTGGGGGGTTGTGGCGCTGCAGAACAAGTTCAACACACTGGACCCGGTCAAGGAAATGGCACGACTGCAGATCTAGCGCAGAGCCCTCCCGGTCTGACTCTGGCCAAAAGTACACGTTTGTTTTACTTCCGCGTTCCTTGCGCGTCCCTGTGTTGGTCCAGTAGCTGCATCCACTGGTTGGACGACACAAACAGTAGCACCGGGACCACTGCCAGCAGCAGTATACCCTGTAGGTAGATCTGCCAGTGATCGCGCGTGCGCGCAGACCAGAACCAGGCGAAGCTCGACAGACAAAACCACAGCGTCGTGTAGACCAGCAGCATGAGCACCGCGGGAGAGTATCGCAGGCCCCAGACACGCCGCAGCTGCCGCTGGGCCCACGTGTCGCGTCTTGCTGTTTCGTCTTGCGGCATTCTGGGCCGCGGTTGGAGCCGCGCAATAAATAGCGGCCGCCAGCCGCCGTCTATTTATGGCACGTCAGCTGTCGCCACTGCTCGCATGCACAGTGCAGGCACGCTGTTCTGGGGCACGGCCAACCCGCGTGGCGAGGACAGCTCGTACGACGGCCTCTACCTGCGCCGCATCGAGATCGCCGACCTGGTTCTGGACCGCGCTCTGGTCGGCCTCCCAGTCAAGGTGGAGCACGCCGGCGAGGACGTCGGGCGCGTGCTGTCGGCGTGGCAGCACGACGGACGCCTGGACATGCTCATTGAGCTGGGCGGCGGGCACAGCGCGACCCCGGACAGCTGCGTCGCGCAGCAGTTTGTGAGCAACAAGGTGTGCCAGGAGCTCAGCCTGGGGTACTCGGTCGACATGCAACACAGTCAGTGCCAGGGGCTGCACACCGGCCGCAAACGGTTGACAGAGGTCTCTATCGTCAAGGTCGGCGCGCGCGATCGCTGCCTCATCTACAACTTCTTCAAGTCGCAGTCGTGATGCGCCTGCAGGGGCAAGAGACAGTATTTATGGGAGCAGCACACGCCAGGCCACCAATGCCCTTGATGCCCTTGATGTCGCCAGCGCAATGTCGCCAGGCCGACAAGGCGAGGACAAAGCTGCGGAGGCAGCAGCAGTCGGCAAAGACGGACCGGCTGCTGGGAGACAACGCCGACGAAAACCCGGTCGGCGAGATTGTCGAGCCCCCCTCTACCGGCGCGGCGCAGCTGCCCAGTCATGGCTTCAAGGAGTGAGGCGGCAGCCTGTCGCGGCCCGCGGGGGCTCGTCAGACAAAACTCAGCATATGTGAGTGCATCTGCGCTGCTTGGCGCTTGGTCCTGGGATTAACGGACGGCCGTGTTGTTGCGGCAGTGTCTTGCTGCTGGGATCGTTGCTGCGCCTCCGTCTGCAGCGAACTGCTGCGCTGCACCGCCTCGTACGCAAGCATCACCGCCACCGCCAGCAGCATGGCAAAAAACGTCACTGCCTCGCACTCGCTTCCCGCGTTGGGCACGACTCCGAAGACCAGGCAGCCCAGGATCAGCAGGCAGTCACTGGCCACGAGGAAGGGCTCGAGCACGCTGTCCGTGGCGCTTGCGCCGGCCATCGCCGCGGCGGCCGTGGCGCTTGCGTCGGCCATCGCCGCGGCGGCCCGCTGCATCTTTAGCATCTTGAAGGCGGCACGAAAGAGCAGAACAAAAACCAGGGGCGCCGTCAGCGGCGTCTCTGCGGAGCCGTGCGTGCTCACGACGCTTACCAGGATGCATGCCACCAGGAAATTCACAGAGTGTAGGGAACGGATCGGAGGGGGCGTTTTCTGCTCCGGGTTTTGAAAGCAGTGTGCGGCAACAGTCGACCAGTGAAGCACGGTCGGGCCCAGCCCACACAGAATGTGTATCAGCACGTACAGGAACACGCCTGCGAGAAACACGCGGTCGGACCGGGTGAGTAGGGGGTAGAACAGCCTGCACGAGAACTGGCGCCAGTCCGAGCAGACGCCGGGGGTGTCGGCCTCCGGACCGGGGAACAGCGCACTGAGCACCAGCAGCGCCACGCCCAGCGCCACGCACCACAGAATGTTCACCGGGTGCGCCGCGTCTGGAGAGTCGTCAAAGAGGTCCGCCGCCAGGTTCTGCGTGATGACGACCACGGCAACGATGCAGGTGACCCCCAGCCACCCGTACAGCGCGGCGTCCACCTCGACGCGGAACACGCTGAGTCGGTTGTTCTGGAACACGATGTCCAGGTTGGAGTCGAACACGTCGCACGCGCTGATGTCGTACCGCCCGCCGGTAACCACCACACGACCCTCTCCGCGCGAGCAGCCGCGGAACTTGAACTCGGGGTCGAGGTGCACTTGCTGCTGCATGGGAAAGACCAGCGAGCCGTTGCCGACGCCGAGAGAGTCGACGAGCCCGTCGCTCGTGACCACGCACAGCGCGTCGGCATGCCGCGCGCACGGCGCCGAGAACAGCGGTGTGGCGTCCAGCGGCGCGTGCAGCACGCGTATGCGGTTGTCAGTGATTCGCACGCCGTGGGCGCTGGCGAGCGCCATGTTGTGCGGCCCGGTCGCCCAGCGCACCAGCTCACCGCTGCTCGCAGTTCGGAACGCGGGGAGCGAGGCCTCGGAGAGCTGCGTCGTCCACGTCTCCCCGGACGCGGCCATGGTGGCCAGAATCAGCACCCACAACCCCGTCATCGCCGGGCGCCGCGTGCACCGCTTTATATGCGTTTGGAACCCGCGCAGGCAGCGGCTGTGAGATGTCGCACACCGGCACGGAGCACATTGTTTGCATATATTTGCATTCAAGGCGCATCCGCGAGCGATGAGCGCCGTGCGGCATATGCTGTTTTTTGCCCGAAACACCGGGACCATCCTGGTGCTGGTGCTGGCGTTGCTCGTCGTCATCAACTTCGTTGTCGAGTTCCACAGCGAGCACGCGGCGGTGCGCCAGAAGCTGCTTGACGACAAGTGGCTGCTCGACCAGTGCGGCAAGCCCGACTTCTACCTCAACCTCAAGCAGCACAGCGACCTCTGCGCAGAGGTCGAGCGCAACGCGCGGCGGAACGTGCTGCTGCACTGCGTGCAGTCTGCGCTCAAGCAGACCGAGCTGTGCGGGTTCATCAGCTGCACCGAGCTCGCCAACAACATCGTGCAGACCGTAATCCGCGGCGGCATCTTCACAATCGCGCTGGCTGTCGCGATCGTGCTCTGCGTGCCGGTGCTGGCAGTGCATCTGTACCGCGTGCTTGCGCAGAACATCGCCGACGCGCACATCAAGCAGAACTTCAACATGCCGTACGGGATGAACCCATTGCTGCTCAACGCAGAGTACGATTACGCGAACTTGCGCCGCCGGTCAGTCGTCCGCTACCAAGACCTACATGACGTGCCGATGCTCGGGTCGGTTTGAGCATCGCGGCGCCATACGTTGAGGCGGCCTCAGATTCATTGAGCGCCGCACCACTTGTGCGCTAACTCTCGATACATGTATAAAAGTGTGCCTACAGGCAGCGCGTAAAATGGCAACGCGCGTCGAGCTGCCGCGGTGCTGGTTGCGCAGCGCGCTGCGCCGCGCCGTGATGTGCGGACTGGGCGTGGCGCTGCTGCACGGCTCCCCAGGCGCCGCTGTGCCGCTGGGCGCCTCCGTCGCGCCGCCGAGCGTGAACGCGGCGCGCGTGCTGAGCTCCGTGCACCCGCGTGTCCCCACCCAGTACTTCACCGAATCGCGCTGGTCCCGAGCCAGCAGCACCGCGCCCGCGTTTGTCCCGGTGTCGCAAGCAACTCCCGGCTCCGGGGGCCTACACAACCGTGCGACGTCAGACCGCGCCCGCTCCCGCGCCCGGGCGCAGGTGCTCGCGCTTTTCCACCGCGGCTCTGGCAAGGACGCGGCGCAGGACCCCGGCGCCGGACCGCACAGCGCGCGCGCGATAAATCAGTGGCTGTCGCACCAGCTCGATTCGCGGTCAACTGCGCGCGCCCCGATGTCGCGGCTGAACATGCTCGTGGCGCTCCGGCACTGGCGTCGCTACCGCCACCGCCGCATCCAGCCGCAGCACTCTGCACAAGGCTTCATACCACAAGACATGCACAGACTAAACAACTCAACACAAGGGGAAAAATCAAGCACAGGGGTTACCTGGTCCCCGCAGACGCTCGCATCTGCGGACACGCGTGTTACGTGGGGCGACTTATTGAAAAAAGACAGGGGGGGGGCACCACGCGACGCAAATTCGTCGGCGGACGTCGACGTCAAGCTGCTTCCCAAGCCCGTGCGGCGCGCCCCGTCGCCTGCCGGAAGGGCGCGCACTGAGGGCCGCCGCGCCACGCAGTGTTGTACAGATGACTTTTTTTTCAAACTCAATGAGCCCCCTGGTTGGGGCCGTCAAGGCCGGTTCCAGGAACCGCCGCGGAACCTCCCATCTGCTGCTGAGCTACGCGCAACCCACCGAACCCAAAGGGTGACAGACTCGTCTACAAGCAGGGGGGTAGAGGGTGGGTGGGGCGGTCTGCGGCGAGGTCGGCGGTTGCAGGAGCTCTCGCCGATCGGAGAGCACGCGCCCTGCTTAAATAACTCGGTCGTGCAGCTTTGGCTGACTGTGCCACCCGGCGCCGTCGCGCAGGAGTGCGTGGCGTCGCACGGCAGCTGGTGCACCGTCTCGCCCGACGGCCGCGTGGTCGCCGTTGCCGCGCCGGTCATCGACGTGCTCTGGGAGGCCCTTCTCGACACCGAAGCCGCGGAGACGGCCCCGCCCGGAGACGACGCCGAGCCGCCGGCCGCCGGCGTGCACCGCTTCGCGACCCGTCTGCACCTCCCGTGGGTGCAGGAGCGCCGACCTGATATCTTCCTTTGCGAAAAGACTGCGCCCCCGTGGCGCCCGCTGAGCGTCGAGACGTGGAACGTTATTGACCCCGCGCCAACAGCCTCGGAGAGCGACGACGACGCAGACATCGCGTCGGCAGTGACCGAGGAGGAGTTTCCGCAGGCCCGCGCCGTCGTCCCTGTGCGCACGGGCCTCGCGCACAGCACGCGCTTCTTCCCGGGCGAGGGCGTGCGCATCCGCTCCATCGTCACCGCAGACACGACGTCGGTGCGCGCCATGCAGCAGCTGGGCTCCGCCAAGACCCGCGAGGAGGTCGTGCAGACGTGCCGGCAGTTTGCAGACGCGTGCGTGCTCCAGGAGCATGCCACCGTGCCACTCGACTACGGCTGGCCGGCGACGTCGTGGGAGCTCGTCGCCGCGCCCGCCGCCACGCTGGGCCCAAAACCGCCGCGCCACAGCGGGCCGCGCCCAGACTGCAAGCTGTGGGTCGCTGAGCTGCACCGCACGCCGCAGTGCGCGCTCTCGCTCGGCTCGTGGATGCTTGCGTGCACGCCCGTGGCGCGAGACAGCAAGCGACTGGCGGCGCTTTTTACACAGACCGCCGCGCGCTGGTGTGACTCCCCGCAGCCGCTCATCCTCGTGCAGCCCGGCTACTCGTGGCCGCAGCTGCTGCGTGGTGGGCGCACGCAGTGGACCATATCGTTTGTCGAACTCGAGCGGCGCACCCAGTGGTTCGAGGCGCGCTAGGACGCCTTTATTTTTACACCAGCACAGGTGACAGCGGCCTGCGAAGAACGTACCGATACGATGCCAAAAGGCTCTGCAACGATTTTCTGGCATTAAATAGTACGAATCACAGCGTCCCTTGCATGGCGGCCAGCAGCGTCGCAGAAAGTTTTCGCAGGTTGTGCTTCACCACGTTCTCGGCCTCGGAAATCGCCTTCGCGCGCACGTGGAACGTTGCGGCGAGGTGCTGCTCCGCGGGCAGCAGGTATGCGAGCAGCGGCAGGCGCGGCAGCACGACAAAGTCGTGCACGATTACGCCCACGCGCATCTGATACAGCAGTCCGATGAGGAAGTCGGGCTGCTTCAGACAGGGGGGCGCGGGCTCGCAGTGCTGCGCCATGAAACTCACAATTCGCGCGATGTGCTGCGCTGCCGTGTGCAGCACGTGCTGCTTGTGCTTGGCAACGGCGCTGCGCGCGGGAATGCGCTGCCACGAGAGCGCGCTGTGCAGCGCCGCCTCAATAACCACCCAGTTCACTGACACTGTCTGGTCGCGCCGCTGCAGCTTCCGGATCGCGCGGAGGTGCTGCAGCAGGATCGTGCGCAGCGCCTGCTGCAGCTTCGCGTGGTCGTACGCGAGGCATCGCTCCGCTGCTTCCGAGCACAGCACGCGCTGCAGGACCAGTCTGACCGTGTCGGCGCAGGGCGCGCACGCTCGCCGGTCGCGTGCCAGGTCCCGCCGCGGGCGCCGATGCGCGTCGGCAGCACCGGCCATCACGCCTGGCAGGCTTGCCGTCGGGCGCGTGCTGTGCGGGCGCCGCTGCGCGTGGCGGTAGCGCAGAAGGTCGTCCTGCTCCCGCGCGGCGGCCTCCAACTGCATCTCCGAGGAGCTGCTCATCTCTGGAACAAAGAACTTGCCCAGACACACACTGGTCACGCTGCACACAAGACCCTCGTTGCTGCAGATGGTGGGGCAGCTCCCCCGGAAGCAGAGATGCATCGCCCCGCACAGGCGGCAGCCGGCAAGTCCGCCGTCAATGACCTCCCAGTGCCGGTCGCATTTGTGCCCGTGCAGCCCGCGCGGGAGGCAGAACGGCCCGCGGATGCGCCGCCAGGCACCGAACAGCGCGTCCGCGACGCGGTCTGCCCCGGGTGCAGGCTGCCTCGTTTCGCGCGCACGCGCTGTGTGCTGCAGCATTGCAGTCCCCGCAGCACCGCGCCAAGTCGGCAGGCGTGCGCAGCTGTTTTTATTGCAACGAGGTTGCGACGCGCCCTGCACCCTGCAGGCCGCTTTTCTGTGCACGCAGAAAATCCCACGCGCTGTTGCTGCCGAAGTCTGGCGAGAGCAGGACCTCGCGCAGGGCCGTCGCCGACGCGTGCAGCTGGTTGAACACCTGCAGCGCGTCCACTTTTTGGACACTCGGGGGGTCGCGCGCTTGCTCGGCGTGAAGGCGCGCCAACACCACGCGAAACAATGCTTGCACCTCGTATTGCTCGTCAGTGTGTTCGCGTGTCTCCAAAGGCGTCCATGCCTCGAGCGCAGCGAGCGGCGGCGGCGCGCTGTGTGGCGCCATCGCTAAATAAGGCAATTACAAAAGTAAATACGTAAGTTTACTAAAGTCAACACAGGTCCTGCACTTTTAAAATTGGTATTCATGGAAGCCCATGAACACGCTTGCTGTAGGGCCTGCAGCAGTGAGGCGGCGGGTCGCTGCGGCTACTGCATCGAGCCGATCACAGCGCGTTGCCCGTTGGCAAGCTGCTCGGTGTAAGCGTGGATCGAGCGCGCGACGTGGACCGCGCTGTGGCAGAAGCAGCGCGCCACGCGGTCGTGGAACGCCGCGTCCGCCCTGAGGCTGTGCGCAAGGCTCTGGTAGTCGCAGCCGACAGCGTGCGGCGAATGCTGCTTCAGCCAGCAGTGCGTGAGGTTGCGCACGCACGTCTCCATGCGACACGTCAGCCACAGCGTGCTGAAGAAGCGGAAGAATTTCTGGTGCACGAACGCCGCGTCGGCCTTGACCTGCGCGCCCAGGCACACCGTCTTCTCGGTGCGCTGGCCGGTCAGCGCGCACAGGCGCCAGCCGTCCGAGCAGTGCACGGGGGGGTGCGTGTCGTGCATCGCGCGCTGGCACAGCGTAAACAGCTTCAGCGCCAGCGGGTTTCCCTGCAGCAGCTGCACCTGCTTCACCACCGCGCGGAACAGCTGCTGCACGTACTGCACGTCGCAGTGCATGCGCATCGCCCACTCCTCGCCCGCGTTCTTGTGCTTCAGGATGAAGCGGCGGTACGTGCCCTCGCCGATAATGTCCATGGCCTTGGCCAGAAAGAAGCTCGTGAAGCGCCGACGCAGCTCCTCCACGTCGAGCGAGCCGCTGTGCACGCGCGCAAGGTCCTGCTGCACGACCGGGAGCACGTTGCAGCTCTCGATCCCGGTAGTCAGCCGGCGCCGCTTCGCGTTGGCGCAGCCCGGCGGCGGGCTGCAGTCGGCGGAGCGCTGGTCGGAGTCGGACCCTGTGTCCCCCGTCGCGCTGCCTGCGCTGCAGCTGTGCGCGGGCGTGGGTGTGGGTGTGGGCGCGCGTCGCGCGCGCGCGGCCATCGTTGCGGCTGGCACGTTTGCATCGCGCCGCAGCCCAGTGCTGCACATTTTACACACCCGCCGCGCGAGCCGCTGTTAGAGCGCCGGCTGGCTCACGAGCACCTGCGCGACCGCGCCGCGCGTCGCCGTGAGCGCGTGGTGGATGTCGCTGTCGGACCACTCGTGCACGTCCTGGTAGCGCAGCCCCAGGCGCTTCCAGTCCTTGAGTGGCAGCGCGATCGAGTGCATGATCTGCGCGTTGAGCCCCACGCTCTCGAGCGCCTTGTAGTCCACCCCAAGCACGACCAGCTCGTCCACCGTCCAGCGCTGGCGCATGATGTCCGCGAGGTCCATGTCCAGATGGAAGATGGGCAGCAGCGGCCACATCGTCATGTCCGTGCAGTCCTTTGCGTCGACCTTCCCGCAGTCCACCCACGCCTTCGCGTCCGGCTGCAGGCGGTGCAGCATCTCCGGCGACAGCCCGCACGCGCGCAGGAACCGGAACGTGAGGCGCAAGTCCGCGCGCACGTCGTTCCACGTCAGATACAGCTGCACGTTGAATGTGAACCCAAAAATCGCGACGCTCTGCGTCGCGCTCAGCTCGATGAATCCCGGACCGCGCGCCCCGCCCAGCGCGCCGGTCCCCATGGCGCCAAACACGGACGAGTGCATCCCGCAGGCTGCGCGCCGGTGCTTAAATTTGGCGGCTCTGCGACAGCTCTGCGTCGGCCACCGCGCGCAAGGCTACGGGTACAGCACGGGGTAGTACACCTCGGCGTGGTCGAGCAGGCGCGCCTGCGGTAGCGTGCCCGACGCGGCCGACGGCGCGCGCACAAGCGACACGCCCCCGGCCTGCGCGGGGGCGCCGGGCCCGCGGCCGGTGCGCAGACACGTCGACACCGCGTACACGGCCGCGCTGAGCAGCAAAAGGTACAGCAGGAAAAACACTGCGATTTCCCCGCCAGCGCGGCACGGCGCGGCGTACGCTTGGCGCGGCCCGCGCGTGCTGTCGGCGCCCAGCAGCGAGAACAGCAGCAGCAGCGCGAGGCACACCAGCACGTACACAAACAGGGCCATGGAGACCTGTTCGCCCACGCGCTGCTGCTCGCCCCCCGCCCCCGCCCCCGCGACACTCGGGGCCCTGCGCTTCGCCGCGCAGAACCACAGGATCGCGCCAAACAGAAACGCGACAAGCACCCACGACAGCGTCATGTAGCCCATCGAGCTGTTGTTGAGGCAGGGGTACTCGTGGGCCATCGCAGCGCTTGCCGGCGCGAGAATAAATAGCGCAATCTCGCGCGCAGCGCCACACGGCGCGCGTCAAAGGCTCTCCGCGCCCGCCCCGCGCGCCGGCGCCGCGCTGTGCCGCCGGAAGAACGTGAGGTGGTCCTCGAAGGCGTCTGTGTGCGTGAACGCGCAGGCGTCGTCCATGCAGGCGCAGTCGTAAAAGAGCCTCGTGATGGAGAGCAGCGCGTCCGTCGGTTGCGGCGGCGCGAGCGCCGCGGCGAGCGCTGCCCGGAGCACACCGAGCCGGTCGACGGCCAGCGGCCTCCGCGCGCTGCGGCTGCCCGTCGCGAACACGTCGGGGTTGTACCGCAGCACGCGCACGGGGAGGCCCCGCGCGCTGTTGAAGATGTCGAGCTCGCGGCGGCGCTCGCAGGCCGCGTCGTAGCCCTTGTGCTGGTCCTCGTCGACCTCGAGCACGACCCAGTGCGAGGCCAGCTTCCACAGCACGTCCAGGCGCCAGCTGCCGTACAGCGCGGGGTCGAGCTCGCGGTCGGCCCGCTTGTCCGCGCTGTTGAACGGCGGGAACCGCCCGGCCGCGATCTCCGCGCGCACAAAGTCGAGCACGGCCTTCTCGCGCGGCTTGCGCGGCAAGTCGTGGTTCCGCCAGCGCCGGCAGCCCGCGCACTCGCTGTTCTTGCGGCGCGTGACGGTGAGCCGGCAGAACGTGCACAGGTGCGACCCGCCGCACTGGCGGCAGTGCTTTCGGGCGAGGCGGTGCCGGCAGATCTCCACCGAGCCGCTCGCAGGCGCCGCGGGGTCGCTTGGGCGCGCGCGCAGCCACAGGCGGCCGGACTCGCGCAGGCAGAGCATGCAGTTGTTGCGGCGCTTGCCGTGCTCGGCGCACAGCCCCGACTTCTGGTCGTGGCGCGGGCACCGCGTGCACCGCAGCGCCCGCATGCGCGAGCCGCACGGGCAGAGCTTCCCGCCGTGCGCGTCTTGCGCCGGCACGGCCGTCGCCGCGGGCATCGCCGCGGGCATCGCCGCGGGCATCGCCGCGGGCATCGCCGCGCCGTCCGGAGCCATCACTACTGGCTTCGGGCGCTGCCTTATATTCCACCGCGGGCCGCCGCGGCGCCTGGGGCGCCGCCGCGGCGCCCACTCACATCGACGTGTCCAGCGCGCGCTTGAACATCTCCTCGTTGAACTCGTTCGTCTGCACAAAGTCCGTCACGCTTGAGATGATCGTGTGCGTCAGTGTCGGCTGCACGTGCTGCCACACCTCCTGCCACACGGCGGGGCGCTGGTACGCCGCGATGTACATCTGCATGAGCGTCGAGTACGTGAGCGTGCTGTGCGTGCTCAGCGCCAGCCCCTTCCCCACCGCCGCGCGGAAGAGCTGCAGCTCGCGGAACGGGGCCTCAAAGAAGTTGAGGCGCCCCACGATGCCTTTCAGCACGTCGACCTGCGGCGAGCTGATCCGCTCGCGGACCACCGCCTTGGCCACCTCGGGGTCGACCAGCGCGTGGATGTGCTGGCTGTAGTCGCCGGACTGGCACATCAGCAGGTACAGCTTCTGGCGCAGCGGGAACGACATCGCGTTCGGGAAGCGCACGCGGATGCACCACCCGTTGAACGAGTCGGCCGACAGCTGCGAGATGCTGTCGGGGGTCGCGCCCTGCACGCGTGCGAGCTGCTGCTCCCGCTTGCTGAGGAAGTCGCGCAGGCGCGGGCGCCCGTTCCACACCGCCGCCTGGCGGTGCGACGCCAGCGCCTTCACGTCCTCCTGCTTCTTCACAAACCCCGCCAGGTCCTGCGCGAACTCGGGCAGCACCCGGAACCGGCGGATCACAAAGGCCAGCGCCTCCTCGTACTCCTGCTTGTCCGCGCGGTTGTCGGCCTGCTTGAGGCAGAAGCTCTGGATGCGCCGCGGCAGCTGCGGCGTGTCCTTCGCCACGCGGTTGAAGAACGCCGTGAGCGCGTCGACGATCGCGAGCCCGTTCACGTTGACCAGTAGGAAGAGCTGCGCCACGTTCGCGAACGGGAGCTGCAGATTTGCCTCGGCAAGCTGGCTGTTGAACGTCTGCAGCAGCGGCGGGATCAGCTGGTGCTCGTCCTGCATCTGGTCGGCGAATAGGTTCGTGTCGAAGCTGCGCGCGGCGTGCACCCAGTGCACGGCCATCGACTTGTACGTCGAGTGCGCCGGGTGCTGCCGCACGAGGTCCCAGTCGACAAAGCTCGCGATGTCGCTCGCCTCGTACACGCGCTGCAGGTCCACCGCCTTGAGCGACAGCAGCACCGACAGCCGCAGCGTGTCGTCCGCATTGTGCGCGTTCAGCGCAAACTGCTGGCAAAACGCAAAGTAGGACTCCGCGATCTGCCGCGCCGAGGAGCCGTTCTGCATAGCGCCGCGCGGCCGACGACGCGCCGGGTTAAATATCTTGTTCTGCAGCTGCACAGACTCACTTCGCCGCACACCTCGAGCGCCGCGGTTTGCGCCGGCGCGTGTATAAACGGCGCGCGGCCGCGCCTGGCAAATGTCAAGCCACCGGGCCTACGCGCCGCAGTGGACGCTGCGCGGCGACGGCTCGCTACCGCGCTGCCACGCCAACGTGCACCCCGCCATGAAGCTGGCGCTCGTCCTCATGTTCCGGCACCGCCCCATGCGGCACCACAGCTCCGCGCCCAACGGGTTCGTCGCGCTCTTCTGCCCGCTGCTCGCCGTGGCGCTGCTGTGGGTCGCGCTGATGCTCCCCGCGTGCTTCACCCTCGCCAAGAACTTTACGGCCACCATCTGCACGACGTGCGCAGGCCTCTGCCTCGTCGTCTCGTACGCCGGCGCGGTCGTCGTGGCAGCCATCTTCTTCCCCGCGGTCGCGCTCTTCTGCGCAGCCAGCCTCGCAGCGCACGCGGCGTGGTTCCTCGGCGGCGTGCACAAGGACGCGGCGCACGGCAACAACGTGCTGTCCGGTGTCATGCACGTCGCGTGCGCCCTTGTCGCGCTCTCGTACTTCGCGCTCCCCAACACGGCGCTGGAGACCCCCGACATCGCGTACAGCCTGCTCATGTGGCTCCCCGAGCTGATCAACTATTTCGTGTACAACCTGTTCCAGCTGCTGGCCGCACTGTACCTGGACAACAGCACGTGCTGGTTTCTAGTTGGCTGCAAGGACGAGTGATGAAATTCATTATATAAAGAAACACCGCACACTTGCTGCGATGGAGCCTGTCACGCTGCGCGCCGAGCACAACTACTATGCGAGTGTGGACGACCGCCCGATAGCGGCCGCCCCTGGCGCCCCCGACCTGAGACACGCTGGCCCGTCAGCCGGTCAGCTGCCGCCACAATTCCGACCATCCGACCCCGTGCGGCACGTGCACGGCGGCAGGTGGCTCGTGGACGAGCGCGGGACGTGGATTGCCGACTACCGCGCCGCGTTCGTCGAGACCGAACTCTGGGGCGCTATGGACCTCCTTATCAAACTCGACCACAAGATGTGCGTCAAGTTCTCGCAGGAGCACCGCACGTGGTTCGCCACGGGGCGCGACGAGTACCCGCAGCGCTCGGTGCGCGAGTTCGTGCCGCCGCAGGGCGCACCCGGCATGGAGAACCCGCAGCACGGCGACTACTTCGCGGGGACCGTGCTGTCGCGAGACTCCGAGGCGGGCAAGTGGGTGCAGCAGGACGTCGAGCTTGCGCGGCGCGAAGTCATTCATTACATGCAGCAGCCGGCGCTCCCGCACACGCACCCCGCAACGGGCGCCGAGACGCTCGAGACCGACCTCACCGGACTGCGCGGGGAGCAAGCGTCCTGCCAGCGCCTCGTGCTGCGCGGGCTCAAGACGCTCGCGCGCAACTACTGGCTCGAGGCGCTGCACCGCTTCGCCTCCGCGGAGTTCCAAGTGTACAAGACCCCGCGCTACCGCGAAAATCTCAAGTTCAAGATGCGCCGCGTGATGCGCAAGCTGTGCCAGCGCCTCGAGCTGCTCTCGATGCTCATGCCGCACTTCGGACCCGACGAGACCCCGCCGCCGCAGCGCGAGGGCCTCGACGGCGCGCACGAGAGGGTCGAAGTCGTCGCGTTCGTCGACAAGCACCTGCACAACGACCTCAAGCTGCGCGCCGCGGTGACCCGGGCGTTCAACGAGCGCGCCGCGGAGACGGCGGCCCGCTCGCGGAACGCGCGCCCCAACACCTCGTACCTGCTGCACAAGCTGCAGGCGGCGACTAAGAGTCAAAAACCCCGACCATGATGGGCATGAGCTCGACCACGCCGTAGTCGCGCTTCCACTGCATCTTCGCCTCCAGGTGCCGCATGAACGCCTCGTCGAGGCGCAGGTGGTGCGCCGCGCTTGTCGCCGGCGCCTGCGCGCTGCCCGCCTCGCCCGACTCGCACACGACGCAGCTCGGGTCGAGCCGGTCCTGCAGCACCAGGCGCGTCGTCTCGCGCTTGTCGCGCGCCGTGGGCGCGCGGACCTCCGTGGAGACCGGGAACACGCCGCACAGCCGCTGCGTGCCGAACACGTCCCCGTAGTCGCGCGCCGCGGCGCTGCTGCGGTCGGCGCCGCGGAAGAGCAGCAGCCCCTCCGACGGCGCGACGCTCATCAGCACGCCGTTCCGCGGCGTCGAGGGGTCCACGCAGCGGTTGAAGACGCCCACCGAGGAGTCGCGCAGCGTCTGCAGGTCGTGGTGCAGCGTCTCCGTGGTGACCTGCGCAAGCTGCCGCTCCGCGCGGAAGCTGTGCGCGTCGCGGTACGTGCGCACCGACAGATTGAACGCCTGCGCGCACTGCGCGAGTAGGTCCGCGCGCATCCGCGAGCACGCCTTGCGCAGCCACCAGACCTCCTCGCTGCCGCAGAGGTCCCCCGCGGTCGCGCTGGTCTGCGAGATGTCCAGCGCGAGGTTCATGAAGTCGTCGCACGCCTGCCGCATCCCCCCGGCGCACACCAGGTAGAGGCGGTGCTCACGCGTGAGCCGCCCGGTGCGCTTCACGAACCCGTGGTACAGCCCGATCGTGGCCGGGCAGTCCGCGGCCCAGTCGGCCCCGTCGCGCATGCGCTCCGCGGCCGACCCGCTGTCGCTGCCCGAGAACACAGGCATGCACTGCAGCGAGGCCGTGTTGCCCGCGGCGGCCTGCCGCACCCTTGCCATGAACGCCCGCATCGTCGCCTGCAGCTTGTTCTCCGAGCCCGAGCTCTCCAGCAGGAGGTGCATCGCGGCGGGGTGCAGCCCCCCCGTCGCGCCCTGCGCCCAACCGTTGGCGCCCGCCGGCCCGCCTTCCAGCAGCCCGTCCACCTCCACCATGCTCACGCCGTGGAACATTGAGCGGTTCACGGGCAGCGCGCCCGCGATGTCGTCCTTGGGCACTGTCAGCCGGAAGCCGCTGAACTCGCCCCGGTGCGTGAAGGAGTGCGTCGGCGCCACGCGCACGACCCGCTCGGGCGCGGACGTCAGCGCCCGCGCAGTGTCGCGCTCGTCCTCCTGCAGCGGAAAGAGTGCAAAGTCCTCGTCGATCGCGCCGGTGCACTGTTGGTGGTTGGCGCCCGCGCCGCCGTCCTCGGCGGGCTTGAGCTCCAGCACGCTCTCCTTCGCGCCGTCCGCGACCGCCTGCATGCGGCCGTCCGGCCCGCGCAGGCTCAAATACCGCGCGCCGCGTAATTGCGGGCGCAACCCGTGCCACGGCCGCCCCCTGTATTTAGCGCGGGTGGCCCACCCGGCGCAATGGCCTGGCAACGGGCCGTGCTGGCGGGCCTCGTGCTCGCAGCGTGCGCGCCCCCCGCCGCGCAGTACACCGTCGTGCAGCCGCCGTCGGGCGCGCGCGTGTACGACAACCCGTGGAACGTGCCGTTCGAGGCCCGCGTCGCGCCCGGCGTGGGCGTGCGCGCCGTGCGCGCCGCCCGCGACCGCGGCTGGGACGTCGAGCTTGACGTCGGCCTCGACGGCGCGCGGTACGAGCAGGTGCTCGTCGCGAGCCCCGCGGCCCTCGGCGACCTCCCGCCCGGCGGCGCGCTCGGCCCCGCCGTGCGCGCGGCCGTGCCCGGCGGCGCGCAGGCCGCGCCGGCCGGAGCGTGGCTGCTTGTCGGCCTCGAGCCCGGCGACGTCTTCGGCCTCGCGCCCGCCGAGGTCGTGTCCAGCGGCCCGGCCAGCGTGCAGCTCAGCGCAGCGCTGCTCGGGAGCACCGCGCAGAACAGCTCGCGCGTGCTCGTGCACGCCTTCTTCGCCGACCCCGCCGAGTTCGACGCCGCCGTCGACGACGT
>ENA-UOXV01003868-UOXV01003868.1-marine-metagenome-genome-assembly--contig:-NODE-3868-length-17747-cov-10.932738_pt1 | contig 17747 bp, 19 predicted proteins | sample MGYA00238165_ERZ766961 | MGnify/ENA primary metagenome ERZ766961 (study PRJEB28924, sample SAMN03173240) | marine metagenome | biome: Marine; feature: Water; material: Subsurface seawater | place: North... | reverse complement strand
AAGCTTTTTTACCTCTACATTTCAAAGTAATAAACAAATAAGCTCCGATATCATTCGATCCGAGATAAATGCACCATGGATATGTAATAATTCACAAAAAGGCTTATTAAATAATAAAAATATATTTACAATTAACTTCTCAAATGATTTTTCAAATAAATTATTAGGCTTAAATCAAGATCAAAGACATAATATGATAAATCAACAGTTAAAGCATCTGGGCTTTAATAGCTATTCAAATTTATCTCTTCATTTTTGGAAATATGCTTTTTCAAAAGAACAAAATAACCCCAGCCACTTTTTTGACAAAGATGAAATGCTTGGAATTTGTGGCGACTCTTTTTCTGTTGGCCAAGCTGATGGAGCAATCGTATCTGCTAACCAGACGTTTAGAGATTTAATTAAGTATATGTAAAAAGTTATATAACTAGTTAGGCCCCCAGCTTCAGAGGCCTAACCAGTATGTTATTTATTTTAAATAAATCATTTTACTTGTTTTGACATTACTTCCCGCTTGAATTCTGTATATATACATACCAGCAGGGACAGGCTGACTCATATTATCAGTTGCATTCCATTGTATAGTATTTCTTCCAGCAATTTGATATCCATCCATAAGATTCTTCACTAATCTACCCATATTATCGAAAATCGTAATTTTTACAACTGCATTATCTGGAATCGTGTACTGCAGGGTTGTCAAAGGGTTAAACGGGTTAGGAAAATTTTGACTTACAGTAAAAACCTTCGGTATCTGATTATTATCATTTATGGTAGAAAGTGCACTCAAATTGAATTCTATGTTTTCAATGTGAACCATAGAGTTCGGTGAAAAAGACCTTTCAACAAAACCATATTCATCGTGGCTAGCTTTCAAAATATAATTTGTATTTTGCGCTAATCCAGTAATTGTAAAGGTTTGATCTTGACCAATTGTTTGTTCGGATAAAACTTCACCATTCATATTAACTACTGAAACAAGTGTAGATTCCATATTAATGCTATTATCACTAGTAATCTCACCCATTACAATATTACCTGCTTGGCCATTAAAAGCCATAAAGTCATTTGATACAAAATTAAAGTTTATATTTCCTAAACTTTCCCCTTCATTAACTTGAATGATTGTAGCGTCTTCAAAGGTCATAGAATTTTCAAAAAATTGTAATTGAAAACCCATATCATTAATAGAATCGCTCGCATTTTCATACCAACCAATGTTAGGGTTCGTAAAATAGAGCGCACCAATAACATACTCTCCAGGGCTGAGTGGTAGCTCATAATTTCCTGTACCATCTACCGCAACGGATGAACAATATGAGTTCAGTGAAGCATCAGTATTCATTGCAAATACAAATGGAGTAAGAAAACTATTTTGTTCTAATTCATACCCAACTATTCCAGAGATTGATGCGGAGTTAAATTGATCTAAACTTTGCATCTCTACAATGATTGTCTCATTACCTGAAAACTCGAATTGTAAATTTATATGTTCGTAACCAACTGTATAAGCATCTATTACTCCAGCGCCTAACGGAAAGTCCAGATAAGCGAAACCAAATTCATCTGAAATAAAATCAAATGACATTGAAGGAATAATACCCTCGCTATAATTCATTGCAAAACCCATTACATTTTCAATTGCTTCACCATTTTGAGCATCAACAAATTGAAAAACTAATGATTCAAAGTTATCGCCTACATCATCGGAAGAATTCATGCTAATGGTAAATTCTTGAGAGCCAGTAAACTCAAACTGTAAAAATCCCGGTAAATATCCTTGCGTAATTATTTCTGCAAAACCATAACCAATCGGGAAATTATCAATGGAAACATACCCGTCTTCATTTGTAACAAACGGAAAAACTACCTCTTCCCCCAAAAAGTTATTATTGCCACTAAAACTCCAAATAGTACCTTCCGCACCAGCAATGCCCTGTCCCGTATTTGAGTCAACAACTTGAACAACTAATGTGTCTGTTTCACCTTCAAAATCCCCGTAAGGCTCCATAGTAAATGAGAGTTGCTCTGAACCGGAAAATGTGAACTGTGTGCTGATAGGATTATAACCAGCTACATATGATTCCATCCAACCAGGACCTAATGGAAAATCTTGAACTGTGATAAACCCAGAGTCATCCGTTGTTTCAAAAATAGTACAAGCACCATTCCAACAATCCTCACCAGTCATACTTGGTAAATAAATACTTACTGAGACCCCCTCAATACCTTGACCAGTATTTGAATCGGTAAACTGCATTACTAGAGTGTCTGTTTCACCATCTGTAAAACCATTAGGTTCCATAGATATAGTTACCTGCTCTGATCCTGAAAAGTTATATTCCTGGTATGAAGGCTGATAGCCTTGTCTATAGACCTCAATAGCTCCAGTACTATTAGGATAGTCTTCGAGGAATGCATACCCAGAGTCATTTGTCACAAAAGATAAAGAAAGTGAAGGTAGCGTATTGGTATTAAAGTTGTAAATATTACCTATCACACCCTCAATTCCATCTCCAGTAGATGAATCAATTATCTGAATGGTTAATGTGTTTGAATCTGTAGTATTGGAATCAAGTCTGGTAAGCTCATCAATTGAAATACAAGATTCATCGCCTAAATTCACAACTAATGAATTCCCCTCAAGATCTTTAAAATCTGGATATTGTATACAAAATTCTTCATCATTATTTTCAGAAATTAGAATCGGGATGTACATAAGAGTTTCATCAGTAGTGCCAGCAGGTATATAATATTCTTGTGGGAACATATTATGATATCCGTATATAGTTGCCCCTGAAAGTGATGACATAGAAAAGTCGTACTGCTCTACTAAACCACCATAGGGCAAACCTAAGCCCATGCTATTGTAATGATTCATACCCATCTGCACGTGATTAATATTTTCATCAGTTGTAATGCCAATCTCTAATGTGCCTTGTAAATATTCAGAACCTGAGTAAGTTGTAACATACTCATTTTGTGTCGTTAAGGATTTAACCGTTAAATCCACGTTAGCGCTTACTTTATTTACAAAAAGCAAACTAATGGAAATGATGGTGTATAATCTTAGTATATTTTTCATTTGGACTATTCTTTCTTGTTTTATTATTGGAAACTTTACAAGAATAACACGCCCTAAGTCAAAGATATACTCATGTCTCAGATCATTTCTTAACAAGAGTTAATATTTTTAACAAAAATCCTAAATTAAATTATTAGATCTGATATAAAGTGTTCATATTCTTCGCCAAGATGGACATAACACCTGACCCATGGAAGCATTTGCCCTTCTTCATCTTTCAAAAAACTCCACACATGGCCGGCCCCTTCTAGGTCATCTGCTAGAAGGATATTGCCCTTGCTAATTATTGCTTGATGCTCCTGATCTAGCGCTTCAATATCACAGCTTTTAAACTCAAGGTACCCATCTAATGTAATTACTAGCTGTCTACGCGGTGCTGTGTGAGCTAATTTTGGACCTTCTCCATTACTTAAATTTGGTACTGGAGTTACAGCAAATTGCATTTTTATATCCCCCAAATTATCTTTCAAAATTTGATTGACGAATAAATTTGAAAATGACCCAACTGACCCAAGTCCTGTTTTTGGCTCTAAAGGCAAAAATTTCTCTTTAAATCGAGTATGACCGCTTTTGTCTGTAAACATGTGCGTAATTGGTATTTTATTGCTCATATATAATCCTTAAGTATCTAATAAAATAAATAAAAATCTACAAAAATTCTTATGAACAAAAAACCCCACTAATGTGGGGTTTAAAATATTGAAAAATATATGCTTATTTTAAAAGTATCATTTTTCTTGTTTGTCTAAAATCCCCGGCTTCTATACTGTAGATATATAATCCAGCAGAAACTGGTTCGCCTAAATTATTTGTTGCATCCCATTGCACTGTTTTAAATCCCGGTGATTGTTTTTCGTTTATAATATTTTTGATAATATTTCCTAGAACATCATAAACAGTTATTTTTACAATTGCACTCTCTGGAATTGCATATCTTAGGGAGGTCAAGGGGTTAAACGGGTTAGGGAAATTTTGATCTAAAGAAAAATGTAATGGTAATTCAGCTCCTGGTATTCCCAGAGAAGCATTATCAACAATGATGTAATTTTGAAAGTTTTTTTGCGCTAAATCACTTGGGCTCAAATTTATTGAATTATCGTTTATATCATTTAATTCAACTCTTACATTCCATTGCCCCTCACTAGACTCAGCTGGAAATAAAAAATATCCAGAGATTGTAGTTTCATAGAGCCCTTCATTAAATAGTCCCGACTCTTCAATTATTTCTCCTCCGTTAATTGGACCACCATTTAATATTAATTTCAAAGAATAGCTAGAAAGAGTAGCATTATAGGAACTAGCTCCAATATTGTAGATAACAATAGCTGCATTGAGACTAGTATTTACACTATCAGCAGAAAGACTAAAACTATTTAATTCTGGAGGAACAATCGATGTTGCACAATCAATTGGACAATTATCTTCTGTTTCAGGGCCACCACATGCGCCATCGCCACAACATGGTAAACCGGCGGGTACATCTTCACAATCCACAACACCACCGCCACCACCAGCAGTGTCAAATTCACCTTTCAAGCACCTTGTAAAATATGGAAAATCATCAGTGACTGAATAGTAATAGATACCATTTGGGAATTCTGGAGTGACTCCAAACCTGCCATTACACTCATCTAAATCTCCTAATCCTTCAACATATTCAAAATCTTGAGTAAAAGCGCCCATCGGTATTGGTGTATTAGGCGTTGTTCCGCCCTGTCCAGGTCCACCTGCTAAGGAGGTTAACGTTTCTGGACGGTTTAGATCAGGTTCAGATTTCAATCTATAACTTGGTTGAAGCGATATTAATTCACTAGTTGAATCATTTGAATCTGTGTAACCGTACCTGGCATAAACTGGAAAACCATCTGAGGCCCACCCAACAAGAGTCATACCTTGATTATCTCCTAAAAAATCTATTAGTAATTCTGGCATACCATGATAGTGATATTCCCCCGTTGGCTGCACATGAGCATGATTCATGTCATCGCCAAAGTCAAATGTCTCATGACCAAGAGCCTCTATGCTCCAATTTCCTTGTCCCTGAGCAAGACTGCATTCACCATCATCATTGCACCTTCCTGCAGTGGCAGGATCAAATTTCACACTGTTAATAGCGAAAGCTATCGCACCAGCGGGACCTCCAGCTGGCTCACCAGTCTCTGAAACTAATGTTGGACAGAGCGTAAAAGATTCATTTACATTTTGCTCACTGATAGTGTTCGGGTTGTTTGGGTTAGGAAATGTTCCAACCTCATGATTTGGAATTCCATTGCCAGATAATATTCTATTAAGCTCATCAGAAGTCCAAGAATAAATGCTATATGCATTTACAGATTCGTCATCATTAAAAATTTCTACACTAATACTATCTAGAATTCCATTTGTAGAAAATTCTCCGTCTTCGCACTGACTGTAAATGGATACTGATAAAATAAAAAGTGTGATAATTAGTTTCATTTTAGACTTTCTCTTTTTATGGTTTTTTTACAAAATTTTGGTTGATTATAATGATTAGACTCAATAAGTATAATTAGGTTAAAAAAATTGAGGTCAAAAAACTAAAAAAAATTCCTGGGCTAATTATTGGGCTTTTTGAGTTTCGGGCATTTTTTGCACCACTTGCCTTTTTTCTTGAATTTTTTGCAACATTTCGATTTCATAAGTATCTGGAATTTAATAAAAATGAAATTGAGAATCAATCGCATTAATTGTATCCCGAAAATTAAAAACCCCACGTAAGTGGGGCTTAACTAAAAATTGGACCTAAAAAATTTTATACTTTAACTAGACCTATCTTCATCAACCTTTTAAGAACCTCGTCCATTACCTTTTTTGCTTCTTTTGGTGTAAATCCAGTCATTGCATCATCTAACTTTTTAGAACACTGTAACTTTACATCTAGCAGATCATCACCTTCATCATCAATAAGTTTATAATTCTTAATTTGACTTATTGAGGTATCGCCTTTTCCAAACTTACCTTTAGAAATCTCTTTTTCCAGTTTGAGAGTTTTAAATACATAGAAGTCATACTTCTTACCATTTGTAATCGTCTTTTTCTTTGTCAGATTTATATCATCAAAAATACTATCATCGCTCATAATTCTTTATACCTTATATTTTTCTTATTTTATATTAACTCAATATATAATTAAAAATATTATTTTTCCACAAACAAAAAACTAAAAAGTGAATTTTTATGATTAATTAATCAATCAAAGCATTAATCTTTACATTATATTCCAAGGCAGTTAATGTTTAAAGGAATATGAAAGTGAGATTTAGATGCAAATTAAAGAAAAAGTAGTAAGGAAGTTTCTTTCAAAAAAAATTCAACAGCTAAATAATATTGTAGCCGATTTAGACTCTTTAGTTACAGAGATTGGAAGCAATTATTATAGAGTGAGTATTTTTGGGTCTGCAAGAATAAAAGAAGGAACTTCTGACTACACTCAAGTATATACACTTGCTAAAAAGCTTGCTCAAAATAAAACAGATATTGTCACTGGTGGCGGGCCAGGTCTAATGGAAGCAGCAAATGCAGGCGCTAAGGATGGTGGATCAGATTCAAAATCATTTGGACTCCATATTGATTTACCCTTTGAAACAACCCCCAATGACCACCTTGATGTTACTTACCATCATAAAAGGTTCTCATCAAGATTAGATGAATTTATGCGTATCAGTCACGCTGTAATCGTAACCCCAGGTGGGATTGGTACAATCCTTGAATTATTGTACACATGGCAATTAATTCAAGTCCAACACATTTCTGAGAGACCAATAATATTATTAGGAGGAATGTGGGGAGGCTTAATTGATTGGATGAAATCAGAGCCTCTGAAGAAGAACCTAATCGGTAAAAATGATTTTAAAAATATTATTATTGTACAAGATGTTGACGAGGCAATGTACATACTTAAACCATACATCACTGATTTTTATGAAAATACTCAGGAAAATAAAAAACAAATTCTAGTATAAAATTTATGAGCTCAGATAAAAAGTGTTTTTTTAGTCGTTGAAAAAATTTAAGGATACACTCAGTATCTATCCGAAACAGAACTTGAGCACGCCAACAAAATTATCAAATAGTTTTTTGATGCCCTCTATTTTATTTTAAATCTTCTTTAATAGTCCTTTTTTTGCTTTTAAAAATTCTTTTTCAGTGATTAGACCACTTTCTTTTAAAGCGCCTAATTGTTGAATTTTTTCAAAAACATCTGAACTATCATTTAAAACATTATCTTCATTTTTTATAACCACCACATTATTATGGTTATGTCTTGGATAAAGGTTCCTCCATGGAGTTAAACACCAATGATATCCATATTTAATTTTTACATTTGGTCTAGTGTGATGTACTACTTTGTGGGTTTTATGTTTTTTATATCTGTAGTGTTTCTTATGCCCTTTTTTCCAACGTTTATTACCGGGGCCATCAGCAAATACAGAAGACAAAAAGATAATAATAATTAATAAATATTTAATCATAATAATGCCTTTTTATTTTTATTACTCTATACCAATTAGACTCATCTTTAAAAAAAAAGTTAAAAAATATTTTGGTTTATAGTAAAAAACCCCACAGATGTGGGGCTTTTTGGTGATTTTATATTTTTAGAAAAAATAAAATAAAACAATATGTTCTAGTCTCCTTTATCTAAAAATAATGCTACAAAATATCTTGTCTTTTAACGGGATACCATTGCGCATTTCTAGATCGAACATTATTGATTCTGTCGACAATAAATCGTCTTCGTCTTCGTCTCCGCTCTCTTGCTGTAGTAAACATCGTACTTCCTTTCATTACAATATAAGGTGGCGAAATTAAGATTACTAAAATTGTACAACTAATATTATTTGCAAATAATTAAATAATATTTATCATAACATTAGTTAGCAAAACAAAGACATCTCGTAATGAACAATAATTAAACTTTCTATGGGTAAAAATTGTTGCCAAAAAAAGGGAAAGGAAGCACTCCCATAATCCCAGCCTGTTTATATTTATTTTTATCAATAATATAATTATCAGTACATACTATCAGAGGTAAAAAACCTAAACCAGCCCAGGTTTTATTTCTTAGGTATTTCTCATCTTTATCTAGAATAAAACCTTTCCCTCCTCCAAGTGTTAATAACGTATTCCAAAAATTTAAATTAACATCGAAATAAATATTAGATTTCTCTTTACTAAGTCTTTTCCCTATTGAACTACCTAAAAATATATACCCTGAAAACTTATGTTTATATGGTCCAATTAATACAAATGATGGACTAATTTGAATATCTATGAACCTGGAATTGTCTTTTGTTTTTCCCATTTGAATACCTAGGCTCAGATATCCTCCCGGAAAACTACTTTCAGTCCAATGATTGTCACCTGAAAAGCTGTATGAAATAATGAAAAAAAAATAAATAAATAACCTATTTTTTTTCATATATAAATCTATCTCCCCATAAAGATTGCAACCTTTCTTTTATCCATTTTTCATGCCCTTGGTTAGACGGTTTAAAAAAATTTACATCATTTTTTTCTGGTAAATAATTCACATTTACAAAATGGTCTGGATGCGAATGAGGATATTTATATTCTTTACCATAATCTAAATTTTTCATCAGCCCTGTGGGTGCATTTCGCAAATGAAGAGGTACAGATGGCGCACCATTCTCCTTCACATAGTCACGTGCTTGATTAATAGCCTCATAAGAAGCATTTGATTTTGGAGCACTTGCAAGATAGGTTGTTATTTGACCTAAGATAATAGATGCTTCTGGCATGCCAATTATATGAACAGCTTGAAAAGCAGACGTTGCAATGATTAATCCATTTGGATCAGCATTCCCAACGTCCTCAGAAGCTAAAATGATAAGCCTTCGGGCTATAAATTCAGGTTTTTCACCTCCCTCTAACATTACAGCTAGCCAATAAATAGCAGCATCAGGATCGCTACCCCTTACAGATTTTATGAAAGCACTAATTGTATCATAATGATAATCGCCTTTTTTGTCATAAATCAATGTTTTAGATTGTGCCGCTTCAGAAAAAATTTGATCCGTGATCTCTTTTTCTTCTCCTAATAATTGCACAGCCACATCCAAGGTATTTAGCATTTTTCTTGCATCTCCACCAGCTGATTTAATAAGCTTTTTTTGGACATCACTTCCTATTGTAATACCCGCTTGACTCAAAATAATATCAGTATCGAATGCATGATTTAAAATGGATTCTAGATGAGATTCTTGTAAGGACTTTAGAGTTAAAACTTTGCATCGAGATAGAAGTGGCGATATAACTTCAAAAGAAGGGTTCTCTGTAGTCGCACCAATAAGATTAACAGTGCCTTCCTCAACAGCTTTAAGAAGTGCATCTTGTTGTGATTTATTATACCGATGAATTTCATCGATAAATAAGAGAGTTTGTTTACCCATCTCTCGATTAGACTTACCCATTGAAATAACCCCACGTAAATCTTTCACTCCGCTAGAGATAGCTGATATTTCTTTAATGACGGCATTAGTTTTTTGAGCAATTATACGCGCAAGGGTTGTTTTACCTGTACCAGGTGGACCCCAAAGTATCATAGAAAATATTTTTTTTTCTTCAATAATTGTTTTCAGAATTTTTCCATTACCAACTAAGTGTGATTGCCCTTTATAATCATTTATATTAGTTGGACGAAGACGCTCCGCTAATGGAGGTAAGTGAGTATCGAAGAGCGTTTGAGTTTGATCCATAAACAATTAATTTCATGTTGGTTTAAAAGAAAAAATAAGCAACTAATGAAGAAATTTAACATTTTACATTTGATAATAATATCCATATTACTTTTTAGTATTGGTTGTGAAGAGCAAGGAGAAACTATGACAGGCGAACTTATTATTGAGGATCTTGTGATTGGCGATGGCGCTGAAGCAAAATCAATGGACAATGTAACCGTTCACTACACAGGAAAATTGACAGATGGAATAATTTTTGATTCATCAAAAAATCCAAACCGTGAACCATTTTCATTTACAGTCGGCATTGGTGTCGTTATTAAAGGATGGGATGAAGGTGTCCCTGGGATGAAAATTGGTGGCACACGAAGATTAACTATTCCACCAAATCTGGGTTATGGTTCACAAGGTGCAGGCAGCGTAATCCCACCTAATGCAACTTTAATATTTGATATAGAATTATTAGAAATTGAATAAAAATCCTGAATAATATATAAGATCTAAATTCTACTAAATATTGAAACGCAATTCATGTTTTGATGAGTTATTCGACACCTGAAATATCTAAAGAATTGAGCAAAGTCTTTAACTCATTTATCAGTGAAAATAAAAGCAAGCATACAGGCCAGACTACATACCCCTAAAAAATAAAATAAAAACTCTCCACCTCTGTTATTTATTTGATATGTTGAAAAGAAGCATAACAATGAAAAAATAATTGAGACATAAAATGATGGTTTTTGCTTGAACATTAAATTTTTACAAATGATTAGCAAGTTTTGAATGCTTTTCTTCTAAGTTTAATAATCTTTTCTTTATTGGTAATCCTCCACCATAACCAACAAGCTCACCATCACTTCCAATAATTCTATGACAGGGTATTATAACGGCTATAGCATTTGCACCATTTGCGGAGGCAACGGCCCTTACTGCTTTTTCATTCCCAATATACTTTGCTATATCTAGGTAAGATGCGGTTTCTCCATAATTTATTTTTAATAATGCCTCCCAAACTTGTTTTTGAAAATCACTTCCAACAGATAAAATTGGCAAATCAAATGTTTTTCTTTCTGCCCTGAGATATTCCGTTATCTGTTTCCGCGTTTCTTTTAATATTTTATTATCTTGAACTACAAATTTTGCATTTAATGTTTTTTTTAAACGATTATCAACTGCGAATCGCATTTTTCTATATCTGAAATCAAGTAAGCAAAGCTTACTATCATAGGAACCTAAAACTAATTCTCCAATTTTTGTTTTATGATATTGTATTTCCAATCGTCCACTATTTTCATTTATTGATTTATCAGCACTAATGATTCCCATTATTTTAAAATCCCTTCCATCTTTCATTTGCATATATAGTGTAAAACAACCAAACAATTATGACAATCGGAACGATACTAATTTCCTCTAAAGGTAATAGACTTGGAATATTTAGTATAGCTAGAATTACACCAAGTCCAATAATGAAGCGTTCATTTTTTTTAAACCATTCACTAATTTTGTTCATAATACAATCTAACTACTATTCTGTAAATAAAAAACCCAACGACAGTTGGGGGTTGTAAAAGCTTTTAGTTATCATATTGTCTTAAAAAAATAATATAATAAACCTTAATTCATTGTTTTAATAATTAAAATCATTGCAAGGGCAAGAAGCACTATACCGATAAAACGATCAATGATACCTGCATGAAGTCTTAATTTATCCACCATCGAAGTTCCAGAAAAAACCATAGCCACCAAAACATACCAAGTGGTATCAATGACCCCAGCTACAATAGCCATGATGAAACGACCAATATTAGTTATGTCGGGATTTATAAATTGACTAAAAACTGCGACCATAAAAACAAGAATCTTAGGATTCAAAAAAGAAATCATAAAACCTTCCAAAAAGCCTTTGCGTCCGCTGGAATTGTAACTCTTAGTTGCATTTGATGGCTTGTTAGTAATCAAATTAAAAGCCAGCCATATGAGAACTAATGCTCCAGCCCATTGTAGTGACTTAAATATCTGCTCATTGGCTATTAGGACAGAAGATAAACCCATTACTGCAATAAAGGCATAAACAGTTAGTCCAATACCATGGCCTATTCCTGTCATTACTCCTAAAATTCTTCCACCAGAGACAGTATTCCTCAAAACGACAACCAAGCTTGGTCCAGGTGATATAGCACCCATCGCACAAACAAAAGACATCCCTATAAGTGTTTTAATATCCATATTTTAATCAGCAGTTAGTTTAAGCCACAAAAACACTGCTAATTCAAAATTTTACATTTAGGTTTTTGATTTTATTTTTGGTCTTCGATATTTCTTCCAATGATCCTTAGACTTGTTATCATTTGATTTTTTCCCAAGAATTATATTTTCTACTTTTTTTAATGTTGTTAAAAAAGACATCTCATTATCCTTTATCTACATTCAAAACTACAAATAATTATCTTACAATGTTCGTGACATGGGACGAAAAACATCGCAGCAACTTATATTTAATCAAAATGAATTTATTTAAAAAGAACCAAAGCAAATCAGAGAGAACTTTGAGATTCATTGTTTCATTGTTTTTACTTCCAACGCAATTATTTCTTGAGTTATCTCTTTATACATTAATCATTTGCGCTATAGGCGGAGTCTTAATGTTTAATGCACTAAGTGGTGTTTATATGATATATAAAGTTCTGGGTGTTGAGACTTGTAAAACTTAGTTTAATCAGGCTGAATAAGACTAACCCCCTAAAGCCAACGGGTGCAGGCTTTGATATTATCAAGGCTCAGCGACTTTGTCGATAAATCCAATCCCAAAGTTCTTTTGAATTCCATACGTCAAGCCAAACATCATGCCCCCTGTCTTTGATCTCTGAATATTTAATATTCGAATTGTGCTTTTTTATGGTTTGATACATATCCCTAGATCTATTTACATGTATTACATCGTCCTTATCGCCATGCCATGCCCAAATTGGTATCTGAGATATAATCTTACTTTTACTAATGTCACCGCCGCCACAAATCGGTACTCCTGCTGCAAAAAAATGAGGTCTCCGTTGCAATGCATCCCAAGTTCCAAATCCTCCCATAGATAATCCAAGAACGTACACTCTATTAATATCAATGGGATTCGTATCGATAACTTTATCCAAAATTTTAAAGGCCATATTCATCGTATTAGAAATATTTGGCATGTTATGTTCCGTAGTATTCCACTCGACATCTACCCATTTTTTATCGTTAGAAACCTGAGGAGCTAAAATATATGAATTATATTTAGAAGAAATATTTTGGTTGGAAAAAGCCCTAATGCTTCCTGCATCTATAAGCTGATCTTCATTGTTTGAACCTCTTCCATCAGCACCATGCAAAAAAAATAAAATTGGGTGTTTACTATCTTGTTGTATGTTGTCAGGTTCAAGAAGACGATAATTTAGGGTATTATTATTTTGGTCTTTCCAAATTAACTTTTTATATCGTTTTAGTCTTTCCTCTGATTGCATATATAAATATTTATAAGATTGATTAAATTTTTAATTCATTAATAAATTATTAAATAGATCTACTTTTACCCTTTGAATAAAAAACACTAATGTACTGGTTTAAATTAAAGGACAACCTCAAAACCTTCAAAATCAGGATGACCTAAGTATATGCCTTGATGATCTCCCCCTCCACTATGTGCTTTTCTAAATGCTTCAGATTTTTTCCAGTTTTCAAAATCTGCTTTAGAACGCCAGGTACTATGGGAAGTATATAATGTGTGGTCATCATTAACCGGACCTTTCAAAAGGTTAAATTTTTGAAATCCATCAACATCATCTAAAAAAGTTTCTCTATTCTTCCAAATACCTTCAAAATCAGATTCTCTACCTAATGCAATTTTAAATCTATTCATTGCTATATAATTTTTCATAATAAACTTTCTTTTAAATATTTCATTGAAAGTGTAAGCAAAGCACCCGCGACAATGCCAATTATCAAAGGCACCAAAGTAATTTTCGTTTCTTTATTCCACTCCCACTGTATGTATAAATCTACCTACTATTTAACATATATCTTTACAGAAGTTGAACTTTTAAGATTCATCTGTAAAGTCACATTCGCCTTCAGTCCATTCTAAGAGGCCTGCATTTCTTGCAGAACAATCATTATCATACGTGACTTTATTAGACCCGCAAACCGGCGCATAAATTGCAGGGCAATCTTCATTTTCATCTTCGCAACCTAAAGAATTCAAAACGCTAAATAATACTAAATATTTTTGCACATTGAAATTATCTAATATTTTATACAATAGAATTCACGAATGTTGTGTCTATTACAATTATTTTGGTTTCTCAAATAAAAATGAAATCAACCTGGGTAAATTTTCTTCATTACTATACCAATCTTGTTTAGTAAGCAATTTAAATCCCGCTTTTTCAGCGCTTTGGATATAGTCCTTTTCAGAATGTTGAAATACATCCAATACTATATCAGTTCCATTTTTTTCAAATTGCGCCTTACTTCCTTCTAATTGTTTTTTAGGATGAAGTTCACATACAAAACATTTTCCACCTTGACTCAATTTCATAAACAATGAGTTAAAAATATGATCTAATACTTCAATATGTTCAAGGGTCAGATTAATAGTTGCTAAATCAAATGAATTATTATGAACTGGCCATTTTCCATTAAGGTCTGCATTTATAAAAGTAACTTTTTTAGATATGATTTTTTTTCTTGCCAAGTCAAGCATCTTTTTTGAAAAATCTAAACCAATCAAACTATCTGCCTTAGCGATGAGCCATTCAGTATTCTTGCCTGAACCACAACCCAACTCCAACACCTTAAAAAAATCTATTTTAGATAAAAATTCCTTAGTAACAGTTTTATCTAAATCTCTGGTTGGATTTATATCATTGTCATATTGATGAGCCCAACCATTGTAGCTACTCATAATGTTTTTCATTATAAAAACCTTATTAAATCACAAAAATTAATCAGTGTATTAACAAATGCATTAAGCGCTATAAACAAAGAAAACCACTAATGTGGGACTTAATACCGAAATATGTATTACTTAATTAATGTTATCTTTTTTGTTTGAATTGAACTGCCAAATTTCATCATTACTAAATAAGTACCTGATGCAACTTCCATTCCAGCCTTGTCATCTCCTTTCCAAACTATATTATACTTTCCACTCTGCATCTTTTTTCCAATTAAGTTTAATATCCATTTACCTTCTATATCATAAATGCCAATATCCACATACCCAAAACTATTTATTGTAAAATCAATCTTAATTGAATTATTAAATGGGTTCGGGTATACGGTATTAAGAGAAAATTCATTTGGTGAAATAAAAGGTTTATTATCAATACGAACAAAAGATGAATCCTCATTCATAACAATATCTAAAATGCCAACTAAACCACTTTCTGTTTCTTCCAGCGGTATTACTAAGCCAGGATGATTTTCATCCCAGTTTTCGTCTATTAATGGGTCAACTTCAAAATAGCATTGAGTGACTAATTCTAGACCAGAAGGGCTAGTGATTTTGTAATGAAAATGCCTTGGCCTTCCTGTATAATATCCAGGAAATATTGATTCAAAACTATAATATCCATTTTGATCAGTTGTAATAATGCCCCTCAAATTGTGTGGGTCATTATTAGAGTTTCCAGATTGACATTCTTGAAAAATGGTATAACAGCCATCATTATTTGCATGCCAAACATCTACTAATGCATTTTGAATTGGTGTTTCACAATCATCAGTAGTTATAATTCCTGAAATAAAAATTCGAGTTCCAGGCTCTTCAGCACTTGCTAAAATAGTTCTTCGAGGATGATTTACCGACCAATATGGACCCAATATATCGGGGTGAGTAACGGTGCAGTCCCTGCTTGATAATATAGAGCCAGGTATAATTCCTGCACCAATTGTCCCTAAAATTCCATGCTTAATAAATTTTCGCCTTTTCATATCTAAATCTACCCATCACCCCGCAAACAAAAAATGACCAGTATATTACTTGTAAAAAATAATATATTCCCTAAAACAGCACTATCTATTAACAATTACAGATTAAGATTGACTACTTTGACAGACTCATAGAAAAACAAAAACCCTCAATGATAGTCAAGGGTTTCTAATTAGTGGACGTTGAGAGATTCAAACTCCCGACCTCCTGCTCTCAAAGCAGGCTGAAAATTATCTATAAATCAAACTTTACCATTATACCTGGATTGGAAATTGAATATTTTTTAAATAAAAAGCTGTAAGTCTGGAGCATAAAGTAAATATTCCTTAATTTTGGAAATGAAAATTACTCAACTATTTGATCGAGAGTCATACACTTATACCTATCTACTAAATGATGAAAATAAAAATGCAGTAATAATAGATCCAGTAAAAGAACAATTTGAAAGAGATTCTTTTATTATTGATGATCTAGGATTGACACTTCATTTTATAATAGAAACACATATACACGCTGATCACATCACTTCAGCATACCTTTTGAAGAAAAAGTTTAATTCTAAAATAGTTTATGGAGATAAAAATGAAGTGAAAGGCGCCGACCTATTTTTAAAAGATGGTGAAATACTAAGGGTTGGAAAGTTAGAATTAAAAATTATTCACACGCCTGGACACACTGCTGGATGTATATCAGTATTTGCTGGAAAAAATGTTTTTACAGGTGATACTTTATTTATTAGAGGTGCCGGGAGAACAGACTTCCAAGGTGGCTCTGCACAAAGTTCATTTGATAGTATTAAAACTAAGTTATATCGTTTGCCTGATGAAACAGTAGTCTTCCCAGCACATGATTATAAAGGCATTACATCATCTACAATCAAACAAGAAAAAAAATGGAATCAAAGTATCAATAATGGTACAAGCCTAGATGATTATATAAAAAGTGAATTAAAGAAAGATAGACCATATCCAAAAAAGTTTGATATAGCGGTACCAGCAAATACTTTTTGTGGCGATTCAACTAAAACAGCCTAAATATTAAACCTTTTGATATTACAATGTGTATATGTAGTAAAAAAAACCACAAATGTGGGGTATGATACTGTAAGGGATTTCTATTTTAACAAAATCATCTTTTTAGTTTGCCTAAAATCTGCTGCTTCTATGCTATAGAGATATAATCCTGCTGATACAGGCTTTCCTAGATTATCTGTAGCATTCCATTGTACTGTTTTATAACCAGATGATTGCTTGGTGCTAACGATATCATTTACCACATTACCAAGCATATCATAAATGGTAATGCTAACAAATGAATTCTTTCGTAACTCATAACTTATATTTGTTAATGGGTTAAATGGGTTTGGATAATTTTGGATTAAAGCAAATTTTTTAGGTGCAAGTTCACTTTCTTTGGATGACAAAGAAAAATCAGTCATACTATACTGCATGAAAAAGTTTAATAATTCTTCTGAAGCATGAAATCCCCAATTATAATTGAACCATAGGTGACCACCACCTTGCACCTGATAATGGACAAACTTTGTATTTGAAGTCAAAGATGAATTTGTGAAAACATTTACACTGTCATTTAATTCTTCTAAAGATTGTTCAGTTAAATTATTTTCTATTGACCACCAAGCCATTGCTTCTATTGCGGTCATAGACGAATCAATTGTAGGAGCGTTATAATTAACAATTAAATCTGATGTACCATGTATATGCATAATTGGAATCTCCCTTGCATTTGCACATCCTTGATCAACATTCATCATAAAATTACCAGCAACTGAACCAAATGCGACAATCCTATCAGAAAGTTCACATGCTAGTTCGTAAGCCATAAAACCACCATTAGACATACCACAAGCGTATATACGATTTGTATCAATTGCAAAATTTGAAATAACGCTATCAATTACTGCGTTTAAATAGCCTACATCATCATATTCAGAATTATCCCACCAAACACC